>TARA_B100001113_G_scaffold174913_1_pt1 | contig 10771 bp, 5 predicted proteins | sample TARA_B100001113 | Tara Oceans TARA_B100001113 (sample SAMEA2622402) | marine metagenome | biome: marine biome (ENVO:00000447); feature: deep chlorophyll maximum layer (ENVO:xxxxxxxx); material: "saline water (ENVO:00002010), including plankton (ENVO:xxxxxxxx)" | depth 50 m | reverse complement strand
AGTCCAATGATTTTTTTAAAAATTACCAATACTGAATTTGGATTGGTATCTCTCTGTTCCAAGGTTACTGCTGCTACTGACTGATTAATTGAAAAATTATTTTCGAAGGAAATTGGAGTATCATAATTATTATTGGTTCTATGTATCACAAAATAAATCATAAATAATCCAATGAAAAACTGAAAACAACAACAACATGCTAATGTGTCAGTTATTTCTTCAACATCTTCAGTTAAACGACTATTGGCGGGATCATCGGGATAATACCAAACTGAAATATTGAATGAAGAAGAATAATATTCTAATGCATAATTAATGCAACTATTGCTAGATTTAGAAAGAGTGTATTCTACAGGCTGACCATTACTGCCGAAATAAATATCTCCATTTACCGAATATGTATAATTTAGATATGCAAAACATCGATATTCATCCCTAGTATAGGTTCTTCCATTAAGTGTTGATCTAATCTCATCATACTCTTCAAACCATTCTGTACCTTCTTCCACGTGCCCTTCTACGTAACCTGCTTCTGGTTGGAAAAAAGAATTTAATAATCCCATTGTTAGTAAACAAATAAATACCCAAGAAAAAAATAATATCCAAAAATACATCTGTTTAGACGTAGGTATTGGTTTTTTGTTATTTCTGATGTTTGACATATTTTAACCTTCAAATAATAAATAAATTATTTCAATGGACAAGTGCAGTCCACTGAGATGCTACTGCTTATTCCATAATTGCTCAGATGTAATATAACTTAGATGCTTTTCTATGATATCAATCTGATATGAGAATTTTGATATTCATTTGATTTATTTTTTTATTTGTTGATTCTAAACTTAATGACAATAAAACTGCAAGAATTTGAAATATAGAAAATACAATATTCCAAGTTAAACTAAATACCAGACGAGGGAATGGGGGGGCGAAGGCTAAGGTTGCAAAACAACCAACTAACTGAAGAGAGAGTGCTAGCGCATATGGCCTTAGGGATAGGTTTCTTTGTCTTAATTTTGAAACTATGGCAGTGGATGATAATAATAATGGCAAAGCAATAAGCAATGACATCCATTCTGTTGGTGGATTATCTCTCGCACCGACATATCCTCCTTTCACAACTATTCTACCAGGATCTAATTCTCTTGGATGAGGAAGTGCCCACGCTTCTAATCCATTTACTTGTCCCAGCATTGTCCACCAAAGTATCCACATTACTAAAGGTAATACAGCAGCAGCAATAAATGGTTTAGGATTTTTCAAGTTGTATTTCTCTAAAGTTATCCATTTCCATTGTGTTCGCATAAGTACATCAATTGAGGATATCAACAAAAGAGTGATTGATGCTGACCATGCCCCCCATGTCAGAACCAAAAATCCTCCCAATGCAATAATATCAAGTTCTTTTGGTAATTTTATATTCAATAGTTGACCGGAAAAAATATTTGTTCTATGTAAAAGCCCTATTATTCCAACTAATAATATAATCAGTAAAGTTAGTAAATCAATATTTGATATTTCAAGCCAATTTACAAATAGAATCAATAGTAACCAAATTGAAATAAATATTCCTTGTTTATTGGATTCTTTCTCACTACTGAGATTATTGTAAATAGGACCAGTAAGTGATAAAATAAAAACACTAAATAAGATTCCAATAGTATTTTCTGGCCATCCTAGTTGGACTAAATGTAAAACCCAATGTTCGCCTACGAGTCGTTCATGAACTCCAGTTATACCAAGAAATGAAATGAAACCTAATATAGAAAGTGCTAATTTTTCATTTTTATTCTGAAATTTATTATTTCTAAATCTTTGGTTCAAGACTATCCAAGTTAGTGGGATTAGAGTAAACCATAATCGAATACTGCCGAAGCTCAGGACTAAAGCGGCGGCTAACCACGGCCACCAATTTGGCATTGAGTTAATCCAGTTTCTAATTTTTTCTTCTTTATTAGAATTCTTCTGGTAATTATTTAGTGTCCACCATACTATCCATAATGATGAGAAAGCACCAATGAGACGAGGAAATACAGTTACATATCCAATAAAGGAATGACTCAAGATCATGATAGTTAAAACGGTAATAAAAATTGAAGTAACTCTGCGCTCTTCAATAGTTTTTGGAGATCCCATCCCAACCAAAAGAATTGCTGAAGCTGCAAGAAGACTCCAAGTACTGGCTGAAATTAACAAGTCGATGAATCTAGTAAACTCAGCATCTATTGGTATTTTTTCCCATTCAATAATATTAGGGCTTATATCTTTGGCTGCAGGCCTATCAATTGACTGGAGGAAGATTTGCCTTTCATAAGCCGCCTGCCAATTCCATTTCTCTAATTCATTTCTTTCTACTGCCGAAATATTAAGAATATCTAATGGTATTTGACCATGTAATTGGACAGGAAAAGGGAGATCTAAAACGGCTATTGATAAAGCTGGAATATCCCGTTGATGCCCCTCTGATTGTGAACCTGGTATAATATGAGGGCCCCAAACAAGTGCAGCAACTTCTCTAGTTACATCTTGTGATGAGCCATGAGTTCCTAGTTTTGTCATACCATGATCTGCAGTAACTATTATTGTCCAATTTTCAGGAACTTCTTCCAGTACTTCATCGATTAAACCATCTATGTGTGTAATCTTTTCTGCATATTTTTCTCCAGTTGTTCCCCATCTATGTCCTACTTTATCTGGTCCTGAAAAATGAGCACCTATTACATTATGAGAATTGTTTTCAAACCATCGAAAAAGAACTGCTGCAGTATCTTCATCTCCTTGATAATAGTCTGCATGACCGAGGAAAGTATCTATAAAATCCAAATTTTCCATATCCCCATACATATTACCATAGACGTAACTACCTACTAACCCAACATTATATGGTGAATTTGTGTTTGAGACTCCAATTTCTGAGGCTAAAGTCCAGGGATCATCTCCCCCGGGATGTTGTAGATTGAAATTTCGCAGCCCATCGCTTGGAGAATTAGGTACTCCGTTCATAATTTCAGAAACACAAGTTGCCGATAGAGTAAGTGGGCCCGTTCTCAGATTTAATGTTGCTCCAGTCTCTCTTCGCTCGTTTAAAAGGGGCATATTCACTTCATCAAGCATCCAATTTTCACCAACGCCATCTAGAATGATTAGGATAAATCCGTCACTCAGCGGGTCATGAATTTCTGGAGATTGAATAATTATGCCTTGCGGAGTTTCTGAGTCAAGTAAGACGTGTGGTGCAGTTACGAATAGAGGTATGATAAGCATTAGAGCTAGAAATACAAAAGGTCTTTTACGAATTAAACCAGCAACTTGGCTGGATTTTGTGTCACTCACAGATAATGCTGAATGACTTATAATTAAATAAGATTGGTGATTTTCAAATTTAGAAATGGATAATTATGGTTTAATCACCAATTACAGAATTATTTTCTTAATAGCTATGCCAATGATTCATTAGCTTGATTAATTATTATTGACGTCGACCATCCTTCTGTATGATCATAATGTGGGTTGAATCCAGTAGTCAAATTAGTGATATGATCGTCAAATTCTACACTTAATTTTGGATATTCAAGTTTAGTCTTCTGAATAACTGAATCTACTAATTTGTATAAATCATTCAAATTTTCGGCAACCAGTCTGTGACGTGCTATTTTCATATTGTACTAGTAATGGTCTACCTTTGAATAGTTTACTAAACTAAAACATAATCAATCTCAACACTAAATATTCTCTGGAGGATAAAATTCTGTAAGCATACCAACTGATTCAAATAAACTTGGACCATTGCCAAGATAATATACAGAGCCTAAACGTGACCGGGAATCTTCTGCGGTAGAATTTAAATTCTCTGCACAACTACTAGTACATCCGTCTGCAAATGCTACATAAACGCGACCATCTCTATCGATATGTAAATCGTTGAAATCTAGTAAATTTCTATTAGATCCTCCAATATCTCTGCAATCTCCACTATTCAAACAGATGCTACCAATCTGGACAGGATCGGGTGAAACTCTAAGAGTATGAAATATCGGATTTGGGTCTAAAGCATTTAAACTGAATGTAATATACAAATAATAACTAACGTTACTACTTGCGAAATGTGGATTTCCGTCCCATGTTTCTCCATCAATATTTGGTAACCCCAGTTCACTAGAGTTTTCACTACCAAGATATGTGATGGCTATTCTTCCAGGATCTCCAGCATCAATCTGAGGAAAGGTTGTTGAAATTACTTCTACTGGACTGATTCGAACACTTTCTTGACTCCATGACTCTCCAGAATCTGTACTATGTGACATGTAAACTCCAAAATCTGAACCTGACCAAATATGATATGCGTTAGAATTAGTATCAGTAGCAACTTCGGAATTTTTACGAGGATTTGGAGTTCCTACATCCTCGCCCATTTCACGAGTATCCCATGTTAAACCATTATCTTTTGAAAATATCACAGTAGGAGTTTCGACTCTAGGAGTAACATATACAGTACCATCAGGAGCAGTAGTTATTGCACCATGTAATCCTCCATTTGTTGTAGCTAGGCCATATATCTGACCACCTACCTCAAAAGTAGCACCTCCATCAAAACTAGTGTAACAAAAAATTCCCGCAAGTTTGTTATAGCAAAAATATACAGCTTCATCATATAATGGTGTTAATGTTCCAGGTATTCCATAGCCATCACTTGTCCAAGGCCCAGTTGCGAGTTTGATATGATCATTTAATGGCAAAGGGCCGGAATCGTGTGGATTACCTAACCATGATTCGCCATCATTATCAGACCATCCTATCCATGTCGATTCGAGACCCATCATATGGATATTGAAAACTCGGTCAGTAACTGGATCTACCCAACCATATGGATCACTGGTAAATGGGGCCTGTGTAAAATCTCGAGTATTTTCCCAAGAAAGTCCGTGATCACAAGACCTCATGGGCAACTCCATTGCAATAAAAAAGATACATCCACTTGAAGTAATACCAATACTAGGTTCTGGGCCATCTTCACCAACATTACTGAAAATGAAATCAAAAGGCATTTCAAGAATACTCTCATAGAGCGCAATGTCTACGGGCATACCCATGGAATCTGTAACAAATTCACCTTCTATTCTTGAGGGTTCATCGGAAAAAAAGGAATTATTAGAAGACTGAAGACATCCTGACAGAGGAAGGGATATCATCATTAACCCAATAATCGAAGCGACGTACTTCATATTCTCTCCGCACGACTAATAGGAGATTATACTATCCATCAAGGATTTAGAAATTTTTTAAATCAAGCTTACTCACTTTTAGTCATAAAAAAATCAGATTTGATTTGTTTCTCAAGCCTCATCCAAAGTTTATCGGTATCTGTCATCTTCTCACTCATTAATAACATGATAAAAGTTTAGATATAAAGGGTCGTTTAATTGATATTATACAAGTAAACTAGAATAAATATATATTTTTTTAAATTCTTTCCCATTCTAGTAATAGTTGACCGTTGGAATTTATTCTCAAAACAGGAGACCATAAAGAAGGATCAAATGATTTATATGCATCTTCGATATTACTTTCCATCTTATCAATTAATACCCTGTCTAGTTTTATACTAAAATTAGATTTGTCAGAATAAAATAATGAATCGGAAATAATATTTTCTTCTATAACTTGCTTAGCTAATTTGATCGTATTGGAATCAGCAGGAACTGAAATAGTAGAATGTTTATCTGGTGGAGAAGTCTTAGTGGCATCATTATTAATTTTAGAAGGTAATCCCACTTTTGACATAATTGGTTGTTCGCCCTCTATAGTACTACCTATCCCTAAGCCTCCTCTGGAAGAATACAATACAGCTTGTCCAATTAGTGTTAATGCCGCTAAGAATAATGACAAAACTAAAATTAGTCCTTCAAATTCAACACCGAAAGATATTATTCCTGACGGTAGACCAATTAGTCCAAATATTCTCCTCCAACCTTGATCTCTCTTAAATCCTAAAATCATATGATGGGCAGATGTAAAAATTAATACTACTTCAAACAAATAATCCTGAGATATTGAATCTGAAAAGGGAATAATGAATGAAATTGTCAACAAGGAACCAATTAACCCTAAATTATATTGATAGTCAAAGATATAAGCATCTATTATTTCTTCTTTCATATCATTTTCTTTAAATTTAGTTTCTGGAAATGGATTATATTCAGCCCATGAACAATATATCATGTACAATCCATACGTAAGTGGCAACAGTGAAATATATCCGAAATCTACCCCATCCAATGCAAGTGTCAGAGTAAATGTTTGAAGTATAATAGAACAATGGAATAGCCAAGGTCGGTTATTTTTGAAAGTATCAAGAGTAATTAGCAAACTTGTCAAAAATGGTAGAAAATCACTGATACCATCGGGTACCAATAAAAAGCAATATGCCATTATTCTTGATGTTGGAGCTAAATATCGTAATTCGTCAAGAGAAAAGAACTCTTTGGCATTAATATACAACATTCCATTTTTTATCAATAAATACTGTATTAAACCAATAATACCTGCTACAAATGTTGCATATTCTAATGGGTAAATACTAGGTGAATCTATCAATTCTAACAGATTTAGGATTGCCCAATACGTCGCGATAGGCGTTACCCAAAACCAATGTAATAATCCATACTTCCACGATCCATAAGTGAGTAAAGATACAATAAATATTGGGGCCAATTTTTCATCGGGGAGTAAAAAGGAAAGCCCCAACAATGTAGCAATTAAAGGTCCAAAAAATTGCTCTGGACCATATCTTGATCCTTCTGGTCGTTGTTTTTCCTTAGAAATATTGAATAAAATCATCAGAGGTATTGATAACAATAGCAAAGAAACCCAACGAGGTGTATCAAAAATTAATAAATTCGAAAATTCGCCTAGATATGGTATACTTCCTAAAGAATACCAAAGTATTGAATTGTCAGAATAATTATTTCCAAATATAGTTGAATATATGATTGCAAAAAAGGGCGATAAAAGAAGAATTGGAGTGGAAACATGTTTAGTTGCCCTATAAATAGCTAGAGAAAAAATTGGTACAGCAAGCAATCCTCCAGAAATATCAGTTAATCCAATAAATAAAAGGGTGAGTAAAGTAAGTGTACCAAAATTTCTGGCACCTTGAGATAAATCATATATTCTTTTTAGTCTTAAATTAACGATCAATGGTGCAGATAATATCAATAAGTCATGCAATACTAAAGAGAGAATATTTGCATCTTCCAATAGCATAATGATTGAGGATATCGCAGCAATAGGGAGTAAATATGCAATCCCAAATAATCTTTCAAGAGGTGTGGACTTTCTCATTGCACCCGCTTCAACTGCGAGTAAAGTAGAAGATGAGGCCACGCCTATCAATACTAATAATATAATTCTATCAGAGTTATTTGTATTTTCTGAAATACTTTCTGCAATAAAAATAAATAATAATATTATTACAGAAGCAAATTCAGGTCTTAAAACTAAATTTTCAGAAGGTTTTCTATAAATATTGATGATTGACAATATGATTAATGCAATAACCAATGAAAAGGGTCTTATATTGTAAATTTCGAATTCAGGTATAGTTCTTAGTGAAACTATAATTATTGGCAGAAGTAGAAAAATTGCATAAGCATTTTTATCGATTAAAGATTGGAAATTTTTATCCCTTGATTTACTAAATTGATAAAATTGAATCATCGCGGAAATAAATATAAATAACAAAAATATTGTATTTGTAGGAGTTATAGGATTGAATGAAGCAACCAATATCACTATAGAAGGTACATAATTACTAAATCTTCCTCGGCTTTGTCCCCAAAAACCCATTGCGAGAATTATTGGAAAAAGAATGAACATGGAGCCAGTAGTTGCATCTAGTGAATAATTACCGATACTAAAAAAATTCATTTCATTTTCTGAACTAATTACAATTGTAATCCACCAAGCAAAAACTGTAGCAGCATAAGTTGATCTTACAACCCAATCTCTTGCTTGTTCTCTAGTTTCTAAATAGATAAAGGCAATTATTCCCACAAACCATCCAATTAATGCTGCCTCGGAAGATAGGAGGATTAGAGCCAATGGAAGTGCTATTGGCATCGCAGGAGTTCTCAGCATTGCCGTAGGTGCAAACCAACCAATCAATAATGACATCCATAACCAAAAAGTTAGACCAAATGGCTCGGAGCTTTCTATTAGCCCTGTAAAAACATATGGGGTTTCATTACCAGCAGCAATAATTTGTGCGAATAATATACCGACCACTACGACTCCCGAGCCTCTTTCTATCATTTGTTGGGATAAGCTTCTATCTGTAGCAGTAATTCCTATTATTATCACAAATGGTACCAATAAGCTCATGTGTCCAATATCATTAATTCCTAATAACAATGGTAAAATTACTGCTAGTCCGCATGATAATAGATACAACACTGAACGATTGAGGCGAAGAGATGCAATAATCGAGCTTGCCATTAACAAAATGAAAGAAAGGGTGAGGAAGATATCGAGATTATTGTTAGAATAATCCATCCAAATTGAAATTGCACTAAATGCTAGGCTTACTGGTGCTAATATAACTACAGTTCTTGGAAGCGTACCTAATGAGTGTCTAAGAATCATTGCTATGCTGAATTCCATAACTAAAATTAAAGAAACAGTCTGAAGTAGAGATAGCCAAACTGGCATCCATATTGGATCTTCTTGGACTGTAATCCACGTATTTTCCCGCCCCATATAAAAAACTAAAAATCTTGAAAGCCAAATTGCAGAAAGTGACCCCATTAAAATTGCTGTAGCAGAAGAATATTCCTCTATAGCATTTTCATCTCTCTCTTGACCCTTAGTTTTTCTGAACCATTCATGAAGAATGGCACATGATAAAGCTATCATTCCTGTAACAATTCCCAGAGTTAGGTATGCATAATCACTAGATACATTTACTACTGTCACATAATAAATAGCATATGCCAATAAAAAACCTCCAGCTGCCAAGGAAGCATAGAAACCATATAGTGAAGTATCCATTTCTGAATTCAAAATAGTTTTATCGGGATATTCTTGCATAAACTATCTTTTACTAGGTTTGTTTTAGACTTGTCTACGTATTTGTAAAATATTTTATTATTACAACAATTTATTAGATAGATGAAGTATTAAGGCGATATGAACTTCGATGACAGAGGTAAGGGGAATGAGGTAATTGAGGTTTGCTCTAATTGTTTTAGTCCTCGAATAGCGCCTTACATGGGTTATGAGACTGGTAAAAGATTCATTTGTCAAGACTGCGATAGCATCAGCATGGTGACAATAGAATTTGAAAATATAGAATCGTTAGTAAAATTTCTCAAGGAAAAGCGAAAAGAAGAGAACTAAGAATTTAAAGATTCATAATGAAATTCTCTTAATATATATCTTTCTAACTCCAACTTAAATTATCAGGTGAAAATGTACAGTCCCCAAAACAAGTATCAGTAATATCTTGATGTTGGAGGAAATTAAACGCCATATCTCTGGCAATTTTTAATCCACCGATGGCATTATGTGCCGGATGCGGTTCTTCTCCATATTCATTACCATCCGGTGCATGAACATATCCTCCATCAAAGAATACTCCTATGGAGCCTTGGTGGGTGTCATTAACTACATCAATTCCATATGGTAATATGGTTGAAGAATTCAAAATTGGCATATTGGCTGTTCTCATCATTCTAGATGATGAGATATTTGATATTTGTAAATCAGCAATGGAAAATAATGTCATTAATTCGTATGGATCAACTTGGTCTAGATACCCTTCTTCCCTGAGAGAGAGAAAGGTATCCGCTTCTACTGAGTCCCAAAGAGATTGCATTATAGATATTGCAACTGCCCTATCAAGTTGGCTTGCATATCCCCATTCACTCGCAAATATGAAATGGAAGCGATCATATTGAGTGCATCTTTCAATGATGTGTGAAAAGGAAGAACCCCCTGCCCATAAAACTCCGCGTTTAAGATCTGGAGAAAGCCCGATTATTGATGGCCCTCTAATAGCACCATTAGAGTAGCCAGTATATACCGGAGAAGAAACATCAACTAGAGAAGTACCATTGTGATATAATTCAGGTAAATCAGAGCAAACGCCCATAAAGGACTTAATCATAACTACTTGATTTATCATTGATTGTTCTAGTCTTTCTGCTTGATGTTGGAAATTTTCCATATTTAAAACCGCATATTCTATGCTTAAGGTATCATCACTTGCCCAACCATAGAAGCTAGTGCCTAGCATGGCTGCATTATTTTCATTAGCCCAGCCATATAATCCAGAAGTATCGCCTGTTCCTAAGAAGCCATGCCCCCATATTGTTAGATCAGCTGGTTTAGATATGGCAGTTTTTGGAATCAATAACCAAAATGGTATTTCTCTATTTTCAACAAAAACAGGAGTTCGATCTGTATCTGAGGTTCTTCTGATTAAAGTAGGAGGGTAAAACGATTCAGTGTATTGAGGTGCTGTAAAAGTCCCTGTAATCATCCAATGACTTCGATTTCCACTTTCATCCATGACTTCTTCGTTAGTCTCTACTGTACAATTTATTCCATTCTCACCTATTCTGTCTAAGGCATCATTTCTCATAGAAAGTAATGGGCCTAAGATTGATTCTGTAGATGCGGTATTGAAAACCCATGCAGTTTGTAAAGAATTGATTGATCTGTCAGTATTTTCTGTAATCCATGAAAATAATAAATTAAAATTGGATCTTCTTTC
>TARA_B100001113_G_scaffold37892_1_pt1 | contig 10818 bp, 11 predicted proteins | sample TARA_B100001113 | Tara Oceans TARA_B100001113 (sample SAMEA2622402) | marine metagenome | biome: marine biome (ENVO:00000447); feature: deep chlorophyll maximum layer (ENVO:xxxxxxxx); material: "saline water (ENVO:00002010), including plankton (ENVO:xxxxxxxx)" | depth 50 m | reverse complement strand
ATAATAGCATTCTATCGAAAAAATATGATAGCTGATGGTTGGTCTGAGATTGGTATCGTCAGATCTAAGTTTATACTTGTTAACTACGAGAAAGAAAATCGATTTGCAACCATTAAAGTGATTAGAACTCTTTTTGAAAAATCAGATTCAGAAATCACAATCGGACCAAAGTCATCCACCCAACTTGAGAGAAGTCTGGATGCAAACCCAGATTCATCGATATCAGAAGAGCCATTTATTGTCGAGTAAGTTACTCTAGAATTATATCAATTACCTCATCAAGATAAAGATCTCTGAAAAAATGATCTCCACCTTCAATAGTTACAAACTTGATGTTATTTTTATCTATATTCAAAAACTTTTTATAACTATCAAGCAAAATTTCGTCATCTGTTCCTGAAATAATAGTTACTTTTGATTTTATGTTGTCTAATAAATCTAAAATGCCAAATGTAAATGGATAATTAGCCTTTTTTTTCGAGAAGTCTAAATAAGATTTAAATGTTTCTGATGAAACAATTACATTTTCACAAAAAAGAAAGTTTATTAATGAATATTTGTCTGAAATGAAAAATTTTTCATTACTATTTATAATATCGTCATAAGGTATGTTTAGCTCTTCATGATAATATGCTTTTGTGCCTTCATATGTATCTATAACTGGAGCCAATAGGTACGAATTTATTTTATTTGCATTATCCAGTAAACTAAGACTTTGCACAATATTAAATGCGCCTCTCGAATGTCCTATAAAATTTATTTCTTTATATCCTCTTGACAAAAGATAGTTATGCCAAGTAATAATTTCACTTATTGAATCATATTCATTATGTTGATGCTTTATATCACAAGATAAAAAAGTATCTTCTCTGTTATTTATTCCATAGCTTAAATTTATACTGAGAGTGTCGTATCCCTCTTCATGTAATCTGTCTGACAGAGAAGTAATTATTTCCATACTTTTGTAACCTCTAGTTCCGTGCAAAATTAGAAAAATGGATTCATTTTTTTTATTAGTCAATAAATCACCAGATAATGAAATATTATTTTCACTCTCAATAGTTACCAATATACTCTCTGATGAGGCTAGTGTAGTATTTAGAGACATAAATGAGATAAGAATAAAGGCAAAAAGATTAGGGCGTACAGGATTCGAACCTGTGACAAATGGCTTAAAAGGCCACTGCTCTACCAACTGAGCTAACGCCCCAAATCTGTTAAATTTTTTCAAGTGTTCTAAGTTTTTCAGGTAATGTCTTTAAGTCAATCAAGGCATTCTTTAGAAGTTCAAGAAAACCACTATCATCATATACTGCCCTATAATACTCGATTTTCATCATTAATGAAGCACCAAATATAATTGATAGTAATGTAATTATTGATCCCAATGCCAGCGTTGATACACCTGTCACTCCCTGTCCAATTGTGCAACCAAGCGAAAGAACGCCACCAATGCCAATTAAGATGCCTCCCCATAAATGCCTAATGAAATCATGCTTATTTGCAAACCATTCAAACCTCAAATTATTGCTTGTTATAGAATAGACAAATGATCCAAATATTGTGGATAGCAAAGCGGCGACACCAAACGTAAAATAAAAATTATCAAATAAGTTTGAAGTATAAATTAAAACTTCACCCATAGGGTTTATAAACGTAAAAGATTGCACTCCAACGGCAGGATATGGTGTATCTAAAAAGTCATTGTTCTCTATCCATGATTGTCCTAAGTCCCCACCTGTTAGCAACCAAGCAAAAGTCACGACTAGTCCTACTACAATACCAGAGAGTATATTATCTGATTTTATTTTAGAATCTGAAAATAAAATATACCTAAGAAGGAATGTACATATTAATAACGGTATGAATACTTTAATTATTATACTTGTAGGCTCTATGCCAGAGATAGATGATAATATAGTGTGAACAGATTGATCGTTCATTCCTATTTTAGCTAAATCTGGGCTTATAGGACTCATCCAGCTATGGAAGAAAGAGCCATAAAAATCAGTCCTGGTCATGAGTATTGCCATCAATCCTGCGACAAATAGAACAAATATTGATTTAAAATTTCCACCACCGATTCTTATTAGAATCTTATTTCCACATCCACTAGCGAGCGTCATACCAATTCCAAACATAATTCCGCCGATGATGTATCTTGGCCAAAAGAAAACAGAATTTCTATAAGGTATTCTTGAGTCATTTACATCTATAGCTCCGATATATTCTAATAATGTCACTCCAATTATGGCTGTTGTAATTGCAAGTAACCATGCTTTCAATCTAGAGGGGTCGCCAATATTAACTAAATCAGATACCGCGCCCATAGTGCAGAAATTAGTTTTGTTTACGACATAGCCTAAAATAAACCCTAGTAGCGATGTGTAAATTAGCAGTGTTGTTGATATATCCATATTATTACAAGACCTCAGTTTATATAATTTCTATATTATTTCAATTTTTATAATGAGTTGGATCTTTTATGCCTGCCAACTCAAATCCATGCCTTCTAAATTCGCAAGAATCACAAGAACCGCATGCTCTTCCTTGATCATCTAGATTATAACATGAAACTGTTAATGAATAATCAATCCCTAAGCTACATCCATATTTTATGATATCTTTTTTTGACATATTTATTAAAGGTGTATTGATAATTAATCTTCCATCTTCAGCTCCTAACTTAGTACCTAAATTAATAGTTTCCTCGAAAGATTTAATATATTCAGGCCTACAATCTGGATAGCCAGAGAAATCTATTTGGTTCACACCAATAAAGATATTCTCTAAAGCCAATTTTTCTGCATATGCTGATGCAATTGATAGAAATATTGTATTTCTTGCAGGGACATATGTAATTGGAATACCGTCATTACATTTTACGGGAACATCTATTTTATTATCAGTTAATGCAGATCCGCCGATTTGTGTAAGATCTATTTTAAATATTTTAGATTCAATGTTTAATTCTTTTAGATATCTTTTGCTGGATTCTATTTCAAATTTATGTCGTTGATTGTAATCAATAGTTAAAGCAATACATTCATAATTTTCTGATAGCGCATGATGTAATACCGTAGTTGAATCTAGCCCGCCAGAAAAAAGAATTAATGCTTTTTTACTTTCCATCAACTGGACCCCATATAGTTTTATGAAGTTGGGCTTGTAATCTAACATCTAAGCCATCCCTGAGAATTAAGTCTGCAAGCTGTGATAAAGGCATTTCTTCATATGATGGGGAGAATATTATTTGACAGTTTGATGTAAGATTATACTTATTAATATATTCTTTTGACCAATTAAAATCTGATAAATTGCAAATAACAAATTTAATTTCGTCATTAGGTTTTAAATCATCATAATTTTCTACTAGATTTTTGTCAGCTTCATTTGAGGCCGGAGTTTTTATATCTAAAATTATAGAGACTCTTGAGTCAATATCTTTTATTGTATACGCATTACTAGTTTCTAGTGATACTGAATATCCCAAATCACATAATTCTTCCATGAACAAGAGTGTATTTTTCTGAGCAAGTGGCTCGCCTCCTGTGATTGTGACATATTTTGTTTTGTTTTTTTTTATCTCTTTGATAATTTCATCAAAACTCTTCTTCAAGCCCTCTTTGAATGCATATTTTGTATCGCAATATGAACATCTTAGCGGGCAACCTGTTAACCTAACAAAAGTGGTAGGTAATCCTGATCTAGATGTTTCACCTTGTATAGAGAAAAAGATTTCGTTTATTATTAGTGTGTTCATATGCTTAATGTTATATAGATTTAATATCATCTGGTGAATCAATACTGGTTATGCCGTGACACAAAGCCACGCCCAATGCATCAGATGCATCAATCTCTAATATCCTTCTAATATTCAATCTTCTTTTCACAAATTTTTGAAGTTCATCTTTATCTGCAGCACCATTTCCAGTGATAATCATTTTTACTCGTCTTGGACTATATTCATAAATATTTCTCTCGCCACCACTACATGCGGACAGTGCAGCTCCTCTTGCTTGACCAAGTTTAATTGCTGTTCCTGCATTTACACTAAAAAATACTGATTCTAGCGCTATCTCATTAGGTTTGTATAGCTTAATTAATCTTTCTGTATTTTTATGAATGAGTGATAATTTTGTTGTGTATTTATTTTTTAAACCTGTTTTAAGAATCTCGTGATGTATATAAACTGGTTTTTCTGTCTCAAACTTGACTATCCCGTAACCTGTGATATTAGTTCCAGGGTCGATTCCTAATATAATAGTCATTTCAAACTATAGTATATTAATGTTGGTATAAATATTTTGCACATCATCAAGTTCTTCTAAGTTATCTGTAAATAGTTCTATTTGCTCAATGTCATTCTCATCTATATCACACATTGTTATAGGTTCTAGAATAATTTCTTCATCTCTTGTTTTTAGGGATTTTTCCTCAAAAAAGGATTTAACCTTAAATAGATTTGATGGGTCAGTATTTATGATACAGTGGCTATTAACTTGTTCGTAATCTAGTATTTCTATTTCATCTATATAATCAATTAGGTCATCTTCTGATGTATCAAGCAGGGTAATAATACCTATTTTCTTAAATAAATGCGCTACAGATCCTTTGGTCCCTAAGCTTCCATTGTATTTGGTTAATGCATGTCTTACCTCTGAGACAGTTCTGTTCTTATTATCAGTGAGACACTGTATAATCACAGCTATTCCTTTAGGCCCATAGCCTTCATATGTTATCTCCTCAAAAGAATCTCCGCCCTGTCCAGACCCCTTTTTGATTGCTCTTTCGATTGTATCTTTAGGAACACTATTTTTATTAGCCTTAGACATCGCAAGACGAAGTCTTGAATTACTAGAAATATCAGGTCCTGCTAGCTTAACTGCTACTGTGATTTCTCTAATTATTTTTGTAAAAACTTTGCCACGTTTATTATCTTGAGCTTTTTTTCTATGTTGAATATTTGCCCACTTACTATGTCCTGCCATTATGAAACTCTCTTTTGTTTAATGTAATATCTATCTTCAAATTCAATCATTCTGTTAATAGATTTTTTTGCAAAATGTATTGTCTCTTCATCTAAAAGTATTTGATTATCACTATTAAAAATATTAATTAATTTTTCATATGTATTCATATTCATCCATGGACATCTACCACAGCTTTTACATGTAGCACCCTCTCCTTCGGTTGGAGCTTCATAAAAGTTTTTCTCTGGCGAAAGCTTTTTCATTTGATAAAATATGCCTCTATCAGTAGCTACAATGATATTTTTTGCTTTACTATTTTGCGATGCATTTATTAATTTAGTTGTAGAGCCAACAACATCAGCTAACTGAATGACACTTCTTGGCGATTCAGGATGAACCAGAACTTCACAATCTCCCAATTTTGTAATTAAATTTTTAAGTTCTATAGTCTTGTATTCCTCATGTACAATACATGCACCATCCCAAACTACCATATCAATGCCTGTTTTATCTTCAATATAAGAGCCTAAATATTTATCAGGAGCCCATATAATTTTTTTATCCTGACTAGCTAAATTTTCCACAAGTGGGATTGCAATACTTGATGTAACTACCCAATCAGAAATTGCTTTTACTTTTGCGCTTGTATTAGCATAAACTACAACTTCTCTTTCTGGATATAAATTTATAAATTCCTGAAAAGATTCTATATCACAACTTTCATCAAGTGAACATGTAGCATCTGTATCTAATACAAATATATTTTTCTCTGGGTTAAGAATTTTTGCAGTTTCTCCCATAAATTTAACTCCAGCTATTATAATATTTGATTCTTTTTGCTGTGTTCCATACTTAGCCATTTGTAGAGAATCTGCGACACAACCTCCGGTATCCTCTGCAAGTTTTTGTATTTCTGAATTAACATAGTAGTGAGCTATCAACTTTGCATCATTCATTTTTAAAAGATTCTTTACGTATCTTAATCTTTCTGTGTAATTACTTGGTATCATTTTATTTTATTTACTTTTATGCTTAATTCTTTTAATTGATTATTATTGATCTCAGATGGAGCATTTGTTAAAAGACATGCTGAGGATTGTGTTTTAGGAAATGCAATTGAATCTCTAATAGAAGATAAGTTTTTGAGTATCATAACAATTCTATCAAGACCAAATGCTATACCAGCATGAGGGGGACAACCATATTCTAGAGCTTCAAGAAAGAATCCAAATTTACTATTTACCTCATCATCGGTTAACCCAAGTGCTTTAAATACACTCATTTGAATGGGTTTTGAATGTATCCTGACTGAGCCCCCTCCTATTTCATTACCATTTAACGTCAAATCATATGCCCTTGAAAGGGTTCTATTATCAAAATTTCTTGAGTCAAGGTCAGCTGGAGCTGTGAATGGATGATGTAACGAAGTTAAATTTTTTGAATTCTTTTCATATTCAAACATAGGATAATCTACTATCCATGCAAACTTATAATCATTAGATAACAAATTAAGATCATTACCAAGCTGTGTGATTAATGCTGACATCGAGCTATTAACAATATCTGAACTATCAGCAGAAAAGAAGATTAAATCTCCTGAAGTTGACTTTGCAGCTTTTACTATTTCTATAATTTCCTCATCGCTTAAAAATTTGCTTATCGGGGAGCTTATACCCGCAGGTATATCATCAATATTTTCTACTTTAAAGTATGCAAGTCCTTTTGCTCCAAAACTTTTTACTAATTCTGTATATTGATCGATATTTTTACGAGTAAGTGTATTGCCTCCAGGAACATTAAGAGCAACTATTCTACTATCAGTATCAGAAGCACACTCTTTGAATACTTTAAATTCTGTTTCTTTTACTGTATTAGAAATTTCGGTCAAGCATAGAGGGTTTCTCAAATCTGGTTTATCACATCCATATTTCTCCATTGAATCTTTGTATGATATGCGTGGGAAATCTAACTCGACTTTACTATCGATAAGATTTTGAAATATTTTTTTCATTAAAGATTCAGACATTTCCATTATTTTATCTTCATCAAAAAATGAACATTCAATATCGAGTTGTGTGAATTCAGGTTGCCTGTCTGCTCTAAGGTCTTCATCTCTAAAACATTTTGCAATTTGAAAGTATTTATCTAAGCCTGATATCATTAAGATTTGTTTAAACAATTGTGGCGACTGTGGTAAAGCAAAAAAATTAGCTCGGTGCAACCTGCTAGGTACTATATAATCCCTGGCGCCTTCAGGTGTTGGTTTTGTTAATATTGGGGTTTCTATTTCATTAAATTCATTCTCACATAAATGATTGCGAATGATATTATACAACTTAGATCTAAATCGAAGATTGTCTTGCATATTTTGTCCACGCAAATCTATATACCTATATCTCAATCTTAAATCCTCATTAATACCTATGTCATTAACTTTAAAAGGTGGAGTCTTTGATGAATTTAAAATATTAATTTTCTCAACGATTAATTCTATTTCTCCAGTAGCCATGTCTTTGTTCACAGTGCCTTCTAAACGTTGCTTTACAGTTCCTGTGATTTCAATAACATATTCAGTCCTTAAGTTTTGAGCTTTATCAAAAACTTCTTTGCAGTCAGGATTGAAGACTATTTGAACGAGTCCTGTATGGTCACGCAAGTCAATGAATATCACTCCGCCGTGGTCTCTACGAGTATTTACCCATCCATTAAGTGTTAGCGTATCATCGATATTTTGAGTATCAACATCTCCACAATAAGTTCTTTTCATTTCTTACGTATCCGTTTTTTTTGTATCTGGTTTTTTTGTTTTAAAATCGGTTTCATACCAGCCTGACCCTTTTAATCTAAATCCTGATGATGATACAAGTCTGTGTACTTTTCCCTTGGAACATAACCTACAATTTGTAAGCTTTTTATCAGATATTTTTTGGATAGCCTCAAATGTTTGTCCACAATCCTTACACTTATATTCATATATTGGCATATTTATTGATTAGATTTTTCTGTGATTATTTATTCATTATACAAAAAAAATCTTGTTTTATCTCTCATAAATTTAATGCTATAATGCCACAAATTTTATGAAAGCCATACTTAAAAGCATCACATTAATCATACTATTTTCATCAACTATCTATGCAGATGAATATACTGGAAAAGAAAAGTCAGAAACATGCCTAGGGTGCCATGCAATTGAGGGATACAATAATACTTACCCCACATATAAAGTCCCAAAACTAGGCGGACAACATGCAGATTATATAATTTCTGCACTTAAAGCTTACAGAGAAAAAGATCGTAATCATGAAACTATGCACGCTAATGCGTCTGGACTTTCCGATCAAGATATAATTGATATCGCAAATTATTTCGAGTCTATAGATAAATGAAATATTTTATTATCATAAGTCTGGTTATAAATTTATCAACTTTTGCAATTGCAGATAGTACGTTTGAACGTGGAAAAGAAAAATCTGTAACATGTTCAGCTTGTCATGGTACAGATGGAAATAGTGAAACAAAAATGTATCCAAGACTCGCTGGTCAATATAAAAACTATTTAATTCACGCCCTTAGCTCTTATAAGAATGGGGATAGGAAAAATGCTATTATGAGTGGATTTGCCGCAGGGTTATCTGAACAGGATATTATAGATTTATCTACTTATTATTCTAAACAGAAAGGTCTTAATATTATTCCTAAAAATTAATTATCTTTTTCAATTAATATATACAGTGCAGGGATTAAATATAAAGTTATAAATGATGCTAACGCAATACCGCCAAATACTACCACTGCCATTGCAAAACGGCTTTCCGCACCAGCACCTGAACTTAGAATTAATGGTATAGCACCTAATAGGGTTGAAATTGTTGTCATGACAACAGGTCTAAACCTAATAATTGACGACTGAACTATTGCTTGTGCTTTTTTCATTCCATCATCTTTAAGTTGATTAGCAAATTCAACAACTAAAATTCCGTTTTTAGCAATTAGACCGATTAACATGAGGAATCCAATCTGGCTATACACGTTTAATGAACTCCCAGAAACGAACAACGAGTATATTCCTGCAGTCATTGTGATTGGAACTGTTAAAATAATAATTAAAGGATTTCTAAAACTTTCAAACTGTGCAGACAGAACAAGATAAACAACTAGTATTGCGAGAAAAATAGTTAGTTCTAACTTATATCCAGTCTCAAAAAATTCTTTTGAGGTACCTGCATATGAAATTTTAGCACTTGCCGGAAGTGCATCTTTAGATGCATTTGTTAAATCGTTTAAGATTGTTCCCAATGATGCTCCTGGAGCAATTGAAGCTGATAACGTAACTGATGGAAGTCGGTTAACTCTTTTTAGACTTTTGCTTGTAGCTTCAGTCGATTTTAGAATAAGATTGCTAATAGGTATGAGTTCTTTGGATGTGCTAGATTTAATGAAAATATTATCTAAGTTAGACTCATTATCAAGAAATTTTTCATCTGCCTTAAGAATTACATTATAAGTTAAGCCATCTTTAGAGAAATTAGTAACTCTAGTTGATGCATACAAAGCATCTAGTGTTGCTGCTATATCTTCAGCAGATACTCCTAAGTTAGATGCCTCGTCTCGATTTATCATTAGATTTAATCTAGGTTTATCAACTTTAAAGTCTATTCGCGCATTTCTAAGACCTATATCATCTGATAGATTTTTAATACTCTGACCCCAATCACCAACCAAATTATAGTCAGTACCGCTAATTACAAAACGAACTGGAGACTTAAATGGACTTTGTCCTAAGCTAGGCGGGTTAATAGTAAAAATCATTGCTCCAGGCATTGAGATTAACTGAGGAAATATTTCTTGTACAATATCCCTCTGATGTCTAGAGCGTTCTTCCCAAGACGTAAGAGATGCGAAGATAAATGCAGAGTTAACATTGCCTGGTTCTCCCGAAAACCCTGGTGCCACTATAGCAAAAACTGTTTGAATCTCACCTTTCTCAACATATTTTTCTAGTACATTCTCAACTTTTTGAACCATGTCATTAGTATATTCAATTGAAGATCCCTCGGGAGCATTCACAGAAACGATAAAAATACCTCGATCTTCAGAAGGAGCCAGTTCTTTTGGTATAAACTGAAACAGTAGAAATGAGAGTAGTATAAATATAATCGTCACAGAAAATACAATTTTTGGCTTATTTTGCGAGGTTTTTAATGAAGTCTCATAAAACTTTTTAAATTTATTAAATAATTCTCTATCAGCAGCAGTTTGTTTTTTTTCAAGCAACTTAGAACACATCATAGGGGTAAGTGTCAAAGCGACAAAACTTGATATGATCACCGCAAAAGACAGAACAACACCAAACTCAATAAATAGCCTTCCTGTTTTACCGCCCATAAAAGATAGTGGTAGAAACACGCTTACCAAAACTAAAGTAGTAGCAATCACAACAAATGTAATTTGCTTTGCACCATTAACTGAGGCTGAATAATTATCTTCTCCGTTCTCAATCCTACGTTTAATATTCTCCATTACAACAATAGAATCATCTACAATTAATCCTATAGCTAAGACTAAAGCTAGAAAGGTAAGAACATTAAGGGAATAACCAAAAAAATGAATAATAGCAAACGTTCCTATGATAGATATTGGTATAGTGACCGCAGGTATGATAGTGATGGCTTTAGAAGATAGAAAATAATATATAATTAAAATTACTAAAATCATTGAAATAGTTAGCGCAAATCTTATTTCACTTATAGATTCATTTACAAACTTAGACTGATCATATCCTATTGTCATATCAATACTTTCAGGAAGTGACGGTCTTATGATGTCTAGTTCATCTCTGATG
>TARA_B100001113_G_scaffold67523_1_pt1 | contig 10836 bp, 7 predicted proteins | sample TARA_B100001113 | Tara Oceans TARA_B100001113 (sample SAMEA2622402) | marine metagenome | biome: marine biome (ENVO:00000447); feature: deep chlorophyll maximum layer (ENVO:xxxxxxxx); material: "saline water (ENVO:00002010), including plankton (ENVO:xxxxxxxx)" | depth 50 m | reverse complement strand
ATCGATTGCTATTACTTCATCAGTGTATTTGCCATTTTCCCAAGCTTTAAGCGCTTTTTTATGAGATTCAATAGAAAATTCCTCTTGTGTTTCCCTTGAGATATTACCTTCTTTTGCGAGAATCTCTGCTGTCTCACCCATCCCAATATAATAATCCTGTTCCGCTAGTTCTGGATGGAAATCAGGATTGAAGCCTCCCATAGGGACAGAAAACATATCCTCAACACCAACTGCAATGCCAACTTCAATGTCACCTGCTTCTATTTTTGTACTAATCTGGTGAACTGCATCCATTGATGATCCACAGAATCGGTTTATTACGGCACCACCAGAGGTTTCTGGAATGCCCGCCAATATTGAGACACCTTTTGCAAGTAGCATTCCCTGTGGTCCTTCAGGAAAAGCGCAGCCTAGCACGAGGTCTTCAATAATTTCAGGACTTATATTTTTATGTCTGTTTAAAAGACCTTGAATCACTTGAGAACTAAGGTCATCTGGACGGATTCCAACCAGGCTTCCATTTTTTAGCCCGATAGGTGATCTGACAGCATCAATAATAACAGATTTATGCATATATCACTCCACAATTTCTAATTTTTATATTCATCATATTTTTATTTACTACTTAAACCTTTATTTGATAATGACATGTATTTAAAAAGGATAGTCCTGCTGATCTAGCATAAAATTACCCAAACTACGTTTCTTAGTAATAGTATCAGTATTTAATATCAAAATATCTTTTAATTTCTTGACAGACCCTAAAATATTTTTTGGAGTTGATCCTGCAAAAATATAGTTAAGACTTTTAGTGCTTAATTTGATTATATCGAGCATTGACTCTGATACATGTATTAAAGCTATATCTGTAGCCATAGATGTATTACTATTTGGTGATTGTTCTTGCTGTACTCTTGATACGACAGATTCTGAAGTGAAAATAAGAGTGAATATATCAGCAAGAGCCTCACTTAGCTGTTGTTCATGTTTCAGGTCTTGCCCAAAAGCAAAAAGTGCCTCCTGAAAAATCAAAACAGAAAGCATCTTTGCACCATTGATTGCATGTTTTTCATTTGAGAATAAGTCTCTATTGTCATTGATATCTTTTGAAAGAAAATCTCCAAGATTTTTTAACATATCCCTTAGAGATATTTCTTCCATTAATACTTTTTTCATCATATATCCTGTAACTATCGCACGATTTATTTCATTGGTACCTTCCCAAATTTGGTTGATTCTGTCATCGCGATATGCCATGGCCATTGGATATCCTTCTATAAAACCGTATCCCCCAAATATCTGGAGGCAATTATCTACCACCATCGATGAGGTCTCACTGCCAAAAATCTTTGCCATTGAAGCTTCCACAGCAAATCTTTCCATTGCCTGTCCCATTTTAATATAATATTCTGAATCATTTTGATCTAATTCATCAATCGCGTTTTGAATCATGCCAACGGTTCTGTAAAGCATCGTATCAGCGGAATAGGTTTTAATAGTAATGTCAGCGATTTTCCCAATGATTGAATCAAATTTTGCAATGGATTGTCCAAATTGTTTTCTTTCAATTGCATATTTTAAAGTCTGTTTGATTGCCTGCTTTGATCCACCGACACTTGCTGCACCTAATTTATACCTACCTATATTTAGAGCATTGAAAGCAATTGTTGCACCTTTTCCTACATCGTATAGAAGATTTTCAACTGGAATTTTTGCATTTGTGAACTTTAAAGATGTTGTTGATGAACCTTTCATTCCCATCTTTTTTTCTTCGGGACCAATTGAAAATCCTTCAGTATTTTTTTCAACTATAAATCCTGAAAACTTATTTCCATCAACCTGCGCAAGGATGGTATATATATCTGCCCAACCACCATTGCTTATAAATTGTTTTTCGCCATTAAGTATATAATATTTTTCATCATCAGATAGAACAGCAGTAGTCTTAGCTGAAAGAGCATCAGAACCCGCTGATGGTTCAGTCAAACCGTATGCTGCAAGAGAATTACCAGACACGAGTTTTGGAAGATATTTTTCTTTTTGTTCAGCGGTACCAAAAAACACAATACCCAGACTACCTATGCCAGTTTGAACACCAAAAGTGCACCCAAAGGAAGCTGAACCGCCCCAACCAATGCCCTCGGTTACTATACATGCGGTTATCTTGTCTAAACTAGATCCACCGTATTGTTCTGGCGTATCAACACCAATTAAGCCAAGTTCCCCCATCTCTTTCATAATTGACTTACTTAACTTTTCATCAAGTTTTTCTATTTCATTAATTTTTGGTAGTATTTTATTTTCTGCAAAATTGTATACCATTTCCTTGATTTCAATATGCTCTTGACTAAACATTTCTCTGCAAAAAATTTGTTCTTCAGCTGCCGGAGAGGTAATCCATTGCCCGCCAGTATTTAGTTTTATTATATTTTTTATATTCATTTTATTTTCTTTTTCTTTAAACCATTGAGTATAAAATCTGATATAGTATTAATGTATTCATTGGCTTCAACCTTTGGTTCGTTAAATAGGGTAAACCAGTGTATACCCTCTATATTTATTAAAATAGAAAGAGCAGTAATTTTAGGCTCAACTTTTTTGAATTCTCCAATAGCAATACCTCTTATAATAATATCAGTAATATATTTTAAAAAATGAGAGTAGACGTCTTGAAGCTTGATATTAAAATCTGAATCAAGTCCAGACATTCTCCAAAATTCCACAAGAATTTTAAAGGTAGAAGGGTTTTTGCTGAATTGTTCAAAAAAATAATTGAATAGCAGTTTTAATTGATTTGATGGTGCTGTTTCTTTTTCAATAATATTTTGTAAACCATTACTGTATTCTACAAACCAATGATCTACAAGCGATAGGTATATTTCTTTTTTTGAATTATAATACCAGTAAATCGCACCTTTTGATAGTTTTGATTTTTTAACAATATCATCAACGCGACTTTGGTCGTAGCCTTTAGCAATAACTACCTCTTCAGCAGCACGCATTATTTGGTTTTTTCTTAAGTCTTTGAGTTTAATATTCATTTATAAACCGACCAGTCGGTTTAATTTATTTTTATTAAAAATATTTTTCAATAATTATTTTTCTAATTGTAGTTGACATGATATATGCTAATACATTAATATCTTTAATGAGATTAGGTCTCATTAACAATATAAGATGTACTCCCGGGGCTCCTGACCTTTTGTTCTTTGTTCCAAAATCAAAAGTCTCTAATCCCAAGATAAAGATAGGAGCCCCTAGTTTTTTGAATTAAATATGGCTGAATTAATAATAGTGTTTAGAGAGGTGCTTGAGGCAACTCTCATAGTTGGTATACTGTATACCTATTTGATAAAGGTAGGTAATCATAGTGCAATTATCCGTTTATGGCAGGGAGTGCTAGTTGCTCTAGCTGCTAGCTTGGTTGGTTCATTGTTATTTTATGAATTGGCTGGTGGTTTTACGGGTAGGTCAGCCAAAATTTTTGAAGGCATTGTCATGATCCTTGCTGCAGGGATATTAGGCAGTATGATTTTGTGGATGGCAAAAAATAGTAATATATCAGGTGAGTTACAAGAGCAGGCATCCAAAGCTTTGAAAGCTGATAAACTTGGATTTGGTATATTTTCTCTGGCTTTCATTTCTGTTTTTCGTGAAGGTATAGAAACAATTTTGTTTCTCTTTGGTGTTACGACTCAAAAAGGTGGTTTATCAATCCCGCTGTCGTTCCTTGGAGCTGCGCTAGGCATAGGCGCTGGTTACATGATATTTATACAAGGGAAAAAGTTACCAATTAAAACATTTTTTAATGTTACATCGGGGATTCTCATATTTGTCGCTGCAGGAATGTTGACATACGGAGTACATGAACTAGAATCAGCTAAAGTTATACCGTATTTGGGTGGCAATGTAGATATTGAAAAGGGTAGTGTAAAAGCAACAAGGGTAAATGGTGATTCAAAAAATTTCGTCCTAGATAAGAATTTAGATAAAAATAATGTAGTCAATAGTGCAAAAAAATGGGCATCCAGGACATGGGATATAAATCCACCAAAAAATAAAGATGGTAGCTACCCTATTTTTCATGATAAAGGTGCTGTGGGTGGACTTATGAAAGGACTTTTTGGATATAATGGTGACCCTGGTTGGGTTGAATTGATTGTTTGGATAACCGCAGTACTGGGAATGAATTTTATGTGGAAAAGGGTAGCTTTTCAAGGATGATAGAGATTATAAAATATACAATGTTGATACCCATGCTAATTGTTTTGATTGGTTGTGAAGATGATCCTCTATTAGCTCCTCAGACCGAAGACGAGTGTACTGGTAGTTATTGCAATTTATCCTTACCTGGATCGGGTCACGATGATATTGAAAAAGCGAATCCTGAAATATTTTAAAAAATACAGTAAATGAAAATATATAATTCAATAATTACGTTTATGATATATTTCCATACTTTACTCATTGGAGATGATATCGTAGCAAATGTATCGGGTACTGTTTTAAAAGATCAAAGCAATGTCCCTCTGCAGGGTGCTAATGTATTATTTAAAAATGATTCTGGTGAAGAATATGGAGCATCTACAGACAAAAATGGAAGTTTTAACATTGATAATATATCAGATGGAAACTACTCTTTAAAAATTAGTTTTATTGGATATGAAGATTATAAAAAAAGTATAATAATAGAAGCAGGCCGTAAGTACAAGGTTGATGCATTTTTATCTATTCAGCCAATATTAATGGCAAAGCTTGAAATAATAAGCGAGGCCGATCAGTCCTATGAAGAACTACCCGGTGCAGCGACTGTATTGGACATGCAGACACTTAAACTTATTAACCCAATTGGTACTCAGGAGATGCTAGAATATATTCCTGGAGTCAATGGTTTTGCAGATGATGGAATTGGGAACTCAAGAATTAGTATAAGCATACGTGGCCTAAATCCGAGGAGAAGCTCAAGAGTTCTCATTCTTGAAGATGGTGTTCCTATACAGCCAGCGCTATATGTCTATCCAAATATGTATTACAATCCTCCTTCAGATCGTATAGATGAGATTGAAGTTATTAAAGGTAGCGGTACAATACTTTATGGACCTCAAACAATGGGTGGTGTTATAAACTATTTCACTCGTAGGCCTAGAAGTGAATTGGGTGGTGTGATAAAATTAACAGGTGGAGAAAATGGATATAGTAGTTTGTTTACTGAGATAGGTGGATGGGGTAATGAAAAACTAAAGCCAGAGGTTCAGTTATTATTAAAAAAGGGAGATGGTTTTAGGCAAAATAATAGTTTTGAACAAGTAAACAGCACCTTGAAACTTAACTTTTTACCCAGTCCTAAAAAAAATATCTATCTCAAAGCTAATCTTAATTATGAAAATTCAAATGCTACTTACACTGGTCTTACACAGTGGTCTTTTGATAATGATCCAACCTTTAATCCTAAAGAGCATGATAATTTCAAAGTGTTTAGGTCAGCTATTGATTTTATTCAATCCGAGAGAATCAGTTCATCAATCCAGAAGAACACCACAGCCTTCGCTAGTTACTTTGATAGGAGATGGTGGAGAGAGAATGATATTTTTATAAACGCAGATAGCCTAGGCAGTCAAACTGCGGCTACAGATATGATATCGCTTTCTGAGAACTACTGGAGCTTCAATGACCTTGTAAGAGTAGGAAATGGCCAAGATAATTTTGGTATCCTAAGAACCTTTTATGTCCTAGGAGTTGAACAATCTTACAAAATAAGTCATAATATTTTTGGGTATAAAGCAAATATGGAAACAGGGTGGAGGCTTTACTGGGAGAGATTTATTGATGATAGGCAAACTGGTTTTACAAAGGATTCTGTAACAGCTCCAGATGCTAGAGATGGAGTTTATTTTAGGGGAACCGGTGATGATTTAGAAATCCTAGGTACTAGTCACCATTACGAGACAATGGCTTTGTCTGGATTTTTTAGCGAATCCCTAGATATTGGTACACTAACATTGCGGCCTGGAGTACGTGTAGAAATTTTTGAACAGGAGAGGATAGATAGGCTACAGGGTTCTATGTATCAAGATAAAAATCTTTTAGTTCTTTTACCAGGTTTAGGATTTTCAAAAAGCTATAGAGGAATAAATATTTTTGGCGGTATCCATCGAGGATTTACACCTCCATCAAGCGGAGCACTGAAAGTTTTGAACTTTGGTCAAGATCTTGATGACTCTGGGCTTGACCTTGAAGCGGAGAAAAGTTGGAACAAAGAACTCGGAATTCGCGGAAGATCTTCAATCCTTGATTATGAGTTTGCAGGTTTTCACAATGACGTTGAAAATCTTGTTGCAGCTGGAAGAGGAACCGTGTTTAAAAATCTTGGAAAAGTAAGAATGCAAGGCTTAGAAGCAAGAACATCAATCCTACTTTCAAGTTTAAATAAATTATTGCCTAATATTAATGTTTCTTACGCATTCCTTTCCACAAAAGTAGTGGACGCCAAAATTATTTCTAACGTTTCAGGATCAGTGGGTTCAGAAATTAGTATAAATGGTAAAGAAATGCCCTACGCGCCAAATCATACTCTCACTGTCGGTATTGAGCATCGTCCTACGACAAAAATATCATTGAGAGCTGATATGAGATATGTTAGTAGAGTCTACACTGATTTTGAAAATATAGAAACAACAGATAAAATAGGTGTTGAGGGTCCAGTACCTGAATACAGAGTATATAATGCTTCTGGAAATTTTAGACTTAATCAAAAATTAAATTTATTTTTCTCAGGAAAAAATATTACTGACAATGTATATATAGGTTCAAGACTGCATTCAAATCCTGCCGCCAAAAATAAAGACGCAAATATTAGTTCAGGTATATTACCTGGACCTAGGAAGCAAGTAAATATAGGTCTAGAGTACTCTTTCTAGATTTAATAAATGATAAAACCAAAGAATATAGGTTACTTTATTAAATAATTATTGAAAGTGAGACCTAATACCAAAAACTAAAAAACTTTATAAAAAGGAGAAAACAAAATGATAAAAACAAACAAACTTCTTTACCTCCTATCATTCATGGTAGCCATGTTCATGGGGTGTGAGGATACAAAAGATGATGAAGCAAATACGCCTTCATTAACTACACCATCGAATTACTCATTTGAGAGTAGATTCAATACAGGAGAGAGTTCAGTAAAGTATACCGGACAAGTTGTTAGAAATCTTCTGATAAATGATATCAAAACTCAAATGGGCACAGATGCTGGAAGTGGAAATGCAGCTACATTATTAAGTATGATGGCAAACGATGATGAGAGCAGAACAATCCTTACCACTACAACACCTGCGTCTATGCAAACAACCTATAGATCCATATCTTCAAGCCATCTAAATGATAGGTTAGAGGCTGTTGAGGGTATTACTCTCACAGGATATGGACACCATGCTGGTGACCAGATTGCCGCCTGGGTTACTTCTTGTGTGGCGGATGGTAAAACCGATGCAGATGGCCGTAGACTAGATCAGCTCGTACAGAAAACATTATGGGGAGCGGTTTCATATTGGCAGGGTACTTCAAAGTATATGAAAAATATTGAAACTGATGCAAATGTGATGCCAGATGATGGAGATCCTTACTCAGATATGGAGCACCATTGGGATGAGTCGTTTGGTTATTTTGGAGCAGCAAGAGACTATAATACAGCATACACAGATGATACAAGAAAAAATGGTCCACCTGTAGATTCTAATAATGATGGAGCAATTGATTTCACAACTGAGTTTAATATCGGATGGGCAGTGACTGCAGCTAAAAGAGATCTGGTAAGCAATGTGACCGTAGATTACGATTTAACAAAAGCAGTCATGGACGCATACTTAGAAGGAAGAACTCTGATTCACAATCAAGCTCCTCTAGCTGAAATTTTAGCGCAGCGTGACCTAGTTGTTCAGAATTGGGAAAAAGTTGTTGCTGCTGTGACAATCCACTATGTAAATGATGTTATAGCTGATATGGCGGCCCTCTTTCCTGCTAATCCAACAGCAGGACCAACAGATGCAGCGTGTGCAGATCTAAATAATCATTGGGGTGAAATGAGAGGGTATGCAAATGGATTATTGTATAATAGTTTTAAACAAATATCCGATCCAGATCTTAACACTGTACTCACTACTATGGGAACAGAGCCTGTTCATCCATCAGATGGTGAAACTGCTTTTTACACATATCATGGCTTGTTAGCGACTACAGTAAAAAATACCCTTCAAGCAGCATATGGTTTTAGTGATTCTCATATGGAGAATTGGTAAACTTAAATTGTAATTTTACAATTTCTTAATAATAAGGGGTCTTATTTTTTAAAAAGACCCCTTATTTTTTATCTGTTAATTTCAATATGAATAGCAGATTTAATCATAATCACTACAATATTATACTGCTAATACTCTGTGTAGTATGTCGCATCTCTACAACTATATATTATATAGAGGATATTGATAGTTTAAGATTTGCACTTAGTATTAAAGATTACGACATCACAAAGTTCCAACCACATTTCCCGGGTTATCCAGTTTTTTGCTTTATAGTAAAAGGTTTATTTCTAATAACAAATAGTATGGCGGTTTCATTTTCCATAATTGGTGGTGCAGCCACATTTATGATTATTTTTAGTATTCTAAAAATTTCTAGAGTTGAAATAAATTCATTTTCTGGTATATTTTTCTCTATAGTGATTTTTTTCAATCCATTATTATGGCTTATGGGTAATCGTTACATGCCCGATTTAATGGGACTAGCAATTGCTCTATTTTCATTCTATTTATTGACAGCAGAAAATAATAAAATCAATTTTATTTTATTAGGGGCTCTATTAGTTGGTATATTGGCTGGAACACGTTTATCATATATACCACTATTGTGCCTGCCATTATTAACTGTTTTGTTAGAAAATAAAAAAAGATTAAAGATATTCTTTGTTTTTTTTATCGGAAATTTTATTTGGTTATTTCCACTTGTTTCAATAACTGGAATTCAAGAATTATATGCTGCTGCTGATAAACAGACAATTGGGCATTTTTCTGATTTTGGAGGAACAGTAATTACCGAAAATAACTGGTATCTAAGATTTATTAGTTTGATCAAATCAATTTGGGCAGATGGTCTAGGTGGGTATTGGATAGGTCGTTCCTGGCAGACTGTTTTACTATCATTGCCTTTAATTTATCTAATCTATAATGGTACCCTAACATATAAAAAACATTTTAATAAAAATAAAATTCTCAGGACACTTTTCTATAGTATTCTGATCTATATTGGATGGATATTCTTTTTTCAAAATATTATTTATAAATCACGACATATACTTCCAGTATTATCTTTTCTATTACTTATAATTGGTTTGGGACAAAAATATGTATATAAGGAAAGATTAATAACAAAATTTCTAGTTTATGTACCACTTGTTTTTCTAATTAGTGTCACACTTTACTTAGTAGAACAACACAGGTCACCCACAGCAGTCTCTAAATTAAAAGACTATATTATAAATAATGAAAAAGATAAAGTAATTATAAGTACGCCTCTTATTAATTATTATCTAAAAACAAATGGAATTGCATCAACTTATATAAGTGTATATGAACCAGAAAAATTTAAAAGTATACCCGATGATTCTGATAAAGAGATCATAATGATTGGTGATTTTAATGAACTCGTTTTAGATAATTATAAAGTCTCTTTAGATAGCATATTTTACCATAATCCATATGTTAACAATATGTGGTCAAAAATTAAAATTTATACATTAAAAGAGAATGAAAACGGGTAAAAAACCTTTTTTAGATATCCTTGGTGCAGGACCTGCAGGACTTTCTGCAGGGTATTTCGCAAAAAATAAAAATATACCTTTTAGGATATTTGAATCTTCAGAATATATTGGTGGTAACTGTAGAACTATAACCCATGGAGAATTCAGGTACGATACAGGAGCTCATCGTTTTCATGATAAGGAGATTGAGGCAACTAATGTAGTTAAAAATTTAATAGGCGATGAACTTTTAACAATCGATGCTCCAAGTCAGATCCTCTCGGAAGGCAGAATGATTGATTTTCCAATGAATTTTTCTAGTCTCATGGATAATCTCACTATAAGCCAAATATTTAAGATATTGGTTGAAAATATCTACAATATAACATCTAATAAAAAAAAGATCCAAAATTTTAAAGAACTAGCATATAAGACCTATGGAAAAACACTTTCTGATCGTTTTTTAATAAACTATACTGAAAAATTATGGGGTCAATCTGCAGATAATCTAGATAAAGTTATCGCAGGTGGTCGCTTAAAAAATCTTGATCTTATCTCCATAATTAAACATAAATTATTTGGATTTGATCAGCATAAAAACCTAGATGGATCATTTTATTATCCTAAGTATGGTTTTGGATCTATTTTTGAAGCAATAGTCAATTATATTGGTCAAAAAAATATATATTTAGAATCTGATGTTAGCGAAATATATCATAATGGTAATAGGTTGACAGGTTTATTTTGTGGTAATCAAAAAGTTTTAGATCCTAATTTTGTTATTAGTACTCTGCCAATTGATGTAATGATAAAGATAATGAATCCAATGCCACCTGGTGATATTTTAAAGATTGCAGAAGGTATTAGATATAGAAATCTTAAGGTATGTGTATTTTTTCTAGATATTCCATACTTCTCAAAAAATGCATCAATTTATTTTCCAGAAAAAAAATATCATTTTACACGTTTATATGAGCCTAAAAATAGAAGTGCAGAAATGGCTCCAAGAGGAAGGACATGTATAATTGTGGAGTCTCCGTATA
>TARA_B100001113_G_scaffold112489_1_pt1 | contig 10848 bp, 11 predicted proteins | sample TARA_B100001113 | Tara Oceans TARA_B100001113 (sample SAMEA2622402) | marine metagenome | biome: marine biome (ENVO:00000447); feature: deep chlorophyll maximum layer (ENVO:xxxxxxxx); material: "saline water (ENVO:00002010), including plankton (ENVO:xxxxxxxx)" | depth 50 m | reverse complement strand
TTAGAGGGATTATAAAATCTCTTATACCAGTAATCTAAATCTGATATGTTTATATTTGTTAAGTCATCCATCGTTCCTATTATTGGTATACCATATCCAGTCATTCCTAAAATACTAAGTCCTATCTTTTCGAATACTATTGAAAAAGGCTGATCTTCAGTTCTAAGTCTTCTCTCTTCTTTCACGACCTCTCTCTCACTCTTAAGCTCATCTAAATTAAATTGAAGATTTGACATCCTATCTGCCTCGTACTTTAAACACATCAACAAATACTGTTTGTCTATTTTTTGATAATAGCCAGTAAAATCTCTCCCAGTGAAGGCGTTTTCAGAACCTCCAATCTTTTTTATCTCTGCTGAAAATTCTCCACTCTTTGTAGATTTAGTTGCTTTAAACATCATATGCTCTAATAAGTGAGATATACCTGTTATGCCACTTGTTTCATAACTAGATCCAACTTTATACCAGATGCTTGATATTACATTATCTGTTCTCTTATCCTCGATGAGTATGACTTTCAATCCATTTTCTAATCTAAATTCTTTAATTCTACTACCGAAATTTACATCAGTAGAGCCTGTTGAAGCTAAAACAGGCATAAATACCATTAGGATGGATATTAGGAATAATCTTTTCACCGTAATAATTATATCTCAAAGTAAAGTTTTCTCATCATTATGTGTGGTGAGGGTAGATATTTTTTTAAATTAATATATAAAAAACAATGATTTAAATGCGGGAATTAGTCAAATTGCCTTGAAAGCCGAGTAAATGTTACTATAATATCCTTGTAGGAGTTTTAAGTGAATACAGATATGACTAATAATTTACCAATAGAGACGGTCTCTAGCCTAGAGTCTACAGATGCATTAGATATGTATCTTGCTGAGCTAAGGAAAACGCCACTTCTAAGTAAAGAAGAGGAATTAGAGTTATTTCACAAGCTAAACGAATCAGACGACCTTGATGCTGCCAGGAAGCTTGTCATGGCACACTTAAGATTTGTAGTGCATGTAGCTAAAACTTACAAGGGTTATGGGCTTCCATTGCTGGATATAATACAAGAAGGAAATGTGGGTTTAATGAAAGCCGTAAAAAGATTTGATTCAAGCAAAAATGTGAGATTGTTGTCTTTTGCAATATATTGGATCAGGGCAGAGATACATGAATTCGTATTTAAAAATTGGAGAATCGTTAAAGTAGCTACGACAAAAGCACAGAGAAAACTCTTCTTCAAATTAAGAAGTAAAAAGTCAAAATCTACATGGTTAACTCAATCAGAGAAAAATGCCATAGCTTCAGAGTTAAATGTTAATTCAGATGCTATAACCACTATGGAATCAAGATTATCTGGAACTGATGTCTGCTTTGATCCTGTGACTGAAGATGATCTATCACCTTCAGAGTATCTGACTGACGAAGTAGATCCACTCTTAAAACTTGAATACGAGCAGGATGGTCAAGATGAATCTAAAAAACTCTATGAAGCAATGAGTGTTCTTGATAAAAGAAGTAAAGATATCATAACAAGTCGTTATCTATCTGAAAAAAAGACGACATTGGAGCAATTAGCAAAAAAATATAATGTCTCAATAGAGAGAATTAGACAGATAGAGAATAAAACGCTTGATTCACTTAAGAATAATCTGATAGTCGCTTAATTTCAAAGTTCTAAAAACCAATAGTGGTCAACTAGAAGTAATGTGAACAAGATTGCTAAATAAGTTATGGAATATTTGAATAAATCTATCGCCCTTTGCTCACTTCTTATCACGTAAAGGAGATAGGAATCAACTACAAACTTCATACCAAAAACAAAAGCACCAATAAAATATATCAGACCTGAAAATCCGAGTAAGTATGGAAACAGGGTAATACAAAATAACAAAATTGAGTAAAGAAATATATGTAGTCTCGCAAAATCTTTTCCATGAGTAATTGGTAACATGGGAACATCCGCTTTTAAATAATCATCGTATTTATAAACTGCAAGTGCCCAAAAATGTGGAGGAGTCCATAAAAATATAATTAAAAACAAAACTAGCGGGAAGGGTTCAATTTGATTTGTTATCGATGTCCAGCCAAGTAGTGGCGGCATCGCCCCAGCGATACCACCTATAACAATATTCTGTGAATTCAAATTTTTTAAATAGACAGAGTAAATTAAAGAGTAAATTATTATAGATATAAAAGTAAGTATGGATGTTAAAAGATTGACAAATAGATAGAGAATAAAAAGAGATGAAGTAGACAAGAAAAGTGCAAATATTACTGCATGTTCAGGTTTTATATTTCCCTGGACAAGTGGTCTAGATTTAGTCCTATCCATTATTGAGTCAATTTTTTGATCAATTACTTGATTTATTATTGCTGCAGCGGAAGCAGCTAATCCAATACCTACGCTTGCAAAGAAAATAATTTCATAATTCAAGTTACCATCGTGAGCAAGTAGCATACCTACTATCGCTGTAAACATAATTAAAAGGTTCACTCTTGGTTTTGTGAGCAATATGAACTCTTTTGCTATTGCAATCAGTTTTAAAGTATTATTGCCAATTGAATCTTGCATTATATTACCTCAATACCTACGAATTTCCCTTGATGAATAAAATAATAATATTAACATACTCATGAGTAGTATACATGCATTTACTGTATGAAGAACCGCAATGTTTAAAGGTAAATTCAAAACTACATTAGAAATACCGAGAAAAATCTGAATTGAAAAGAATGATAGCACCACTAAACCAATTTTTTTAATAGAGCTTGATTTTTGAATTAAGAAAATATAGAAGAATAAAACTAGGAAAAGCCCTGTAAGTAATAACGCTCCAACTCGATGTGTGAAATGAACTGCAAGTTTAGCGTAATATTCCATGTGATGTATTTCATAATTAACATTAGGTAAACCAAGTATTGTAAAACCCCTTTCGAAATTCATCTTATCAGGCCACCACTCTTGAGCACACTTAGGAAAATCTGTACATGCTAAGGATGCATAATTCGTACTTGTCCATCCACCTAAAAGAATTTGTATGATGAGCGCAACAATACATAATTTTATAAATGAATTGAATTTTGAAATTTTCCCATCATCTGGTGCGCCAACTCTGAGTCCATTCCATAATAATAAACATGCAGTTATCATGCCCAATAGCAAATGTGTCGTGACAATAGTCGGTTTTACGAGCTCGGTTACTGTCAACATACCCATTAGAGACTGAACAACAATGATTACACTAAGAGATATAGGAAGAAACAACCCTACGTGTTTTGCGAATTTAAAAGTAATGAAAGAGATGAAAAATACATATAAACCTAAAATACCAGCTAAATATCTATGGAACATCTCTCTCCATGCTCTTCCGATGTCGATATTCGCTTCCGGATAGAGTTCACGTGCCCTAGAGAGTTCTTCATCAGTATCTGGAGTACCAAGAATACCATAGCAACCAGGCCAATCTGGACATCCTAAACCTGCATCAGTTAATCTAACCCATGCGCCAGCTGAAATAACTATCAAGGTAAAAAATGCCCCAATAAAGCTAAGTTTTTTTATTTTGTCTATGTTCATTATCATCCAATCTTTGATAATTTTAAAAGTTTTTTAATGTCTTTCAATAGTTTTTTTCCATTAAAATCCTTTTCGTAACCAAGTATAACATTGCCAAGCGGATCTGTTAAAAGAAGAATTTTATTATCATTAATTTTGGAAATCATTTTTGAAAAGCTAGAGTCATTATTATTTGTAATAATTAAATTAGGGTAATTTTCAATTAGCTGATCTATGAATTTTTGTTCATCGTTACTTAGTGCAACCAATCTCTGTACTCTATTCATATCTTTTCCTAGTGCGATATTAACCTGCCTCAAAAGATATATTTCGTCAGTACAATCAGAGGAACAATTCATATTAACCCTGTAAATCAATGACCATTTACCCAAAATGGTGTCAGTTTTAACTAATTCATCTCTATGATTTACAAACTCTGTATCAGCTAGATTGATAATAGGGCTGATAAATTCACCGTAGTTTGATGTTTCAAGTTTGCCACCTGCTAAATAGTCTTTTGACAAGTAATAAGAGACCGCAAACGGTATCATGAAGATAAGGACAATTAAAATGAACTTTGTTCTTCCGCTATTCATACTCTTGCCTCCTTGTAAGTATATAAATTAAGTAAATTCCTATTATCGAAAATATGAACCACTGACCTGAATACATATAGTGCTTAAGTTTATCATTTTTTTTGTAGAGTTCTCTAATTTCAAAAGAATGACGTTGTTTTGTACTCATGACAAGGATATATGGCATAATTTCCCTACCTAGCGACTTGGTCATTTTTTTAATATCTACCTGTTGGATTAATACTGGCCACTCATTATTAATCTCGTCTGAATCTAACACGTAACCTTTCTCGTAGTTATACACATAACCTATAACAGAAGCGTATGGCTCCGATATGCCAATTTTTGGCAATGCCAACCTATTATTATTATCAACCCACCCTCTATTAACCAAAATCACTCTATCGTTTACTATCATTGGGGTTAGGACATCATAACCAGCTTTTCTCTTATGAACCTTGTTGTCTAGTAGAAATTGTTTGTCAGATGAATATATTCCATTTATTTGAATTTTTTGAAAATTTTGGTAAGAATCTGGCAATACAGATATTAATTTAGGCTTAGATGCCATGCTTTTTTTAAAGGAATTATATAATTCATCCTTTTGCTTGCCACGATCAATTTGCCAAAAAGCCAGAAAGATACATGTTATAACTAGAGATGAAAGCATAAATAGCACCAATCCTCTTATGATAATTTTTCTCTTGCTCATATTTGTGTTAAATTGTTCACTGAGATGAAATATATAATATTAATTTTACTTGTGCTAATTGTTTATAACCTAACTATGGGTTTTTATTATATTATAAAAGATCGCAAAGCTTCAGATAGAGGATTTCACTCATTAAAAACAAGGATATTTCTCTCAGTATTGTTGTTTCTTGTGCTGGTTTTTGGTTATTACTTTGATTTGATTCAACCTCAGAATACTGTTTATCAGAGCCAATAAACGAATACGAATAGGCCTAACCAAACGACGTCAACAAAATGCCAATACCAGGCAACAGCTTCAAAACCGAAATGGTTGTCTCCTGCAAAGTGACCTTTTATGCATCTAAACATTATAACGGTTAACATAATTGCACCTAATGAGACATGAAACCCATGAAAGCCTGTCAGCATATAGAATGTAGACCCATATATCCCAGAAGACATCTTTAAATTTAAGTCATTGTAAGCATGCATATACTCATAAGCTTGAAATCCAACAAATGTAAAACCTAAGAATATAGTAAGTGCTAAACCTGTGATTAGTTTTTTTCTATCTTGTTCCTTAAGACCGTGATGAGCATATGTAACAGTTAAACCACTGGTTAATAACAGTAACGTATTAATAGCAGGTATCCCTCCTGCACCCATAACTATGAAATCACCACCATAATTAGTTGGACCATTGGAAGGCCAAACATTTTCAAATTGAGGCCACAGTACTACGTTAGTTGTTATCTTATAACCATCTCCTCCTAACCATGGTAAAGAAAGTTCCCTGGCATAATATAGAGCACCAAAAAATGCAGCAAAAAACATCACCTCTGAAAAAATAAACCATACCATTCCCCATCGAAATGATATATCGACTTGATCATTGTAAATTCCACCCTCGCTCTCAGATACGACTTCTGAAAACCAAACATAAGCCATTAAAAATATTAAACCAAGACCAAGTAACATGATTGGCATACCAGTTGAGGATCCGTTCATATAATTAGCCGCACCTATAAACATTATAACTATCGCTACGGTAGTTAGGAATGGTAATTTGGTCTCATGTGGAACGTAATAACTATTTTGATCAGACATATTTTAATTTGAACCCATTTGCCCTGTTGTATTAAACATCGTGTAAGAGAGAATAAGCGTCTTCGTATCATCAGGAAGCTCATCATCAATTATAAATTGTAGGGGTAGTTCTTTAGTTTCGAGACCATGTATTTCTTGTTGTGTAAAACAGAAACACTCTATTTTTTTGAAATACTCCGCATCAGCACCAGGAACAACGCTTGGACTTGCGGTAACTTGTTTTTTTACTTTTGAATTGTTAGTCAAAACATATGAAGTTGTATAAAGTTTACCGACTTCGACAACCATTTCCCTATCAATTGGATCAAAATTAAAAGGTTCTGCTCCTGCAACAGTGGAAGTAAATTTAATTGTTACAAATCTGTTGGTTGATTTCTCTTCAAGTTGAACTATTCTTTCCTGATTAGTTTTTCCATTGAGGCCAGTGATCTCACAGAAAATATCGTATAGAGGTACTAACATATAGGAAAAGAAAAACATAAATACTGCTATGAATGAGACAGTCATATATGTTTTTCTAAAATTACTCATTAATCTATCCTAGGTGCTTTTTCAAATGAATGATATGGAGGAGGTGAAGATAGCGTCCATTCTAAGCCATCAGCACCGTCCCATACTTTGTCTTCTGCGGTAACATCTTTTTTAAGAGTGTTATAAAGTATATAAACGAATAAAATCTGTGATAGTCCAAAGCCAAATGCACCAACGGATGCGATGGCATTAAAATCTGCGAATTGAACTGGATAATCAGGGATTCTTCTTGGCATACCCGCTAATCCAACAAAATGCATTGGGAAAAACGTTACATTAACAAATATGGTTGTGAGCCAAAAATGAAGCTTTCCAAGTGTCTCACTATACATTCTTCCTGTCCATTTAGGTAACCAATAATAAACAGCTGCAATAATTGCGAACACTGCTCCAGGAACTAATACATAATGAAAATGTGCAACCACAAAATATGTATCATGATATTGAAAGTCAGCTGGTGTCATCGCAAGCATGAGTCCTGAGAAACCACCTATTGTAAATAGTATAATGAAAGCTAATGCGAATAACATTGGGGTCTCAAATGTCATAGAGCCTCTCCACATCGTAGCCACCCAGTTAAAAACCTTAATGCCTGTTGGGACGGCTATCAACATAGTTGTAAGCATAAAAAATATTTCACCCGCCAAAGGCATTCCAACTGTGAACATATGATGAGCCCAAACAATAAAAGATAATAAGGCAATTGATGCGGTAGCATAGACCATAGAGTCATATCCAAATAATTTCTTTCTAGAAAATGCTGGTATTATCGTGGATACAATACCAAAAGCAGGGAGAATTAGAATATAAACTTCAGGGTGTCCAAAAAACCAAAATATATGTTGAAACATTACAGGATCACCTCCACCAGATGCGGTGAAAAAGCTAGTTCCAAAAAACCTATCAGTAAGTAGCATTGTTATAGCGCCAGCAAGAACAGGCATGGCTGCAATAAGTAAAAATGCTGTAATCAGCCAAGTCCAAATGAAGATTGGCATTTTCATAAGTGTCATACCTGGGGCTCTCATATTCAAAATAGTAGCAATCACATTAATAGCACCCAAAATTGAGGATATTCCAAGCAAGTGAATTGATAAAATTACAAATGGCATGGAGTTACCTCCCTGAAGTGACAATGGTGGATAAAGCGTCCAGCCTGCTGCCGGACCTCCACTCTCAAAAAATAATGTGCTTAACAGCATTGTAAAAGCAAAAGGTAATATCCAGAAACTCCAGTTGTTTAATCTAGGGAGCGCCATATCAGGAGCGCCAATCATAAGTGGGATCTGCCAGTTAGCTAGCCCAACGAACGCAGGCATAACCGCGCCAAATATCATGATCAATGCATGCATAGTTGTCATTTGATTAAAGAAGCCAGGAATCACAAGTTGTAATCCTGGTTCAAAAAGCTCGGCCCTAATAATTAGCGCCATAAACCCACCAATAAAAAACATAGCTAAACTAAACCAAAGATATAGTGTCCCAATATCTTTATGGTTGGTTGTGGTTATCCATCTCATCAAGCCCGAAGGAGTATGATGATGGTCGTCATGTACATCATGTATATTAGTACTCATATTATTTTCCTACACTCTCTGCTACTCTGTTGTCTTTTTGCAAAGACACCCATTTGTTGTATTCCATTTTTGGGACTGCTCTTACTACGATCGGCATAAATCCATGATCTTTCCCACATAGCTCTGCGCAAGCTCCTCTATAAATCCCAGGTTTCTTTATATTAACCCACATCTCATTTACATAGCCTGGAATGGCATCTTTCTTGCCTCCAAGTTCTGGGACCCACCATGCATGTATGACATCACTTGCGGTGAGTAAAATTCTTACTTTTGTATCTGTCGGTAAAACAACTTCGTTATCTACATCACGCAGATAATTCTCCACGTTTCGAACATCTGTTCCCGAATTAAGTCTTCTAGCGCTGTTGCTCTTGTTATCAATCTTACTAAAAAAGTTAACGCCATCCTCTAAATACTCATATTCCCACATCCATTGGTAACCAGTAACTTTAAGGGTTATACCTGCGTCGCTTGTATCTTCCATCATTATAAGGGCTTTTGTGGCAGGTATCGCACAGACGACAAGAATCAGAAAAGGAATTACAGTCCATACAATTTCTACTTTCGTACTCTCATGAAATTTTGCAGGTTTGTAGCCTACAGATTTCCGATGATAAATTATAGAATAAATCATTGCGCCAAACACTAACACTCCAATAACAACTGTTACCCAAAACATGAGCATATGTATATCGTATGCTATTTGACTTGTTGGCGTAACGCCTCTAGGCATGTTGACTTCCCAATCAGCTAGTATTTGAGTAGGCAATATCAGCGCTAATAAATAAATGTATTTTTTCATAAATCGTCCATTATTAAATGAGTTTTATAATAGCACAGTATTAGTATTTATAGAATTTCTAATTGAAAAAAAATGACTTTTAAACTTCTTTTATTGGAATAACATCCATATTATTTTTAGGGTTCAGTTTAGGTTTTTTCCACGATAATCCATAAAGTACCTCATAAGTTACAGGGTAATTGCTATTGCTATTTCTCGGATAGGTTCCTGTGATGTTTTTGTAATCAGTTTTGCTGAATTTTCTATTGGATGGATTTTCTAAAGTGCCAGCGCCTATTTTTTTTATTGATTTCATCACACCTGAAAATGTTTCATATTCAATTATTATTTTCTCATTATCTACAACTGGATCTGTAAAACCAATTTTCAACAATGCATCACCATAGTGATGCATATCAATGAAACTGTTAACATGATCTAATGCATCTATGCTCTTAAGTGTCTTATGCAGTTCACACAATGTATCCGGTCCGATTGAAGAAAATACAAGACAGCCATTTTGTTTAAGAAGGCTGTATGATTTTGATAGAGTCTTAAATAAATCCACGCACCAATGGAATGTTAAGCTTGAAATAATTAAATCAAATTTATTGTTTTCAAACGGTAATTCTTCAATATCTGCACATACCGTTGTGATTTTATCTGATTTGCCACCACAAACTCTGAGCATTTCTTCTGCAAAATCAACCGACACAATGTTTGCCTCTGGAAAGATTTTAATGAGATCTGTTGACAAGAATCCTGTTCCACAACCAAGATCAAGTATTTTGGCTGGTTTAATTTTAATTAATGATAATCTCTCTACCATCCGAGTACTAACCTCTCTCTGTATGATTCCAAATTTATCATAAGACTTCGCATTACGATTGAAAGATCTCTGTACTCTTTTTTTAAAAGTATCCATAATTATTCATCTAAAAATGATTTGATTTTTTCTGTGACAATTTTTTTGTGAGAGAGAAACGGGATGTGCGCCATTTCATTTATGATTTCATACTTAATGCTACTATTGAAATCTTTTGAGTTAGTGTTTGATAATAGACTATCTTGTCTACCATTAATTATGAGTGTATCTACTTTTAAGTGGTTAGGTTCGGATATCATTTTTCTTAGAGACTTCATCTCTTGTAAATTACTCAATAGCACCTCTGTGGTTGGAAGCTGTGAAAGAATACTCTCATTCGTCAATTTTTTATAATCCTTGAGATATTTTTTTGATCCTTTACAGCATTCAAATATAAAGTTCTTAATTGCTTTATCACGACTTACCGTTAACTCCTCACATAAATAATCTATAGCATTGTCATTAAGTTTGTCATCTTTTGATGGAAAATTGAAATTCAATAAAATCAACTTAGACACATTTTTAAAATTGAGAGTATGCTTTAGTGCTAACATGCCACCGAATGACCATCCTATTAGAACATTCCGTGATACTGAGTTTACAAGATGGTTTGAAATGTTAAATGTCTCATTAGATTTAGTTATATTCATACCATACCCTGGAAGGTCTGGGGTAGCAATGTTATGTTGAATGTCAAAATCTTTTGACATATTACTCCAAATCTGACTATTGAAGAGCCAGCCATGCAACAATACTAGATTTAATTTATTCATTTATACTTAGTAAATTTTATGATTAACTTAGTATTATAATACAACGAAATCAATGATGGTCATTCCAACAGAATATAACTTCCTAATATATATAACACTTTATCTGATTGGCTCGATTCCATTTTCTGTAATACTGTCTTATTTTTTTGGGCTCTCTGATCCCAGAACATACGGATCAAATAATCCTGGAGCTACGAATGTTATGAGAAGTGGTCATAAAACCGCGGCTGGTCTAACGCTCTTTGGTGACTTGCTCAAAGGCTTTATACCTGTTTACTTTCTCCTGTATTCACAAATGTCATTAGAGGAAATATATCTTTTGTCCTTCTTAATTTTTTTTGGTCACATATTTTCCATATTTATTAACTTTCGTGGCGGTAAGGCCGTTGCCAC
>TARA_B100001113_G_scaffold289631_1_pt1 | contig 10863 bp, 2 predicted proteins | sample TARA_B100001113 | Tara Oceans TARA_B100001113 (sample SAMEA2622402) | marine metagenome | biome: marine biome (ENVO:00000447); feature: deep chlorophyll maximum layer (ENVO:xxxxxxxx); material: "saline water (ENVO:00002010), including plankton (ENVO:xxxxxxxx)" | depth 50 m | reverse complement strand
CCACCGACGTCACGACGACCTACCGGCAACGTTCCCCAGCGAACACCACCCGAATGCAAGAGCATCTGCGTGCATTGATTCAGGCAGCACCAGGCCACGTGGCGGTCTTTGCTCCGTCCTACGCCCTGCTGGAGGAAATCGTCACCGACGCCCACTGGCCGGTGCATCGAACCATCGTCGAATCCTCCGACTGGGATAAATCGAAGGCGGACGAGGTGCTTTCCGTGCTCGAGCGCGAGCGGGACGCAGGACGCAAGGTCCTCCTCGCTGGCACCTTCGGAGCCCGCTTGTCGGAAGGTGTCGATTACCGCGGCGGATTGCTCGATGCCGTGGCCTGCATTGGCTTGCCAATCGCGCCACCGGGCGTCGTGCAGGACGGCCTCAAGTCCTTTGTCGGAGATCGATTTGGCAAGGACAAGTCATGGCGCTACACGATGACGCAGCCTGCGGTCAACCGTGTCCTGCAAGCGATGGGACGACCCATCCGCGGCATCGACGACCGTGCCGTGGTTCTCCTCTTGGAACAGCGGTGTGAGCAACCGATGTACCGCAAGTGCTTCCCTGGTGACCTTCAGATGGTGCCCATGAGCGATCCCAACGGCCTCAAACGTCTGGCTGAGCGCTTCTACCGTCGCGTGCTTCGTCCCCCCACACCTTGATGAAGGGTCGAGCGGACCATCGCCCATGGAGGAGGAGACCACCACCCCACTCGCGGCTCGCCCCGAGGAACTCCATGCTGAAGTGGCCGCTGACGCAAGCCACCTCGAAGAGGTGCGACAGCGCCACACATTCCACCTCGTCACGGCCGGCATGCTGCCGGAATCTCACCTGGCCAACATCGAGCCAGAACGTCGCTTGGCGTGGATGGTGGAGGAACTTCACGGTCGCTCAGACCCTGACGGCCTCACCCTTCCCATGGCCGGTGTCACTGATGATGAACTGACCACAGAAATCGTTGAACACGATGAAGGAAGCATGCTTCGCATCAAAATCGAGCAAGATGGAGCGCCCACCTTGGAGCGTGAACTTCCCCTCGCGGCCGATGCGAAGGACGTCAAGCACCACTTCGTCGACGGACACCTTGTGGTCCGCTGGTGAAGCTCAGTACTTGCGCTCTGCCTTCGCGTACTTCTTTTTCTGCGGAGCAGGGGTGGGAGAGTCACCACCGCCACGCCGGCCGAGCAGAATACCGAGCACGAGGACCAACACAAGCAGAGCCGCGCCTGCCCCAATGATGGTCAGCGTGTCCATCGAACCAAGATCGTCGGAGAGGCCGTCGTCTGCTTCTTCCACCACTGAACGGGTGGCGTCATCAGGGAAGGCATCCGCCACATCGCCGACGCCATCGCCATCGCTGTCGCTTTGTTCGCTGGCATCCTCAGGGAAGGCGTCCTCGGAGTCACCGACACCGTCGCCGTCGCGGTCACGCTCCAGCACAGTGATCGCATCCTCGAGGATGTACGATTCGCGCTGACCACCGATGGTGTATGCTTCGATGTGAAGGGAATACATGCCCACGCCGGTGCCGATTGGAAGGTCCATGCTGAGGCCCCACACCCCGTTGTCAGGATTTGTGAGGAGAACACGGAGCGCTCCGTCGCTGGCCCAGCTTGCGGGTGCAGGACCAAACACCGAGGCAAAGGGCGCATCTGTAAAGTCCACAGCGGTCGCTTCGCCACGGTTGGCGGTGGTCCCTGTTCCGGTTTGACCCCACTTTGAACGACCCCAACACTGGACGATGCCGTCCTCGTGAAGGGCACAACTGTGGTCTTGCCCGACCTCTACGTCGACATAGCCTGAGGACAGGTTGATGATCGAGGGCAGCAAAGTGTTCCCTTCGTTGGGCCCGTTCGCCAAACGACCGTAATTGTCGTGACCCCAACAGCCCATGGAGCCGTTGGCATAAACCACGCACGTGCTGTGGTAGTTTACACCGACGTCGATCACCGTCATGTTATCTGGAAGGTGAGCAAGGGTTGGGACACCACGCCTCGTGGTCGTGTTATCACCAAGTTGGCCGAGGTTGTTCTCACCCCAGCATGCCAGCGAGCCGTCGTCAAGCACAGCGCACGAGGCGTGCCCGCCGATGCTGATCGAGGTGGCTCGACGCCCGTCTGGGAGCACTGCATTGGATCCGGGCTCGTGCTGGTTCGCGTTCGTTCCGTTGTCTCCAAGTTGACCGACATGGTCGCGGCCCCAGCACATCACGCCTCCGTCGTTCATCAGGGCACACGTGTGGGAATCACCACCGTCCACCTGAACAGGTTGACGGCCTTCGGGGAATGCAACGCCAACGGGCGTTGGGCGGGCATCATTGTCTGCGTCGCCGTTGCCGACTTGGCCGTTGTGGTCCAGTCCCCAGCAGACCATGGATGCATCGTCGAGAATGGCACAAGCATGGAATTCACCCAACCCGATGGACACCGCCGTCCGCCCCGCAGGAAGGACAACCGCATTGGTTGGCGCGCTGTAGGTGTTTGTTGTGCCGTCACCAAGTTCGCCGCTGGAACCGTAACCCCAGCACCACACGCTTCCGTCGTCAAGAAGTCCGCACGCATGGGTCCTGGCTGCGTGAATTTCCAACACATGCCGTCCCTCGGGCAGCATCACGAAGTTGTTCGGGCGGACTTGATTCGCCATCTGACCGCCGTCACCCAATTGGCCGTGGCCGTCAGAACCCCAACACATCAGGGAGCCGTTGTCCAACACCGCGCAGCTCATGCTGTAACCGACCGCGATCATCGGACCACCGCTTGGGCGGGCCTCATCAGCGCCGACGAGTTCGACACGCAGTCGAGCAAGGTCTTGGTACTCGCTCAGATCAAGGCTGCACGTGAGTTCTCCGTCGACACGGACGTCACCGTCACCACAATCCAGCACGTCACTCAACGCCACTGGAGCCGCGTTGGCCACGGGCAGGGCCAGCGCTCCGAGCATCATGAGGGTCAGCCACAGGGCGGTACGCATGGTCCTGAGAGCGCCACGCCCTCATTCAAGCGTTCGGTCCATCACAGGCCGCGCGGGATAATCTTCTGGATGCTCGTGACTTCCGTCGACATGCGTTCCATCGCGACCTTCGCGGCCTGGGCGTGGCCCTCGCTCATCTCGTCACGGCCGTAGCGTGCCTGCTCGAACACGTTGTCGAGGGCCACGAGGGCTTCCTCACTGACGGCGGGCATTGCTTGACGAATCGCAGCTTCGAATTCGCGGACCGTCTCGAAATCCCTCCGCAAGAATTCACGCTTCTGAAGCACGACGCAAAGGTCGGTGTAGCACTGGAAGATGGCCTCACGCACGCTGTCACCGGCCGCGAGGAGTTCCGCAGTGTACGCGAAGACCTCAGCGGCTTCCTCCATGAGGGTCGCCTGTTGGCGACGACGGTAGAGCACGAGGCCGGCCACGAGGCCAACCACCAACAAGACAAGGGCTCCAACGAGCGTTCGTGCCGCGGACGAGGCTTCGTCGCTGTAGGTGTAGTCTGGACCGAAGCCTTGCGCGGCCTCGGCTTGGAAGGTCGCAAGGCTGGCATCCGTCAGACGCTCTCCACCTGCATCGAGCAAGACCAGGAGCGTCAACTCGCCGAATTCAGAAGCATCTCCGTAGGGTGGGTCGTGGTTGAAGTCGTAGTCGGTAGAACCGTCCGAACCCGTCACGACCACGCGCTTCAGCAACTGCTGCGTGCTTCCGTCTTGGACAACACGGCTGCCGTTGGCGTATTCCAGATAGAGCGAGAAACCGACGTCTGGGATGCCCTCACCGGTGTCGTCGGCGGTGACCAGAATCGATCCACCGAAGTCTTCCTTGTCGTCCTCGACGATGTTGTCAATCCGAACTTCGATCGTCGCGTCGACCTTGATCAGGGCGAAAGTCACGGCCGTGCCGCTGTTGAGGTTGCGGCTGCTGTTCGTGTTGCTTCCCACGTGGAAGGGTTGCACACCAAGCGGGTTCCAAGAGGGAACACGCAAGGTCATGCTGAAGTTGCCGTCGTTCCACTGCACGCGTTCCAATGTGTAGCACGTTGGTGTGGCGGAAGCAGAAGTGCATCCTGTGCCGTTGCTGAGGGTCAAGTCAAGGTCTTCGAAGACCTCTCCTTCGCCGCCCACTTCGGTGACCGAACCGGTGATGATGAGGGTGCGCAAGGCGTCCGAACGCACGGCCGTGCGGTCGCTGACTGCATCGATGGTAACCACAACGTCGGACCAAACGGTCCCAACGGTGGACGCGTCCGTCGACCGATGCGCCAATTCACCAGCAAACCGGACCTCAAGGTCGTGTTCACCGCGAGCAAGATCGAGTTCAACCGGCACGGTGGCCAGCCACGAACCGTCCTCGAGCGTCGTCGCCACGGTGACGAGTTCGCCGTCGAGGTAGACCTGCACATCACGGCCGGGCAAACCGGCTTGTGCGGCATCGTCCACGTCATAGAGTCGACCAGAAATGCGCCACAGGTCGCCACGCGTGACTTCATCGTCGCCGTCGAAACTGATGCTGATGGCCGAGCGGTGGCTGAGGTAGAAGCTCGCGTTGCCGCTTCCTGCCCGGTACCAACCTTGGCTGTCAGCGGTTGCAATCAGAACGTGGTCGCCGAAGACGAAGATGTCGGGGACCAGCCACGTGTACGTGAACCGGCCATCAGAGGACGTGGTCACTTCGCCAATGTTGACCCCGTCCACTTCGAGGAAGACCGTGTGGTCGGCCAAGCCTTGGAGTTGGTTGTCAACCACTTGGCCGGTGATCTCCACTTGGTCAGCGACGGCGATGACGTCGTCAAGGTCCACGGTGACCAAAATCGGCGCGTACACGTTCCAGTACCCGGTCGCGTTGCTGGGCAGGTAGAGCACGTTGCCCGTGAACCGGACCTCCATGTCCGTGGCGCCAAGCCGCTGGTCTGCGGGCACGGGGTGCAGAGCCGTAAAGGACCCGTTAGCGTCCGTGGTCACGTTCGTCAGGAAGGCACCGTCAAGCCACACTTCGATGGTGGCGCCGCCGATGGCGTCGTCGACCTGGCTGAGAAGCACGCCTGAGATGGTGATGGTGGTTTCACGGTCAACGTCGCCGCTGCCGCTGGTCAGGATGATCTTGCTGGGCATGCTGACGTTGAAGTCGACGTCGGTCTGTGTGGGCAGGTAATACTCGGGGTTCGCGGGATCGCCCACGCCAATCGGATCGACCCAATCGCGACCACCCTTGAACTGGACCGAAACTTGGTGAAGACCCGGATCGGTGCCCTGCGGCAGCACGTAGGAAAGGAGGAAACTGCCGTTGCTGGCGTCGGTTTCCACGCTGGAAACCGGCACGCCGTCCACCAGCAGGTGGACGATGGCCAGCGAGGGCGTACCGTCCACAGCCAAGGGCAAACCGAGGTCGTCAAGCAGCGTACCGCGAACGTCGAAGGCATCACCAGCAACGAGGCTGACCGGCGCTTCGGTGATGGCGATCTGCGTCGAAGCGAGCACCACGAACCGCGTCGTAGTGTTGCTTCCAACCAACCCGGTGGTGCCAGGCAATCCGCCGTAGTCCGCCGTGAGGGTGGCTTCGCCGACCGAGAGGTTGGCAGGGAGCGTCATGACGTCCTGGGCCATGCCGCTTGCGTCGGTGACAAGGGTGAGCGTCACGGGAACGGTCAACGGACCGTCCGAGCCGATCAGCGTCACCTGAACATCGGCGTTGGCGACCGGCGCTCCGGTGTTGTCCTGCACCATGACCCTGAGGTCCATGTCCGAACCTCGCTCCGCCCGGTCGTTCAACGAAGGCGAACCAAGGCCGTCAAGCACTGGGTCAAGGAAGAACACGCTCGTCGTTCCACGGCTGTCGAAGGGCGCCGTGTCGTTGGAACCGACGTAGAAGTTCACGCTTGGCACGTAGGTGGCGCTGATGTTGTGCGAGCCGCGTTCGAAGGTCTGACCAAGGGTGATCGAGGCGGTCCAAGCGCCACCCACACCCACAGAACCGCCCGTGACGGTGAAGCCCACGGGTTGGCCGTCGATGGCGAACAACACGTTGGCGGGCAACACGCTGCCGTCCCGGTTCTCAAGCCCTGAGCCGTTGTCGCTCAGCACCGTTCCGGTCACGTTGAAACTCGATGCAGAGGTCGGGTTGGCCGTGATAGGATCGATCAGCAGCACCGTGGTGGAGCGGACCGTCACGGTGCTCAGGTTCGCTCGGTCGTCGAGGAGGTCGAAGCTGCCGTTGTAGTGGAACTCAACCGTGATGATCCCCAAAGGATGGTTGAGGTCGAACAGGAAACTGGTGTTGGCGAAGCCCTCGCCATCGGTTTGGACCTCCGTGTGCCACGTTTCGTGGACTTTCACCGCCACCGTTTCGCCTCCCAAGGGGGTGAAGAGGTCGCTGGCTTCCACCAATTGAGCGCTGAGGTCCACGCTGCGTCCACGGTTGATGATGACCGCGTTGCGGGGCAGAAGTTGCTCAAAGTCCGTCACGCCTTGGACCAGCATGTCTGTGGTCGTGTTGGAGGGGAGGTAGAAGGGGGACGAATCCTCGATGACCTGCACCAAGAGCGTGCGGTTGCCGCGCGTGGTCCCGTCGTTGAAGGCGTCGCTGGTCAGCGAGAGATTGAAACTGCCGTTGGCGGCGGTCTGCGCACCGGTGATGAGCAACTCTTCTGGCTCGTCGTCCCAGTACGCATCAAGGCGCAACAACCCGTTGATTGGTCGCGTGTTGTCGTCCGCGTCAAGGACGCGTCCAAGGACGTTGAAGGTGCTGTCTGCCGCAACCACGGTCGGCGCCACGTCGATGACGACCACCGATTCGGTCTGCACGGTCGCGTTCACCAGGCTGATGTTGCCAAAGTGGCGCCGGTTACCAGGTGCGATCGGGTCGGTGACGTCGTCGGCCACGACCACGCCAATGTCGTAGTAACCCGGACCAAGGGAATTGGCGGTCCATTGGATGGAGGCGTTGCCGTCGACGAGCGTTTGGGCGGTGCCCAGAGACGTATTGGCACCGTTCCAGTCGAGGAACCACTCCACCGTGGCGCCCTCCAAGTCGGAGCCGTCCGCGATGTCGGTGATGCGGGCCCGAAGGTCGATGGTGTCCCCGACGAGCACCTGAATGCTCTCAAGTTCGGGGGTGACGATGACTTCAGATTCAATGCCCCAATTTAGGGTGATGCCGCTGGGCGGACCCTGCGGACCGTTCGGATCCACGAATTGGTAATATGGTCCACCTTCGGGCGCGAAGGCGAGGAAATCGGTGAGCAACTGCACCTCGTAGACGCCGCCTGCAAAGATGGTGGGCGCGGTCACGTTGAACGAGAATCCACCCGTGGTGGTGTTGAGCGACCCAATGGCGAGGTCCACAGGCCCTTCAGCCGTGGCCATCAGAATCGAAAGGGCCGAGCCGTTGTTGAGCACCCGGTCGCCGTAGACCGCATCGGAAAGATTGCCGAAGAACTGCGTGCTGTTGCCGATGTGCACCCAGTCGTCGGCGACGGTGAAGTTCCAACTGATCTCGGCCATCACGCGCAGTGTGCTGTTCCACACGCTTGGCACGTAATCGTCTGAACCGCCAAACGCGATGGCCAGCGGATAGTCGCCTGCGCGGAGCGTCGCGTCGAGGTTCCACGTCGGGCTGATTTGGTTGGACAACGGGTCCACGATGCTGGTGGCCAATGAACCGTTGAAGAACACGTCATAGGTCCCAAGCACCACGATTCCGACACCGTTGCCGAGGTGATCTACGACCTGGAATTGGGTGTTGGTCGCTTCACCGCGCAGTTGCGATTCAGAAATCATCGTGTAGTTGTAGATGCCGCGCAGAGTGTAGGGAGCGTTGTCGGACAAATTCTCGATGTCCGTAGTGGGCAGCACCTCGGGGAAGAAGCGGAGGCGAGGCTCGACCTCGCCGGCGGCGATCGGCGTGGTGCTTGCGTTGAGTGTGTGCCGGACGTTGAACGTCCCGTTGACGGTGACGTTGAACACGTCGACCCAAGCGCCGCCGCTCGCGATGTCACGCAAGGAGAGGACGAGAGAACCGTTCATTGAGGCCGGTGCGAGTCCGAAGGAAACCACGGTGCCGTTGACCCAAATGTCGTCACCGAGGTCGAGGACGCTCCCATCGCTGCCCGGACCTTCCAGCGTAGCGGTCAGGTTGGGAGCATCACGAACGTCGAGCACCAGTCCAGTGGTCGAGGGCCTGAGGTGAACGTCGCCGGCAATGGGCAGGCTGGTGTCGGTCCACCCAGAGAATCCTATCAGCGCTGAGATGTTGGTCTTGGACTCGAACTCGTTCAGCGTGAGGTCGAACACCCAACTTCCGTCAGGGTTCACCGGGGTGGTGAGGTTGACGTCCCCGTCAACAGACGACGTGAAGCTGAGCCAGACCTCCAGCCCTTCGAGGTCTTGGAAGACGTTCTGTGGAATCGTTTCCGCCTGCAGCAGGCCGCTGATTTCGGTCGTGGCGCCTGCGCCCACGATAGGCGAGTTAAGCGGGGTCGGGCCTTGATGGGTGAGCGTGGTGTTGTCGGAGACGTTGATCGCGGTCGCGTACGGGATGCCTCCATTGGACACGTACCCCTGCTCAACGTGCTGAATCACAATGCCAGCAAAGCCTGGGGCGATGGGCTGCGGCGGGATGCCGCTGATGTTGAACGACCCGTTGGCGTCGGTGAAGGCCGAGCCAATCTGACGCTCAGGGGTGGCGGCGATGCCGGGCACGTTGCCCACCTCGCCAATCGGCACGAAGAACGCCACAAGGGGCTGGTCCGTCACCGGGGTGGAGTTGTCGGCGTAGCGCAGTTGGCCGCTGACGTTGAACCACGTCTGGCCATTGCGCTCCCAACTTAGTGGCGTCAGGGACTGGTTCACGATTTCCAAAAGTTCGGCGTCAGGACAGGCCTCGAAAGGCACCCAACCCATGTCGGTGTTGCCGTTCGCGGCGTCCTGCTGGAGGTGGACTTCGGCCCACGTGGTGCGATCATCGTTGGTGACAGCATACCCGTTGCCCGTCCACGTGCCCCCGGCAAAGCCGGACACAGAGCGAGTCGGCAGGCCCGCAAGCCGCGCCATGGTCACGAACGCGGTGGTGAACTCTTGGCAGGTGCCTTCATTGGCCACTTCCAGAAGGTGAACAGCGATGTCTTGGTCACCGGGAAGTCCAGAACCGTTGTAATTCCGCTTGAATTCAGTGGTTGCGTTTCCTTCACGCAGGAAGGTCGCGATGGCGTCGGCCGTGCTCCACGCGTCTGAGACGCCAGCTTCAGCGACGACGGCTTCGGTGATGTTGAGCGCAATGGACCACGGGTTAGTGCGGTTCGAAAGGCGATCGTCGAGCTGCAGTGCGTAGGTGTCGGTTTGATTGGCGATCGTGGTCGACGCCAAGGTGTCCCAATCGAACCAATACTCAGGGGCCACGGCGATGAGACTCTGGAGGAATCCAGCGTCCACGTTGACAATAAAGGTGTCATTCGTTCGGCTCAGTTCAGCCGTCGCGTCCGCCCAAAATGAGTGATTGATGGTCGACAGCGGCACAGGTACAGGGGTGCCCGTGAATTCAGTGTTGTATTGGACATTCCAGGTCACGCTGCCATTGCTGAAACCGAGGTCGGCCATACCGGACAAGTTCTCGATGTTCGGGAACAATTCATTGCTCGGGTGCACCGCCGCCAAGTGCGCATATGTGGAGCCGGTGGGGAAGTCGTTGGTGACCTGCCGCCAGCGGTGCACCTGCTCAAGATCGACGGTCCCGCTGGTGTTGTTGGCCCAGAAGATGACCTGCGATTGAGGGAAATCGTCCGAGGGGTCCAAGGGATCCTGAGGCGAACCGACGCAGCCGGTAGCCCAGAAATTCGCCGGGCATTCCACACCGTCAATCACGCCGCCACCGTCGGTGTCGGGGTTCCGCCAATCCGTGCCCGTCAAGTTCTCAAACGCGTCGGGAATGCCGTCGCCGTCGAAATCGTCGGGTAGGATATCGTCCGAGGGATCGTTCTCGGGGTTGGTCCCGTCAAAGTACTCGTCAAGGTCGTTCACGCCACCTGAATCGGTGTCAAACTTCGTCGGGTCGGTCACCCATACGTCGCTTGACCCATTGAGGATGCCAATGCTGTCCAAGGTGCACCCCGTGGAGTTCTCGAAGTACGAATTCAAACCGTCGCCGTCCGGGTCAAGGGCGTTCTTGCAGGCGTCCAAAGGATCGGTGTTGTCGCGGACGACCTCATCGAAGTCATTCACGCCGTCGCCGTCCGTGTCGGCCAAAGTCGGGTTTGAGAACCATCCAAACACGCCCAGCAATTCCTCCCAATCGGCGAGGCCGTCAGCATCGGAATCCGTGTAATCGTCGTCGCAGTAAAGGCGCGTGGTGGAGATGGTCCCGTCAAGGGTGGCGTCGGTGTGGCAGAAGGAGCCGTTGCGGTTCGCCACGTCCGTCACCGACACGGGTGGAGCAAGGCTGACGCCGACGAGCACGTTGTTGATCGTTGCTCCATAGGCGAACGACGTCCATGTCCCTGAGACGTTGTACCAGCCGGTCCCACCATCGGGGTTGAATCCAGAGGCGTCGGTGAGCGTCAAGCGGTTCACACCGTTCCAGTTGGTCAGGGTGGTGACGTAGTCGACCAAGGAATCGCAGGGGTCGGTGCCGTGCGACACGTTGCGCTCGTCGCCGTCGTTGACGCCACCAAAGTCGGTGTCGGCGACGTCCCACTTTGTACAGGTGAGATTCTCTTCCCAGTTCTGAATGCCGTCGTTGTCCGCGTCACCGGCGTCCTCACGCCGGGTCGGATCGGTTTCGCCGGAATCCACCAGTCCGTTGCCGTTGGCGTCCTCGTCACCGTCGTCGAACGCGTCGCCGTCGGTGTTGTTGTTCCGGGGGTCGCTGGCTTGCGGCGGGGTACCGTAGGACGCG
>TARA_B100001113_G_scaffold119637_1_pt1 | contig 10927 bp, 23 predicted proteins | sample TARA_B100001113 | Tara Oceans TARA_B100001113 (sample SAMEA2622402) | marine metagenome | biome: marine biome (ENVO:00000447); feature: deep chlorophyll maximum layer (ENVO:xxxxxxxx); material: "saline water (ENVO:00002010), including plankton (ENVO:xxxxxxxx)" | depth 50 m | reverse complement strand
AATTTTAATACGCTCATCTTCTTATCCTCCAGACATCTATAAAAAATACTATTGGAATGAATATTGCCCAGAATGTAAACCATAAGCTAACACCCAATATTACTGTAAATGTTATTAGACAACCGAACGCTATCAGGGATAAGTAAAATCTCAATATGTCTTTCAACTTATCCACCTATCTCCTGACTGAGTGGTGTTCCGCATTTATCACATATAAATACTGGAATTGTCACTACTTGCTCTTGTCCAGTTGGTGACATAAGAGCAGATAATTTTTTCATTTGAAATACCTGTTTAAAATTCTTATGCTCACAGCTTGAGCACTCTATATCTATAAGATCGTTTGGGTCTATATTGACCTGTTGTTGCATTGGTTCCATATTATCCTTCCAATACCTTTCTGCTCTTTTCGCCGTATAGATCCCAAACCTGTGGTCCTTTGTTTGTTTCTGTCTCTACCCTGACCTCACCCTTTTTAGCGTCTACAATAAATGCTGTCTCACCTGTGTTCTTGTATATTTCGTTTAAACATCCAGTGAGGCTTGTCTGTATAACTTGGTTGTCAGGGTCATTGTGTGCCTCTTCTGTCAATAACCATCTGTCTCCAGGTGCTTGACGTTCAGCCATTATTTTGATTGCCATATTACTCTCCTATAATTTTCTTAGCTCTTGTGATCCTACTTCCCAGGGATATACAAGCCATTCAGGTCCTTTGACATTGACATAATTATCAACTTTCTGTATAACACCAGGATCAACATCCACAACTGCAAATGTGTAATTCATCTCATCACCGTTTGCAATTGCATTTAATTGTTTTTTGAGGTGGTCAAGTGTACTGCCAGTATCACATATAGAATCTACAATTAGAATATTTTTTGATTCGCTCTTTAGTTTAATATTTTGCCTCATACGCCAGTGATACCAGTTAAGCATCCAATATCCAGGTGCATCTGCAACCATTGGTATCCCGAGCCTGTGTGAAATCATTGTTGATAATGTTACACCACCTCTTGGTACACCGTATACAAATAAGTAGTCTTTATTTTTTAATTGATTACATAACTCAGCAACGTCTTCTTCCCAATCACTCCACCCTTTGTGTACTTTTGCATTGTCAAAGTTTGGGTGATCTTGTGCATTACTAGATACTTTTACAGCGCCTACAATGTTGCCATTGGCTGTCATAATTCTCTCATCTTTCATTTAATAACCTTTTGTGTTTTTAATTAAGCACCAAACATGCTCCATATTTTATCTAGTACTAGACCAACAAAACCAACACCAACTATTCCTCTCCACTTCTGTGAATTTTCTCTAAATTGTGTGTTTTGTTTTGTCTCTGCCCATAAGCCATCGTTTGGATTGAATAAATTTTCTTTTATAAAACTTAATGTTGCATCAGTCTTGCCGTGTGCCATAGACATATCGTGCCTCATCTGATCCATCTTCTTATCGAGCTCGTCTAATCTGTAGTGTACGAGCTCTAAATCTTGTTTATCTTTTGCGTTCATATTAGATCCGTGTTGTGATTATCATGTATAAATATTCTCATATTATTTTTGTAAGAATTTTTTATTTAATTCTTTAGCAAGAGCAACAACTTTTGTTGAATCAATCATTGAAGCATCCTGTCCGTACATTCTTTTGAAATCTCTTTGAGTCCTATCTCTACCCCATTCACTGTCTTCAATGTAGAAAGAAAGTATATTGATACCGCCTTTACGGAAGTTTGATATTTGATCTCTTGTGTGTGAAAGTGCACGTGTTCCGCTGTAGTCAATTCCTTTGTTTGAGAACCAGGGCATGCCGTCTGAATAGTTGAGAAAGTATGCATCACGTCCAGCAGCTGTGTTAATAATTTGCTGTGAGATAGCTTCGAAACATAAGCCTTCAGGTGTTGTACCACTTGTCTGAAGCATTCCCCAGTATTTTTTGATGTGAATCATCTTGTTAACTTTTGAATCATAGAGCACAACTAGTAATGGTGATGTATGATTTTTCATATTGATTGTTGATCTGTAAGTAACTTGAACGTGTATGTTTCCAGCCATTGAAGCAGCTTGACAGATAGCTGCTGTTGACTTAAGAGCATTATTAAATTTCTTACCGTCCATAGATCCAGAACCGTCAATTGAGATATGGATGAAAGCATCATTGTATTTTTCAGTAAGAGTTGTTTTAAATACTCTATCGTTGTTGAAACCTAACTCTGCAATAATTCTTTTATCAAGTCTACCTGAATCCTGACGTGACCATTTTGTAGTGCGTTCTTCGTTACGAACCTGAAGTTTCTTACCAAGAATACGACCAAGTCTGATTCCGTCGATAATAGCCTGCTGTGTTTCAGTCGTACCGTCAGATCTTCTTACTGACCAAGAGTCAACAAATGGATATAGCCTGCGTAGTTCCCAGTCCATATCTTCTTCAAACATTGCCTGTGTAAGTCTTGGTAGTATAACGCAGTTTGTCTTTTGATGTTTACCAGTTCCAACTTCTTTTGTATAAGCACCTGTCTTTTCAACTGATGAGATAGAAGCTTTTTCAGATTTTGTCAACTTAACTTTTTTAGTTTGACCATCGATAAGTTGCTTCTGTTTTTTAACAGCATTTTCAAGTGATCTTTGTTGATTAGGTGTGAGTTCTGGCATATCATCTGTTGGAGCAGGTTTGCCGTCAGCTTTCATTTCTTTATCACCTGTATCAACTGATGTACCTTCACCATTTGAACCTTTTGAATCAGAAGAATCAGAACCGTCTTTTGATTCTGATTCTTTCTCTTCTGATTCGTTTGAGGTTACAATATTTTTCATAATGATGTCATAAACTTCGAAAGCAACTTTCATTACATCTGTAGTAGACTTAAGTCTTGAGATGTTTTTAAGATCGATTGTTCTGTAAATTTCTCTAAGACCAGGTAAAGCATCAAGGTCAGTATTTTTATTTGTAAAATTAATAATACGGAACTCATAGCTTTCCCAGATAGCTTCACGGTGCTCATTAGATTTAAGAGCTTTGTCGATAACTTTGAAATTGAAGTATTTATCGTACATTGCGTGATAGTAATTTTGGTAACCAGGAGCTGATTTGAAGACCTGAAAATCGATTCTTCTATCTTCGATGTAGTTGATTAGGCTTTTGATCTTAGCAGCAACCTGACCATATTCATCTCCATATCTTTCATCAACGATACGACTAAGATTTCTGAGTAATTCGAAATCACTGTGTACGATGTGTGAACCTTCGTGAAGAGCAAGTCCAACATTAGGATCAAAATTCTTGCTGTCCATATTTCCTGATAAGTAAACTTTTTTGCCGTCTGTATAAGATTCATCATTTGAATTGTAAGTAACTGGTATATCTGTACGACCAGTAACGATATTGACGTAGTTTGAGATAGCAGATCTGTACGAAGCTAGTTGTACTAGATCTCTACCTTTTGACATTTCTTCATCTCTCCACCACATATCGGAAGAACCTGTTAAGTTTCCGATCCAGTAGTCTGATGTATTATTTAGTCTGTTCATTGTAACCTCTATTTAATTGATACCTTAACTTAACACTTTTTCGCGAGAAAGTAAAGGCTTTTTTTCACTTTTTTTAAAGTTTTTTGAGGGGGTCTGCTTCCTGTTTTTATTGCGCAATTCAACAGTAGTGCGAGTTGGAACGGATCCTGACATTTTAATGGTCTCACCCAACCTCAATAGAGCTACGGAGCTTATCCCGTTATATCCTTTTTGAGGTCCCCAAAATCTAATTCTTTTGTATGTTGTTTGTAAATCATTCATAATTGATATATCAATCTAACACTTTCTGGGGACAAAGTAAAGGCTTTTTTTCACTTTTTTTAAAGTTTTTTTAACTTTCTCTCTTGAACTGTCAGGACTCTTACCATCTCATCCCACCTTGCATCTCTCTCGTCTCTTCTCTTCTGTACATCAGGTCCCCAGTTGTTCATAAAATCTTCGAAAGCTTTTATTTTCTTTTCAAGCTTTCTAACTCTATTTGCTAACCTATCTATTTCAAAATAGGTGCCTTTTCTACTCATTTCATTTTCCTTTTTAGTTCACTTAATTTTTTAACATCATTTTTTGTCTTCTCTTTATGACATTTTCTACACAGAGTCTGTAAGTTTCTTTCATCCCAATAATTCCAATCTACTTCGTCAGTTGTCTTATACTTCTGTTCGTACAGCGGTTTGATGTGATCTACTTCAAATCTAGCGTCATAATCACCACAGTATGCACATTCACCGTAATCACGTTTTCTTATGTAGTCCCTAATCGTCTTACCGTCATATATCATCAAATACTTTTCAGAGCATTGTGGGTGCCAACTGGCTCTCATATTCCTTCTGCCCATATTGTCATTGATGATACTTCCACACCACCTGCATTGTCCTTTTTCTGTTACTTCATAGTATGAGTCTGGCTTTGGTGGGTATCTATAATCTTGTTCGTGTACATCATCTGCTCTGGTCTTTGTCCCTAGAGTTCTCTTTATCTTGCTTCGCCATCTCGGCATTAAACTCTCCTATCCATTCGTTTAAAATTCTACTACTGAAATATATCCCACACATAAGCATGGGTCTTTTCCTTTTGACAGTCTTATCATTTTGATAATCAACTATCTTTTTAAATAAAAATTCTGCTAGTCCTTCCACCATCGTAACTTTCCATTTGTTGTTGTAAATGTTTCCCAGCCACATTGTTTTTTCCACACACAATACCAAGTCATTGGTTTATATATACTGGTACTGTTTCTGGGTTTCATATTGTACCCACAGAAGCACTTTGGTGTGTGCCTATACCAGCTATTAATCAGGAACTTTAAGAACCTGCTAGCCATTCAAATCGTTTTGCTTTTGCCCATTTGATGTGTTTACAACTTTTAATTTTTGACTTCTTTTGCCATCTGTAAGCTGGACAATCACAAGACCACTCTCTTCTACTGTTCAACTGTATGTCGTATTTTTTACCTGGGATTTTATAATGTGTTATATCGTATTCATCTATTATCTGGCCATCGAATGTGTCGATTATCTTTTCTAATAGATTCATGCATCACTCCACATCTTTTTTATTTCTAATAAGTACTTATACTTTTTATTCATTGCAACCTTCTGTTTGTTTGTTAAATTTTCATATGCTTTTGCAGACGCTCTCATTGACTTTAAGAATTTTTTGTTCCTCATGTAGAAGTGTCGTTGTAAGAGATCTTTGTCATTTAATTCGTTTAGTAGTGCAATACACTTATCAATCGGCTTTACCAATATTCTTATTCTTTGTTTTCTCCTCTCTGAAGGATATAAAAATGACTGATAGCTTTTAACTGCACTAACTAGTGCATCGTCGATCTTTGAAGTAATCCTTTTTCCATCAATAATCTTGTTCATCATTTTCTTTAAGAAAAGAGCATAACCAGTGTCAGCAACCCAGTAATCTTTATCTTCTAATAAGACTTCTAGCTGCTGATAGATTTTATCATACTTTTTATTTGGTCCATCTATTAATCCGGGCTGATATTTCATGTTAGAATCTAACACTTTTTTGTTATTCATGTAAAGGCTTTTTTTCTTTTTTTTTAAAGATTTTATCGTAGTTGTCGTCATACTGCTTCTTGTTTTCTACTCTACTTTTGCTACCTTTTCCTGTCCAAGTCTTCTTACTCATTCGCTGTGTGTCCATGGGTTTGACCAATTATCTCCTGTATTTGGTACTCTAACTAGCCTGTAGAACTTTGTATCTATCTGAAATACTTCATTGATAGCAAATGGGTTTGTCTCTTCAAACACAGCTCTATCTATTAATATTTCAGTCAGTTCTTCTTTGTATATGTCTGGCATGTTCATCATTGTTACAGGCTCTATTAGTTCTACATTTATCTGGCAGTACGGGTCATGTGCAGGAACAAGCCTGTAGGGTACGATCTCTACTTTTATATTGTCGCCTCTTGCATGAGTTACAAATGCCATTGCTAAAAGTGCGACTATGATATGAATTAATGATGCACTAATCCTCTTCATTTTTATCTCCTTGATGTGGTTTAAGTCCAAGCTCATCCAGAAATTCAGCAAAACTTACATCTTCTGCTGGCGGAGCCTGTGGTATTCCTAACATGTCTAAGAGTTTTGTATAACTTTGTTTTGCTATTAATCTTTCTCTTAGTCTTCCAAATCTTATCAGCATGTCTTCGTTTTTCACTCCAAATATTTCCATTATCTGTTCACATGCCCATATACACTTATTTAACTGTTCTCCGTCTATTAAATAGACTTCATTGTCTTCATGATAACGCATTTAATATTAACCTTTGCTCTTTCTTATTCATTACAGCTATACCTGCAAGGAATGAATTGATACTGCATTTTTGCATTAGTGTTATAGAACCTGTACTGTACATGTTGTCAACATCACTCACAGCTTGATGATAGCCTTTATTTCTATATATATCGATTGCTTCTTCTTTAATTGAGCTAGTTGAGCGGGTGGACGGAATCGAACCGACAGCACCAGCTTGGAAGGCTGGGGTATTACCTTTATACGACACCCGCTTTTTTTGTTTGTACTCTTTAAGCCATCTGTCCCAAGAACTGGAACCACCACTTGACTTGCGGCCAACTCTGACAGCACGCCTGTCTAGTGTTTGTAAATGCTTTTTAGTGTCCTTATCGACTGGCTGTACATAGCCTCCAGTCTTATGAGGATAGACGATATGTGCTGAGTATGGCTCAACACTACTACATCTTGTGCACTCTTTATATCCTAAATAAATTCTTGTGTTCGGCATAAATTTGCCGCATGTTTTGCAATTCCTATTATTCATATTAGAATCTAACACTAAAAACCTATTCGCGTAAAGGCTTTTTTTTACTTTTTTTCATATTTATTCTTATGAAGAGGACGTCATTGGCGTCCTTTTTTTCTTTGGAACAAATGGAGAATAACCTTATGAAGGAAGTCATAACAACCGTCAAAGCTTGGATAGATGATATAGTTCATTTACTCATGTCCTTTGTGGCGGTGGGCGCTATGTCAGAAGTCCTCTTTGGCAGTGGTGTCTTCGGTGTAAATGTTATTGGCAACTTGACGGCGATCATTGAATCATTCGGATCCAGCGGATTTGCTGGACTCGTTGCAATGCTTGTCCTCATTGGATTGTTCCGTAAATAGGAAACAGATGGGCCGCTTTATTGCGGCCCATTCCTAATGCAAATACCGATATTTATTTGGGAATTGTTATCGACTTTATTTTATATTCTAATGTTCTGTTATCTTGCAAAGGTCTGGTGGGATAATACTTAAGAGCTTCTCATTCTAATTTTTAATTGTAACAACAGATTATCAACTTTTTTTAATTGTTCAGAATCTTTAATGACATCTCTTTTATTTTTTAATTTTCCGTATGCTTTTTGTAAATCAATGAGTGTGAGTCCTTTCATAGACTTTCTATAATACAGCAGCGCTAAAGCTTCGTCTTCTGCTTCTGCACCCCTTACACCTGCAACCGGTGTAACTTGTTCTACTTCATAATAAACGTCTGTTACATCTTGTATTTCTTCCCATACAGTATTTTCCCAAAGTGCATCTAGATCTAAATTAACAGTATCTAAATCGATATCTTCGTCTTGCCCTAATATAACACCTAAAAATAATATAAGTGCTAGTGATCTCATAATATGTCAACTTCTATATGGTAATTTCTAGTTGGAGACTTATCATAGTCTGTACCTACTATGATCATGTATTCTCCGGATGGGATTTGTGGCGTCCATTCTGTACGATAAAGTTTCCAAACATATGTCTCTATTCTATCTCTTCCGTCTTTGAATGGATCAAATGACAGTGGTTGTTTATGAACCATTCTACCCTTTGAATTTATCATATACAAACGTGTGTTTTCTTTTTCAACTCTATATCTAATCTTTACTGCATCGCCACCGTTTATATCAGTAGTCTGCCAAGCTTGGAGTGGAAAATAATCAAATTCTTCCATTGTTGGTTCACTAGAATGCAATATAGGCTCGTCATCTCCTGGTCTAAAGAAGATGACAAAGCCTAATACAAAGCATATTGCTGCAATTAAACCTATTTCAATTAATTCTTCGTTTTGTGATTTGTACATATAATTCCTTAATAAATAATAGGGGATAAGATTTTACCCCCTATCAATTATTCACCTTCGTATATTACTGGTGTTTCAGCTAAGTCAAATGCAAGAGAATCGTAAGTGTAATACCATATCTCATCATTTCTTCTTTGGTGATATAATCTACCTTCACCATCAGATTCGATATTGTATTGCCATTCACCATCAACATCTGGGATTCCCAATAACATGTTGATCTGAACATTACGACTTCTATTGATTACTTCAAGTGGATTGTAAGGCCATGCTTCAAGTCCTGTGGACATCAATGTCTCAGCTGCATGTTCTTCTAATCCTGCCCAAATCATATCAGCGAATGCCTTCTCAGCTGATGCCTCAGCATTATCAACTGTGTCTTGATAACGAGGTATAGCAACTGCTGCCAAGATTCCGAGTATGATTGTAACCATTACAAGTTCAATCAATGTGAAACCTTTTGATGTATTCTTTAATATGTTCATTTTCATTTCCTTTCTATGGATTTTATTTTATGGTACTAAAGTTTTATGAAGTTTTGAAGGATTTTCAGTGTCTATTACTACAAGAACTGGTGCTTGTGCATCTGATCCTGAACCACTGCCTGGTATAATCAAATATGCATAAGAACCATCCTGAAATGGTGATGTTAGACCGTTATTACCAAAGTCTTTTTTAAAGTCTAATGCACCGATTTCGCTTCCTCCATCAAAATCTACAGATGATTCAAGACTCATCCAATCGTTTTGTAAAGCATCATCGTCATCAGATGCAGGAGAAAACACGTAAACAAACTCACTTAAGTCTGATTCGTATGAATCTTTTTGATCCAAGACAGTTTCGATGTATGCTTCTAAAGTTTCATCTGTTAGTGCGCCTTCAGCTAAAGTAACTCCGCCTACAGCAACATCATATTTTTCTTGCCCAGGAAACCTTCCTTTTCCTTCTTCAGATAATTGTTGATTATAATAGTTGTTAGCTACAGTTAAAATCTTATCAATGTTAGCCATTGTCTTCTTTTCTTTTGCACCAGCACCAACTGCTCCAAATTTTGGTGCGGCTGTTGTTGCGAGTGTGGCCATCATTGCAGTTGTAACTGCGAATTCAGCAAGTGAGTTTCCTCTGTTGCTTTTAATTGTTTTGAACATCTTTTTTATGATGTTGATTAGTGTTTTGAACATATTACTGCTCCTTTTTAGTGTTATTTGGTCGATCATAGTAGTCTTCCTATATAATATAGAGAAAAAAGTATGCCAAACCCTACTGTTTTTAAAACTTTTTTTAAAAAACTTTTTAAGTGTTATTATTGTTGAACTTTATTTTTGGATTCGTTGTAAACTAAAACAGCCCCAGGAAAGGAGCTGTTTAAAAATGTTACAGTGTGATTGTAACAGGTGTATAATTATGTTACTTTAATAATCAAATTCATCATCAGGCCCTTTTGGCTCATCTTTCCACCATTTATACTTTGTTTTTCCCATCTGTCTGTCTTGCAGAGTTGCTTTAAACTGTAAATCATAGTCTGATTTTGTCATTACTTTCCACAGCTTATTAAAACTATCTTCATCTAATTTTTTTACTCCCATAAAGTATGTTTTTGCGCCACTAATACCGACATTACTTGCCAGTTCTGTGGATGTCACAATATTATCATACTTATCAACCAAAAGATACTTCATTTTTCTTCCTTAATTTAAATAAATTGCCATTGAGTCTATCACACTTCCACCTGTTGACCACCAAAGCCACATGTGTTTTCCTTCCATCGATTGGACGGGTGCGATAACATTATTAAAAGTCCCATCACTCCTAACTAAAGAAACTTGATTAGTAACAGGTGCCATAGTATGTTCATCAAACATCAATCTCTCAGTGCTACCATCAGTGTCATACCATGTTCCAGATAAGCATCCTCTGCAATCTGTCTTAAAATATCCGTTAGGATCATGAACCTTCCAGTACATATCAGATTCCCATTCAATACGTGTGTAAGTTATATCATAATCATCACTCCACATTTGACCTCCCATTGTGTAGAGAGTCTGCCACGTAGATTCATTTAGCTCTATTTCACCTATGTATTCAACAGCAACATAAGCTGTGCCGTGAAAATCATCGACTTCTTTACCTTCTGTAGGAAGCTCACAGCCGATTGATAAGATTAATATTAAGCTAGCGCTTACGCTTTTTAGGATATTGAAAACCATTGCTTTTTGTCTCCTTTAGTTGTTTGTATTTTTTATAACCTTTTTTCTTATTACTTACAGTAAATTTTCTTTTTTTCTCTTCAATTACACCTTCGTCTTCGAACTTTTCTATATCGTTTATGTCTATCTTCATTTTTATCTCCTAATTAAACAGAAGCTTGAGCTTGTCAAGTCTGTCCATAAACTCTGTTATTGTGAAGTCAATGCCGCTGTCTGTGACAATTCTTGTAGATTGCAACATTTCTGGGTGCTTGTTTAATATTGTATGAAGTGATCTCATTCCGCGCTCTGCGTAGAATGTACCAAAACTCTCTGTTCCAAGTATATTTGCATCAAACTTGAGCTCTTCGTTGGTATCGTCTGGTAACGTTATATAATATGTTATCATATAAGAATCTAATACATTTTCGATTAATATAAAAGGACTTTTTTTATCTTTTTATGCATTTTTGAAATCGCTTAAGTACACGTCTTATGATATGTGGTTTGCTACTATTTCTGGCAATAAGTTCTATTGTTCTTTCCCTCAATATAGCTTCTTGTAACTCACTCAATTACTATTCCTTTGCTGCTTCCTCCTCTGCAGGCTTGTCAAC
>TARA_B100001113_G_scaffold96606_1_pt1 | contig 10935 bp, 19 predicted proteins | sample TARA_B100001113 | Tara Oceans TARA_B100001113 (sample SAMEA2622402) | marine metagenome | biome: marine biome (ENVO:00000447); feature: deep chlorophyll maximum layer (ENVO:xxxxxxxx); material: "saline water (ENVO:00002010), including plankton (ENVO:xxxxxxxx)" | depth 50 m | reverse complement strand
ACCACCCACGCCGCGGTAGCATGGCGTTTAGCCCGCGAAAGCGCTCTTCGCGCCACTTTGCTCACGTGAACGCATGGCCTGAGAGCGACGCTTCAGAAGTTCGCGTGCAGGGCTTTGCCGGTTGGAAAGCCGGCATGACGCACATTCTTTCTCGTGACCTCAACCCACGATCCACCACCGCTGGACAAGAAGTCCGCGTCCCTGTGACCGTGGTCGAAGTCCCCAAGATGCGCATCCTTGGCGTGCGTGGATACACCATGACCCCCTACGGCAAGCAAGCCGCGGGCGAAGCATGGTTGTCCAGCGAAGACATCAAGGAAGCCTTCCCCGAAGTGTTTGAGCGCATTTCCTCGCGCAAGGTCCACGACACCGACGCGCACTTTTCTAGCCTCGAAGAGGCGGACCTCTGCGAGGTTCGGCTCATTGTCGCCACCCAGCCTGCCAACGTCTCCGGCACCCCGAGCAAGGTCCCCGAAGTCATGGAGATCGGCCTTTCTGGCGGCAGCCCGTCGGACCGCTTGGCCTACGCCAAGGAACACATGGGCGAAGAATACAGCTTTGCCGACTGCTACGATGAGGGTTCCCTCACCGACGTGGTCGCTGTGACCAAGGGCTACGGATGGCAGGGTGTCATCCGCCGATTTGGTGGTAAGCTCCAATCTCACAAGAACTCAAAGAAGCGCCGTCAGCACGGCAACATGGGTGACTTCGGTACCGGATACGTCCGGAAGACCATCCGTCAGGGCGGTCAGACCGGATACCACCAGCGCACCGAGTACAACAAGCGCATCCTTCGCATCTCCAACCCGGACGAGCACCCCATCACCCCCGCCGGTGGTTTCCTCCACTACGGAAACGTGGGCTCTGACTACGTCCTCGTCAAGGGCAGCCTGCCCGGCCCGGCGAAGCGCCTTATTCGCTTCCGTGACGCCAGCCGTGCCGACAACATGCAGGTCCACGACTACGAAATCACCTACGTGAGCACCGCGTCAAAGCAGGGGGCCTGAACATGAAGGTCAAGGTCATGGACATCACGACAACCGTCACCCAAGGCGAGGTCGAAGCCGGCCGACTCCACTCCGACATCGAAGTGGACGTCAGCGAAGGCAAGTCGATCACCCTCCCCTCGAACTTCGAGGCCTCCGTTCGTACGGACCTCATCAAGCTCGCCGTGGCGTCTTCGCGCGCAAACCGCCGCCAAGCCTACGGTTCCCGTGCCCACCAGGGCAAGCGCCGCCCGATGGCTGGTATGAAGCACTCCGTTGAATGGTGGGGCAAGGGCCGTGGTGTGTCCCGTATCATGCGCCGCACCGGTTCCCGCCGTGGTGCCCAGAACCCTCACACGCTCGGTGGACGCCGCGCACACGGCCCCAAGGTCGAGCGCGACTGGTCCCGCAAGCTGAACCAAAAGGAGCGTCGCCTCGCACGCGACGCTGCACTGGCCGCGACCACCGACGTCGCGACCGTTGTCTCCCGCGGCCACCGCCTTGGTGACGACGTGTCCAGCCTTCCAATCGTCCTCGGTTCCTACACCGAAGTCGTCGACGGTGACAGCACCTCCTACGACATTGAGACCTTCAACCACGGCCACGCCACGCGCAAGGCCAAGGCAATGTTCGAGGCCCTTGGCCTCGGCGAAGACCTGCGCCGCGCCCGTGATGGCCGCAAGATCCGTGCCGGAAAGGGCACCATGCGCGGTCGCGTTCACAAGACGCCCAAGTCTGTGCTGCTCGTTGTGGCCCGCAAGGAAGGACTCGCACACGCCGTGCGAAACCTGCCCGGTGTCGACGTCGTGGCGGTCAAGGACCTCTGCGCGGAAGACCTCGCCCCCGGTGGGGCGGTCGGTCGCCTGACGGTGTTTACCAAGAGTGCCGTGGAGGCCATGAACTGAGGTGAGATCATGGATGCATACGACGTCATCATTATGCCTTGGCTGACCGAGAAGTCGATGGAAGCTCGCTCCATGGAGCAGCGCCTCGAATTCATCGTCGACAAGCGCGCAACCAAGACCCAGATCGCTCGTGCGGTCGAGACCATCTTCGAAGTCGAGGTGGCCAAGGTCAACACACGAATCACCAAGCACGGCAAGCACGCCTCGGTGCGCTTGGCCGAAGGATACGACGCGGAAGATGCCGCCATGCGCCTGGGTGCGTTCTGATTTGGAGGGATGAAACATGGGTAAGCGAATTCGTGCACAGCGCAAGGGGTCCTCTCCTCGCTACAAGGTCTCCAGCCACCGGTTCCCCGGGAAGAACTTCATGCCACGCGATAACGACGTGGTCGGAGAGGTCATCGATCTCATCCACAGCCCGGTCCACACCGCGCCTCTGGCCAAGATCAAGCTCCCCGACGGCGACACCACCATGGTCGTCGCGACCGAAGGTGTGTCCATCGGTTCCTCGGTGGCCATCGGTGACAACGTTACCCTGAAGCCAGGGAACATCACCAATTTGGCGAACATTCCCGAAGGCACCGCGGTCAACAACGTGGAACTTCGGCCCGGCGACGGTGGAAAGATTGCACGCTCCGGCGGCAACTCAGCCATCGTCGAAGGTGCCGTGGGTGACAAAATCCGCGTCCGCCTCCCCTCCGGTTCTCTGAAGATGCTCCCCGGCACCTGCCGCGCCACCATCGGCGTCCTCGCCGGCCACGGCCGCAGCGACATGCCGTTGCGCACCGCCGGTGCAGCTTACTACAAGGCCAAGGCCCGTGGTAAGCTCTACCCACACGTGAGCGGTGTAGCCATGAACCCCGTGGACCACCCACACGGTGGTGGAAACCATCAGGCCGTCCACGGTCCCAACTCCGTCGCCCGCGGCACCCCTCCTGGTGCCAAGGTCGGTTTGATCGCCCCACGCCGCACGGGCCGAGGTCGCGGCAAGTCGAAGCAAGGTGAGTGAGCATGGCGAAGAAGAAGAAGTCATTCATGACGCCCAAGGCGTCCCGTCGCAAGGCGCGCAAGCGTTTGGCGACCACCACGTCCCGTTCCAAGAAGGAATTCACGTACCGTGGATACACCGTCGCGGAACTGAAGGAAATGCCGCTTTGGCCCTCTGAGGAATCCGAGAGCATGTCGGTCATCGAACTCCTTCCTGCCCGTGCTCGCCGCAGCATCGCTCGTGGCCTCTCCGAAGAGAACGAGCGTCTCTTTGATCGCATTCGCCGGACCACCGGCCGCACCGTGCGCACGCACCGCCGTGACATGGTCATCCTCCCCGAATTCGTCGGCAAGCGCATCGCCGTGCACAACGGCCAAGCCTTCGTCGAGATCGACGTTCGTCCCGAAATGATCGGGCACTACCTCGGTGAATTCGCCATGACCCGCCGAAGCGTCGCTCACAGCGGCCCTGGTGTGGGTGCAACCCGGTCGTCCAAGCACGTGCCGCTGAAGTGAGGTGAGATGAATGGGCAAGAATGCACGAACCATGAACCGGCGTGACAAGCGCCGCCAACTCCCTCAGAAGGGGTTCACACAACCTCTCCAAGGCAACCGCCTCTCCGTCGCACGTGCCACCAACGTGGACGTTCACGTGAAGGCCTGCTTCGAAATCTGCCGCACCATTCGTGGCATGACCGCTGGAGCGGCCGTCCGCAAGCTCGAGAAGGTCCTGCTCATCGATTCGGACCGACCCGACATTCGCGCCAAGGCCGAGGCCATCCCGTACCGTCTTGGTTCTGGCAACAAGAAGCGCAAGCGATCTGGCCCTTCCATGGTCGGTCACCGCAAGGGCGGCATGGGACCCGGTCGTTACCCTGTCAAGGCTTCCCGCGTGGTCATCAAGCTGCTCAACAGCGCGATGGACAACGCTCGCCACCAGCACGAAGACATCGATGCTGAAGACATGATCATCAGCCACATCGCTGCCCACCGTGGCACGATCAAGCGTGGCTTCATGCCCCGGGCTCGTGGCCGTGCCACGCCCAAGAACCACTACCAGGTGAACCTCGAGGTCTTCCTCGAGGCTCCAGATTCCTATGACGCGGAGGACGACGAGTTCTGAGGTGAAGATGATGAGCAAGGAAAACAGCATCCGACGCATCGTCAACAGGAACGTTGACCGTCTCTTGGTCAAGGAATTCCTGATGAAGAACACCAAGAAGGCCGGATTTGGCGGCCTCGACATCGTTCGCACCCCAGCCGGGACCAAGGTCACCGTGACCGCCGAGCGTGTGGGCATGGTCATTGGCCGCCGTGGGAAGATCATCAACGAACTTCAACGCCGCTTGAACGACGAATTCACCCTGCCTTCGCCCAAGCTCGACGTGGTCGAGGTCGAAACCCCGGCTCTGAACGCTCAGGTCATGGCCGAGAAGATCGCTTCCGCCATGGAGCGCGGTTGGTACTACCGCCGCGCAGGCCACTCCGCTGCCCAGAACATCATGGACGCAGGCGCTCGCGGTGTCATCATCACCTTGGCCGGGAAGTTGACCGGGTCGCGCAACCGCACCCAGAAGTTCATCCTCGGCCACGTGAAGTATTGCGGTGAAACCGCAGAGCGCTACATGGACAAGGGCTACTCGGTCTGCGTGAAGAAACTCGGCACCATCGGTGTGACCGTCGAAATCATGCGACCCGGTACTCGCTTGCCACACGAAATCAGCATCTTCAGCGATGAAGAGTTGGCCAACCGTGCGGCTGCTGCAGCCGAGGCCCAACCCGAGGAGGTGACGGAGTGACCTACGTCAGCAACCGTGACATTTCCTCGATGAGCCTCGATGCCTTGCAGGCCCGCCTCGTGGAACTGCAGGAAGAGATGCTTCAGCTCAACGCCGAAAAGGCGCTTGGCGGCACCCCTGCCAACATGGGGGCGTACAAAGCCACGAGCCGCAGCATCGCGCGGATCAAGACCCACCTCGCCCAGCGAGCCGAGTGAATTCAAGGAGACGACAACAAATGGCCGCCATCTGCAGTGTTTGTGGGCTCCCCAACGAGCTCTGCATCTGCCAGGAAATCGCCAAGGAACAACAACGCGCAATTCTAAGCACGGACAAGCGGAGGTACGGCAAGATTGTGACAAAGGTGGAAGGGCTCGATGACGGCGCCATTGACATCAACAAACTCGCAAAGTTGCTCAAGAACAAGTGTGCTGCTGGCGGTACGGTAAAGGGACGCACGATTGAACTTCAAGGGGACCACAAGAAGAAGGCGGCTCAGGTGCTTCGAAACAACGGATACAATGTGGAGGTGCGATGAAATGGACGTTCGAAACCTCCCCTGGATTGGCGCCGGTTTGACCGTCGTCGACGCTGCTGACCCTTCTTTGGTTGGCCGTCAAGGGATCGTCGTTGACGAAACCCGCCACACCATCCATCTCCTCGAGGGCGAGCGCGCCCTCACGCTCGGCAAGGCCGGGCTTTCCTTTTCCATCGACGGTTTCACGACCGTCATCGACGGTTCGCTGATGCGGCAGCGGCCCGAAGACAGGACCAACCGCAACTACCCGAAGGTGTGAACATGCGAGACATTGGAATCGACGTCAAGGCCCCCACCGATGAGTGGGACGGGGACGAGAATTGTCCCTTCTACGGCAGCCTCCGCTTGCGCGGCCAGGTGCTTGAAGGCACCATCGCCAGCGTGGGTATGCAAAGCACGATCACCCTGCAACGTGACAACGTCCGTTACATGCAGAAGTACGAGCGTTTTGAGAAGCGCACCAGCAAGATGAGCGCTCACCTCCCTTCCTGCATTGGAAAGGTCGAGGTCGGTGACATCGTCAAGGTCATGGAATGCCGCCCGCTTTCGAAGTCGGTCGCCTTCTGTGTCATCGAAGTTACGGCTGGAGGTGAGGCCTGATGAAGGGCATCGCCGGCCGTCAGACCCGTGGTCTACCCACCGCGGCACGCCTCCACGTTGCCGACAACACCGGGGCCAAGATTGTCCAGATCATCAACGTCCTGAAACTCGGTGGTACCATGCGTCGGTACCCCTCTGCGGGTGTCGGGCACCTTACGAAGGTCTCTGTCAAGAAGGGAACGCCGCAAACCCGCCGACAAATGTTCAATGCCGTCATCGTACGGCAACGCCGCCCCTTCCGCCGTGCTGACGGCAGCTGGGTGCAGTTCGCTGACAACGCATGCGTGATCGTCAACGAGCGTGGCGACGTCCAAGGTTCTGACATCAAGGGCCCCGTTGCTCGCGAAGCAGCTGAGCGCTGGCCCAGGATCGCCGCCACGGCGAAGCAGATTGTGTGAGGTGAGAAGATGGTGAAGAGCAGCAAGCCAGGCAAGCAGCGCAAGGCACAGTTCCACGCGCCCCCGCACATCAAGCGACGCAACGTTGCGGCCCGCCTCATGTTGGCGAACCCCGACGAGCGCCTCGCTCACCTCCGGACCACCACGGTTCGCGTTGGCGACACCGTCCGCGTGGTTCGAGGCGACATGGCTCACGGTGGCAAGCGCCACGGTGGCAAGCGCAAGGACAGCACCACCGAAGGCGTCGTGCTGACCGTCGATTCGAACACCGGCCGACTCACCATCGAAGGCGTCACCGTCGCCAAGTCCGACAACCGCGAGGAAGCGGTTCCCGTGCACGCCTCCAACGTCGTCATCACCCGTCTGGATGAATCCGACAAGCTGCGAATGCAGAAACTCACGGAGAACAGGAGCTGAACATCATGGCAAGTCCAAACCACCTGAAGCGCCTCGTCATGCCCCGTAGCTGGCCCCTTCCCCGGAAGACCAGCATCTGGGTGTCCAAGCCCAAGCCCGGTGCGCATTCCCTCGAATTGGGGATGCCCCTCAACATGATCATCCGCGACGTCCTCGGACTTGCGACCACCAACCGCGAAGTTCGCGCCATTGTCAATCAAGGCCTCGTGAAGGTCGACGGTCGCGTGTGCCGTGAAACCCGTCGTAGCGTTGGTCTGATGGACGTCCTGACCCTCGGTGAAGACAACTACCGCTGCATCCTCGACCACAATGGTCGCCTCCGCTACCGTCCCATTCCCGCCGCTGACGCAGCGTGGAAGGTTTGCCGGGTCGAAGGAAAGACCACCGTCAAGGGGGGCAAGACGCAAGTCAACCTCCACGACGGTCGCAACATTCTCGTTGATGACGCAAGCCAATATGCGACCCATGACGCTGTGCGTATTTCCCTCCCCGATCAAGAGGTCCTCGAGCACATCGTGTTCGCAGAAGGCACCCGCTGCTACCTCATTGGTGGTGTGCACGTGGGCAGCTTCGCCGATGTGAAGGAATACATCGTCAAGCGCTCCAGCATGCCCAACGAAGTTCAGTTCGAAGACTTCGGCACCACCGTTGGCAACGTGTTTGCCGTCGGTTCCGCCGACTTGCCGACCACGGAGGTGGCTGCGTGAGCGAATCCGTCAACCCCATGATGCAACCTCGCATCACCAAGGTCTCCGTGAACATCGGTGTCGGCGAAGGTGGCGAACGCCTCCTCAACGCTGAGAAGGTCCTGGAGATTGTCACCGGCGTTCGCCCACAGCGCACGCTCGGACGGATTCAGAACCGTGACCTCAAGGTGCGCCAAGGTGCGCCCATTGGGTGCAAGGTGACGATGCGTGACCAAGAGCGCATCATGGCCTTCCTCAAGGACGCCTTTTGGGTCCGTGAGAAGACCATCCCTTCGTGGAACTTCGACCGTTCCGGCAACCTCTCCTTCGGCATCCGTGACTACACGGATTTCCCCGAGCAAAAGTATGACCCGGAGATCGGCATCTTCGGGATGGACATCACCGTGGTGCTTGAGCGTCCGGGTCACCGCGTTTCTCGCCGTCGACGCCATAAGGCGAAGGTCGGCGAACGGCACCGCGTCACCGCGGACGAGGCCCGTGCCTGGTTCAAGGAGACGTTCGAGTTGACCATCATGGAGGAGTGATTAGGATGGCACGAGATCATGGAGAACGCATTGGTCGAACCAACGGTTGCCGCCGCTGCGGCCGCCGTCGCGGTCTGATTCGCCGACACGGGCTGCGCCTTTGCCGCCAGTGTTTCCGAGACGTGGGGCCAGAAATTGGCTTCAGGAAGTTGAACTGAGGAGGGGATGAGAGATGCAATTCGATCCACTAAACGACGCGCTGGTCAAGATTCACAACGCTGAACAGGCCGGCAAAATGACCGTTGACCTTTCCCCGGCTTCCAAGCTGCTTGGCAACGTCCTTACCATCATGCAAAAGGCCGGCTACGTCGGTCAATACGAGCGTGAAGAAGACGGCCGTGGTGGCCACTTTGCCGTGCAATTGCGCGGAGCTATCAACCGCTGTGGTACCGTCAAGCCCCGTCACAGCGTGCGCCGCCAAGAGTACGAGCAGTGGGAGTCCCGCTACCTGCCCGCGCAGGACTTCGGGCTTCTGATTCTCTCGACCAGCTCCGGTGTGATGAACCACTACGACGCCAAGGACGCCCGCATCGGCGGAAAACTCCTGGCCTTTGTGTACTGAGGTGATAGCATGGCGAAGATTGACCGAATCGAACACACCATCGAGCTCCCCGAAGGCGTCAGCGCCTCCATTGCGGATGGCGTGCTGACCGTGAAGGGACCGAAGGGTGAAGTCTCGCGTGAATTCCAGAGCAGCCGTCTCGTCCTTTTGCAGGACGGCGCCGGGCTCATGGTTCGCGTCGACCTGCCCCGCCGTAAAGAGAAGGCCTTGGCCGGCACCTGGAACGCTCACATCCGCAACATGGTGAAGGGCGTGTCCACTGGCTTCTCCTACACCCTGCGTTGTTTCTACTCTCACTTCCCCATGACCATGAAGGTCGAAGGATCTGAGTTCGTGGTGAACAATTACTTCGGTGAGCGTGTGCCTCGCCGGGCCGACATCCTGAGCGGCGTTGACGTGCGTGTCGAGAACAAGACCGATGTCATCGTCAGCGGCATCGACAAGGAAGCGGTCGGTCAGACCGCCGCCAACATCGAGCGAAGCACCACGGTGAAGAACCGTGATCGTCGCGTGTTCCAAGACGGTATTTACCGCGTGTCCAAGGAGTGATCAAGATGTCTGACGATTTCAGCAGCATGACCGTCGCGCAGCTCAAGGAGCTGCTCAAGGAACGCGACCTCCCCGTGTCGGGCAACAAGAAGGATCTCATCGCTCGCCTCGAAGGCGCCGATGAGGCTCCCGTCCAAGAGGAGTCGTCCGAAGAAGCCCCTGAAGGCAAGGATGACGCTTGGGAGGACGACGACGACTGGGACAGCGACGGTGAGGACGACTTCCACACCGCACGCCAGAAGCCAGTGCTCGACGACGCCACCCGCGAAGCCCTCGCGCTCCGTGCGGCCCAGAAGGCCAAGACGCCCAGCTTCCGTCGAACCGAATGGTTCCGCTACTCTCGCCTCTCCCGCTCCGGATGGCGCAAGCCCAAAGGAATGGACAACAAGCAACGTCGGAACTACAAGTACCGAGGCTCGCTTGTCCGTGTCGGACACGGAAAGGTCGCTGCCGCCCGTGGACTCCACCCCAGCGGCTTCGCCGAGGTCATGGTGCACAACGTCGCCGACCTCGATGCCATCGACCCCGCCGTTGAGGCTGCCCGCATCGGCTCCGCCGTCGGCGGCCGTAAGCGTGCCACCATTCACGCCCGTGCTGATGAACTCGGCATTCGCGTGCTCAACCGTCGGAGGGATGCCTGATGCAGTTGACCAACCAGAAGCGCCTCGCAGCTAAGATCCTCGGATGTGGCGTCCACCGCGTGTGGATTAACTCCGACTACATCGACATGGTCGCCAGCGCTGTTCAGACCGAAGACATTCGTGAGTTCATCGATCAAGGCATCATCAAGGCCAAGCCAGTCAAGGGAACCTCCCGTGCCCGCGCTCGTGTTCGCCTCGAACAGAAGCGTAAGGGACGCCGCAAGGGTCAGGGTAAGCGCCAAGGTACCGCAAACGCGCGAAATCCGCGCAAGTCCCGCTGGATGCGCACCATCCGTGCTCAGCGCCGCGTGCTCAAGGGCCTCCGCACCGACGGAACCCTCGACGCCAACGCCTACCGACACTACTACCTCAAGGCGAAGGGCGGTTCTTACCGTTCCATCGCCCACATGCGCACCCAGATGGGTGTCGAAGGCGTCCAATTCAAGGAGAGTGAAGCCTGATGCAGCACACCCGTCGCCGTACCATTTTCCGCCGCCGCCTTTCGGCCACCACCGACTACCGCCGCCGGCTCCGTTTGCTCAAGAGCGGCATGCCCCGAGCCGTTGTTCGTGTGTCCAACACCAGGACCACCGCTCAGATCACGACTTACCGTGCCGACGGTGACATCGTCGTCGCCACCGTGACCGGTGGCGACCTCAGTTCCCGCTACGGTTGGCCCGCTGATTTCTCAAAGAAGTCCGTGCCCGCATCGTACCTCGTTGGCTTTGCTCTTGGCAAGGCGGCGCTAGCCGCTGGCCACAACGAAGCCGTCCTCGACATCGGACTTGCCGCCAGCACCCCAGGTAACCGCGTCTACGCCGCCCTCCGTGGCATGGTCGACGCCGGTCTTGAGGTGCCTCACGGCGAAGACGTGCTTCCCGACGATGAGCGCATCAACGGTGCTCACATCGATGAATCCATCGCGGACAAGGTCGAAGCCTGCCGCACCACCATTGAGGAGGCGTACTGAACATGAGCGAAGAGATCCCCATCCCGAACATGGCCCCCGGCCTCGTGCAGGCCTTCGCCCCCCAGGAAGAAACTCCTCAGGACGGCCCTCGCCGTCGCCGCCGCCGCGGTCCTGACCCCCTGCTCGCACTTCGTGAGTGGCAACCCAAAACCCGTCTTGGTCAGAAGGTCATGGCCGGTGAAATCATCTCCTACGAGCAAGCCCTTGCCAGCCGCCTTCCGATCCGTGAGGTCCAGGTCGTTGACGCTCTGCTCCCCGGCCTTGAAGACGACGTCATCAAGGTGAACATGGTCCAGCGCATGACCGACTCTGGTCGTCGTGTGCGATTCAACGTCATGGCTTGCGTCGGCAACAAGGACGGCTACGTCGGTCT
>TARA_B100001113_G_scaffold351693_1_pt1 | contig 10942 bp, 2 predicted proteins | sample TARA_B100001113 | Tara Oceans TARA_B100001113 (sample SAMEA2622402) | marine metagenome | biome: marine biome (ENVO:00000447); feature: deep chlorophyll maximum layer (ENVO:xxxxxxxx); material: "saline water (ENVO:00002010), including plankton (ENVO:xxxxxxxx)" | depth 50 m | reverse complement strand
TCATCATCATCATCATCGTCATCATAATCATCAGAACCTGATCTGAAGACCATTACAATGACAACTAACAATACAATCACAACAAGAATCGCTAGTATTCCACCTGCGTAGTATAGAGTACCGCCTGCCTCAAAGAATCCCATAAACGTCCCTTCAACGGTAACAGTGCCTGAAGCATCTTTATTGTGGACAGAGATGGTTACAGTCTGTTCTCCATCATCTAGGGTAGTGATTGTCCATTTTCCATTCTCGGTTTCTTCAGCAGTCATTCTGCCTGTTAGTTTAACCTTAGTATCAGGAGGCACAGGTATTTGGTTTTCCCACGCATCAAATGTCTTGACTTCAATATCAAATGATTCTAACTGCATAACAGATTCTTGAGAGACAGTCAACTCAATTCTATTCACTGTTTGATGTGCTGAAACTGTAACACTCCATTCTCCTTGTGCTGGATTAACCGCTCCTGGTGCACGGAATGTGAAGTTATGTTGTCCTGCCTTTGTTGCGCTCCAATTATACTCTCCACTAGCTCCGTCAATGGTGGATTTTGGTACTGGTTTGCCATCCTTAAACCATAATACGGTTTGAGGGAAGGTATTGCCATCACTATCTGTACCTGTTATCGTTATTGGATATACATCTCCTGCCTTTGCAGTATTCGCTAGTACATCAATATCTACAGATACAGCTTCACCCTTCGTTACATTGATATTAACAGAGGCAGTAATGTTGTAACCACCGTTCGATATTGCCCATGCTGTTATGACATAATCACCAACAGTTCCGGCTTCCCAAACTCCATCATTGTCAAGTATAAGTTGGGTGATGTTTGTTGGGTTAGTTAGTGTCCCCTCGACAGGTGTGTCGACAACATCCCACAATGTGTACGTGGTTATTGAGGAATTGATTGGGTTATTGTTTGCATCAAATAAAATTGCATTGAAAATCAAATTCTCATCCGCATTTTTGTTTTCGTTTACTTCAGGCTCTACTAGCAATTCTTCATACCATTCATCCAATGTGATTTGAGTCAAATCTCCGTGAGTAACTGAAATTTCAATGGTTGCAGTTAGTGTAACATTATCGTCAGTGTATGTAGAGCGTAATGTATACATGTTATCAGATGCGAAGAAAGGTACGAATCTTGTAGTTGAACCATATGTCAGTTCTTGTAGTACACTTTGGTCGGAATATAGGATATGTTCAACATTCCAAGCTACGTTTTCAGTCCACTTATTTCCGTCAGCATCAGTCGCTTTGACCTTCACAGTAACCTGATCATCGGCAGTAATATTCAATTGAGCATTGTCTGGTTGCTCGACTGAGTCTATTACTAAGATTAGACCAGTAATTGCTCCTTCTGTAACTTGCACAAGTACAGTGTTTTGCATTCCCGCATAACTTGCTGTAAGCGACTTCGAACCACGTCTTTGGGCTTCCCAAACAGCAGGTTGTCCCGCAGTAATCTTTCCATCACTAATAGTCCAATTTTCTTGAGGAATCACTACTGAAAGGCGGTTGCCCATGATATCAATTCTAGTGGTATTGAGCCATACGCTCTCATCTGCTGTAACGAATGTCGAGGATGCATTGATTTCTAGAATATCCATTTCACCATGATCAATTTGTATTGGAATTTCATAGTAAAGTCCACTTGTTGAAGTCATGTTAATTACGTAATTTCCAACGGTCATTGCAAAGAATGTACCGTTTGATTCAGTGAATACTCCTCCGCCAACAGTCCAAGTTATTCCTCCACCGTCATTTATGTCAAGCAAGTTTCCAAACTGGTCATACAAAGTCCAATTTAACTCACATGTCTTACCTGCTTTGATCACGTCTTCACAGCCAGTTGTATCATAGTATGTCGGTGCTCCACCAATCACGGTAACGACGACATCTATTGTTTGCGAATTCCAGCCAACTGTAATTGTCTGTATTCCTGAACTGTAAGGGTGGAATGTTGACCCAGTCATTGTTCCATTTGTAGGGGTATACGAGATAGTAATACCAGGTACCGTGTTTCCATGTTGGTCTTCAACAGAAGCTGAAATGGTAAATGACTCATCAGCAGTAATCTCTTCTTCAATATCGTCAACAATCAACGTAACAGGGGAACCTGGTGTTACAGTAATTGATTCTGTTACGCATATAACTCCGAAACAAGCGGTTACATCATGTGATCCTACCAGTAGAGGAGTAAATAATCCGGTTGAATCTATTGCTCCGTTAGTTACAGACCAAACAACATCTTCTGAGATCATACCACCTGCTAAATCGGTTAAGATATGCGAAAATTGAACTTGAGTGTCCGCATCAGTAGTTGATCCTGATGGTGACACTGACACTGAATTGACATCGGTGTAATTCATAACAATCTTCGGGCGATAATCTAGGTTACTTTCGCTTGAATAGAATTCAACCCATGCAGGCGATCCTGATGCTGTTGAAGCAATGACTATCCATCCGTGGTCGCCATTCATCTGCATTGCATCATGTCCAATGTCAAGCCAGACATCAGTTGTTCCTGAATTGATTGTTGTGCTTGAAATTGGGGTGGCTTTGTATTCTACTCCAGCAGCCATTCCACCAGTATTCCATGCAACTCCAGATTGAGAATTACTCCATGAAGATCCAGATTGAGTCCATGCGTTGGTTAACAATTGATGTACGCTAAGTGTGATTGCTCCATTTGCTGCCCCTTCAACTTGTAAGTGGATTGCTGCAGAGTGAATCTTTGCAGTCATTGGCAATGGGATTTGACTATTATCTAGGGCAAAAATCATCCTGCATTCAGTACCTAATCCTTCACAATCAGTACCTACTATCATTGAATCTGAACCGTGATTTTGGTTAGGGAAACCACTTCCAATGTACGAATCTCTTACATTTGTGTGTCCAAAGTCAGCAACTTCATTTCCAGTTTGGAATGTATAAGTCCACGTGTGGTCATTATTGTAAGAATGGTCGACAGGGGAACCGATTGCGAACGCTCTTCGACTAGAAGATGGTCCTGGAATCGATCCGTTGATTGCTTGTACCCACCATGTGTAAACTTCCCCATCAGTTAGGTTTTGACTGAATGTGAATGTTGTACCATTAATTTCACCATCGAGCCAAGATTTGTATTTCTGCTCTCCGTCAGAATCAGCAATTGTTACGATATATCCTGTCGCATTGGTTACACTGTTCCAAGAAAGTTGAGGCTTATCTAGAGGTCCTAATTCCCATGAACTTGTATTGTACAATATTTCACCATCTCCAGGATATACCAAGCTAGGCTGTGCAGGGGGTATTACTCCGTCTACGTTGTCAACATAATCCAGAACAAGTTTAGGTCTGTAATCACTATGGGTATTGTCGAAGAATGACTGTCCAGAGTTAGGGGTTCCAACTGACTGCAGCATAATTGACATTGTTTTATTTCCATTAGCAATATTAGATTGTGCTAGCGAAGTTATATCCCATATTTGCCATCCATTGGTCGGAGATACTAGTAAAGTTGAGCGAGTAATCTCACTAGTTGAGCAACTTGGGTTATTGTTCCAAGTGACATTGTCTTCATCGAATGTATCACAAGCATGTGCGCTTACTGTAAGAGAAGATGTACCGGTTACATTGTGTCTGTATAGACTCAACAATGCTCCAGTTGGTGTCATGGCATTAGGGAACGGTAGTTCAGATAGATCAAATGTCAAGATAATCTTTGACTCTCCTGATCCACCAGATGAGATTCCGATATCCAACTCTCCTTCCTCTCCCAAGTTTGTGTTCGGGCGGCTGGAATCTATTGTTGCATCTGGAACACTTGGTAAAGCACCAGTGTCCTCAAACACAGAGCCATCGTACAGTGTTACTGTATTGTTACCTGCTCCGTCATCGAATCCAACTTCACTAGGAACTCTGAAAGAGTGCACTTGGGACCATTTTCCTAGTCTGTGATCTTGTTCTGCTCTAACTCTCCAATATAGCCAATAGTCGCCTGAAATGTCGTTTTCAACCGTGTATGTCAAGTTAGACAAGTCCCATGTTCCATCGAATGATGCGTTGTTTGTGAAATCAAATACAGATGTCCAGGTTTCGTTTGTGAAACTTGGTTCTGTTGAGAATTCCATAACCCACCGAGTTTCATTACTTTCACTAGAGGTCCAATTTAGTACACTTTCTTCAGCACCTATTGGTCTAGATGCACTCTGGTTCCAAAGAGTAGAACCATCTGCAGGGAATAGACCAGTCGCTTGTGAAGGCAGCCATTGTACTCCAGTCCTCCAGGTCAATGTGAGTTCAGGTCTCAATGATTCGTCGATGACGTAGTCGCTACTTGCAAATCTCCAGTCATCTGTCGTGTTTACAGCTACAAAGAATGCTAAATTGACTTTGTCATCGCCGCGTGCATGTGCATGCTGTACGGCATATGTAATGTCGAAATCAACAGATGTATCTTGGTAATCTAAGGTGGTTATCGAAAATGGTGTATCGCATCCGTCATTTGTATATGATGCATTTGTTCCATTAGGGCTGTTGTATGTTGCATTTTGATCCCACTCATCAAAGACTTCACAAACCGCAGCTCTGATAGTTTCCTGTTGGCTCTCCCCGCCGCTTAATCTGTTCAAAGTTAGAGTAGCATCGACAAACTCATGCGATGAAGGGATTGGCATACTAGACCAATTTACCATGAGAAATGATGCCGATTCGAAACTCATAGAAGTTGTAACTCCTGATCTTCCCATCAATAATTCAGTAGAAGTTTCATATGCTGAGTTTGGAGAACCTGAATCGATGTATGTGTCCATGAATATGGCCGGATAATCTAGTGCTGAGACAATTTGTCCTTCCTGTATAGAGATATTTGCATCTGTAGAATTTATGCTACTGCCTGTACTTGCAGGGATATGGAACATTGTGGAGGTTCCTCTAGATCCAAGGATATTATCACTAATCGGTTGAACAAACCATGAATATGAATCACCTGTTGAGAAATTATCAGGTGAAGTCCAAGTCAAATTTGTAATGTCCCATCCGACAGAAGAATTTCTACTATCGTACATGGTCCAACCTGCTCTCTCGTCACTGTGGTTATTCCAGACAAACATTCTCCAATCATCTACATTGGATGCGTTCGAGTGATTCCAGGTGAAAGAGGGGGTACTTCCTGGAAGTAACGCATGGGTTGAAGTGTCCCAAATAATTTCATCAATTGCTGGATTAACATTGTTGCCAGCAACCTCTGGTGAAGAAGCGTTTCCTTTCGTCCAGGTCATATTTAACCAAGGCCTTTCATTTGAAGTTCCACTTGTGGATGTGAAGATAGTCTGACCTTCACCGATAGATCCCACAATCATCATAGAGACATGGGTCTCACTATTTGCATACGCATCCTGAACTAATTCTGTAATGTCGAAAGACATCCAATTAGCAGATACTCCTTGTTGTATGTCAGCCATGATTCCTCTGTCACTTGAGCTCATTGCTCCAGGGCTTGACCAATTGTTTACGCCATCATATGTCGTACCATTTGCACTGGTATTCCATGCAACTAATGCAGGGTGGATAGAGATTGCATTATCTGTGTCTGAGTTGATTTGTGAGAACAAATTCAACTGAGCAGATGAGATGTGGGCATTCTGCGGATTAGGTAATTCTGTTAGTGGAATCTTTAGTAATCCAGTTGCATTCTCTCCACTATTGCTCGTTCCTACTCGTATGGTAGAGGATGAAGATTGGTCTGCAGTCGCCCCTACGCCTGAATCAGCCACCCATGTGTCGATGAAATTCGGTAGATTTAGGTCCGGCATTGCTTGCCTGTGGTGTAATTCTACTGCCGCAGAGTTGGAGTCAATGCTCCAAGTGGTAATGTCAGGAAGTAGGAAGTGGAATGCTTCAGACCAGTTTCCAATTTGGTTGGTTGTGCTAGTTGCTCTAACTCTCCAATACCATGTTTCTCCAGTGTCCAATTGTGTTGACAAGTTGAATGTTTGATTAGTAACATCAAATCCACTATCTGTCCAACTAGTAGCCATTACTAGGTTTGCTGAATCAAACGTATCTGTGGTGTCTAATTCTACGGACCATCCTCCAACAGAAATCCCGCTAGTGCTCATGCTCCAACCTAGTTGTGGAGTACGGTCTGGTGCTGGATTAATTCCACTTTCAATAGACCATGAACCATTCAAAGGTGTTTGAGGAACCGGTTCAGATGGTAGTGCATCTGAACCAGGAACGTAAACAAAGGAAATCTCAGGTCTGCTTACACTGTTGGCAGAATTAGGATAGAATAGAGCTTCTCTGTTATTTCCAGAACCAATTCCAAGAACTCCCAATATTAGGTCGACAGATCTATCCTCACGCATTGCATTTTGAACTGCTAGGGTGATATCCCATTCTACCCAATCTCCTGCAGAGTAGGAACTGTCTAATGTTTCTGAGTCGACTAATCCGGACTTTTCCCAGCCTTTAGCACCACTTGTGCCCCAATTATTTGTTCCATCATATGTTGACCATGTAGCAGTATCTTCAGACCAGTTATGTTGCATACTTTCCCAAGCCGCAATTGTTGGATTCCCTGAAGGATAATCAGCCAATCTCATCTTGAGAGTTGCAGATTTCACAGCATATCCGTTAGGAAGTAGGTGACTTGTAATGTCGCAACCCATCAGAATAGTAGTTTCTGAAGGGTATGTATTGTATGAAACCTGCATCTCATCTTCGCCGTTGTAATTGTTGGTAGATGTTCCACTGTCGATGTAAGTGTCCTCACAACTAGGTGCATCACCAGCAGTTGTAGCGTTGCCGTGTGAAAGTCGCAATCTATGTTCGTCATTTTGTATATGTTCGGATTCTAGTCCTGAGACTAAGAATGAAGACGTGGCCCACCATGAATGGTGGCCTGTACTGGAATCGATTTGAGCAACCCTCCAATGATACATTACTCCGTCATCTAAGGCATCATTTCCAGAAATTGACCAGTTGCCATCAGTTTCTGAAAATTCAGAGGTTGTCGCAGTGTTGAATGAATAAACAACATCTCTGTATTCAGAATCTTTTGATAGTTGCAAAAGCATATCGCCACTCCAAGAAATAGTGCTATCCCAAGATAATGTAGGTGTTGTATTTCCTGAAAGGTTGTGGCCTGTTAAGTTCCATACTGCATGTCCATCGAGTGGCGAGGTGTGAGTTGGAATTGTTGGTGGACCGCTGCTTCCCCAATCATATGTGATTTCCAATGTAGGCTGATTGCAACCCGATGCGTCTGTACTACAAAGGCTAACAGATTGGGTTGTAGATTCTTCTATACCCCATGTAGATGCAACGAGCATTAATTCTAGAGATTGTGTTGGAGCTTGTCCAGACTGAATGGCTGCGTTGTTGTCATCAATCCACTTCTGAATTGCTACTGTCAAATTTACTTCTATTGATGAAGATGATTGATTGCCGTCGAAACTTCCTACTGACATAGATGGACTTCTTCCTCCATCTTGCCAATAATATGTGCCATCGTACTTTCTCCATGTTGAACCGTATTCAGTCCAATCCTCGGCATCCATAATGTGGAAACTCACTTCTGCATCGCCGCTGTGAATATTTCTTTCAAAGGAAAAGTCAGCAGAAATAATCGATGAGTTGGCATGTAATCCTACGTCATCGAGATTCAATCTGATTAGTCCATATTGATCTGCAGATGATGAACTACCGATTGTAATATTTCCACTACTTCCCATGTTCATGTTCTTTGTTGCGCTATTGGAATCAATGAACGTATCTTCAATAGTCTTGTTGAATAAACCTAGGTCGTCATAACCAAACGTTACATGCCCATAGCTTCCTACCTGTGAGGCAGTATGTCCCGGTAGGTGGAAGTATCCAGATTGCCACTGCCCATAGGTGTCATTGGAATCGATTGCTCTCATACGGTAGTACATTGTTGTGCTATTGCTTAGTTCGTATCCGCTAGGAACGGTCATCTCTCCATTGCCTGAACTTTGAGTGAAAAGAGATGAATTATCTATTGTATTGTAATACCAGAAGTCATCGAGATCCGATTTGAATTCAGGGTCGTTAGATAATTGCACTTGTGCAATATTGCCGTTCATGTTTTCCCAAGACAATTCTGGATTTGTTGCTGCTTTCAGTAAGAATTCATCTTCATCCATCAATGCAGCGCCATCTTCTACAAAGTTAGGAGAGAGAGTGCCTCCATTTGTGTGGGTTCCATTTTGATGAGTAATCGAAAGGTATGGCCTTACGCTTACATCGGTTGATTCTGACATGTTACAGTTGTATGAACTTCCAGTTGCAGTAATGAGAAGGTCGATACTGTTGCGGGAATTAATTACAGAATCTTGTACGATTGCTGTAACGTTAATTTGGAATGTATTGTTATTGAAACCATAGAACGGAGGCTCCCAGGTGCCTCTATCCGATTCGTCATCAGCACCTCCAGTGCCCCAACTAATACCAGAATCTCTCTCATTCCAAGTTACATTTGATTCATCCCAGTTTTTCTTGACTCTGGTCGCATATATGTTGATGTAATCTAGATCTTCTAATGCGATTCCACAAGTCAAGAATAAAGTTGCACCATTAACCATGTGTCCACTTGGAACCGAATTATTGAAACTGAAAAGCAAACGAGATTCACCATCAATACCGATGCCCAATTCAGAATTTGTGTCGCTTCCAATGTTTGAATCAGGATTTGAAGACTGCATTCCTGCATCTTTTGTAACATTGAATGAAGAGGTGGTTTTCAAAACTTCATTATCGTCACCCAGTTCCTCGTTTGTCCAAACTGGAACAGCCTGTGGCAAGGCTAAATCTGCGAATAAGAACATCAATACCAATAGCAAAGAAGTCGTAATTTTACGGCGGTCGCGGGTGTTCGATGACATGGGGCTCGACATACCACTGGGGGAGGGGGTATAGTTTCCTTTCGGCTGGCCACCCGTAGGGTGGCCGGTAAGAAAACAATCGAATTTAGTAAAAGCGAAGGTTCAAGTTCGTCCTGTTCTGACATCCCAAAAGCATGAGTGAACTATGGGTTGAGAGGCATCGTCCTCGCACAGTTGGTGACATTCGAGGTCAAGCCTCAGTAGTCCAGAGGTTAGCCTCTTACGCCAATCTAGCGGACTTCCCTCACTTGTTGTTTGCAGGACCTCCTGGTACCGGTAAAACAACCGCTGCTATGGCTTTGACAAGAGATGTTTTCGGACCTGAATTCCGTAACAATTTGTTGGAAATGAACGCGAGTGATGAAAGGAAACTGGAAAGCATCCGTACCAAAGTCAAGCAATTCGCAAGGACTTCACCATACGGTGGTGCTGAGTTCAAAATTATCTTCCTCGATGAAGCCGATGCACTAACTCATGATGCACAGGGTGCTTTGAGGAGAATTATGGAGCAATATGCTCAAACTTGTAGATTCATTCTGTCTTGTAACTATTCGAGCAAAATCATTGAACCTATTCAGAGCCGCTGCGCAGTGTTTAGATTCAGGCCATTAGCAGATGCAGATGTTTTGGATCAGGTTAAATCCGTGGCTAAATCTGAAAAGGTAGGATTAGATGATGAAGCGGCAGAAGCTTTGGTTAGAATTTCACAAGGAGATTTGAGAAAAGCAATAACTGCTCTACAGGTTGCCGCTGCTCTAGACAATAAAGTTTCAAGATCTCTAATCTATGAAACCAGTGCAACAGCTCCACCAGAATCACTTCATCAATATTTGATGGCATGTAGACAGGATGGTTTTCACGCAGCACGTAGGAGGCTGCGTGAATTGTTGGATAAATATGGCCTTGCAGGTACTGATTTTGTCAATCAATTACACCGAGAATTATATGGAGCAGATTTCTTATCCGAACTGCAAAAGTTAGAGTTGACTGAGTTAATGGCAGAGATAGATTTCCGTCTAGTTGAAGGTGGAGGGGAAGCAATCCAATTGGATGCTTTAACAGCACGTCTATCCAAGTTACTCGGATGAAGTATCTTCTTCAGGCAACTCGATGACCAATGTCATTGTTACGGTTCTGGTATTTTCCCAAGGGTCACCATCTTCAGTAACTTTGACTTTTATCTCATATTCACCTTCGAGTAAACCTGTTGGAATTTCAACTGCAACGGGATGATCAATATCTTTGTGCTCTCGAACAGAGTCGAGGGCTGACGAGTCTTCTGACTCAATAACAGACCAAGAATTATCGACAGATTCTCCATCAAACGAAATCGAATATTTGGAATCTCCCGCATCATTGTTGTCACTGAATGCTAATACAACATAATGCGTTCCTTCATATCCTTCAATCAGAGTAACTTCTCCATCTGATGAATCAGTGAAATCATAACCATCTTCAGTCGAGGAGATCATTCCCCAGCCGTCATCGACTTGTGGTGCGACTATGTCCGCAAAAGGAGCATTGGTTAGCAAAAATGTTAGTGCCAACCAAGTAAATACGTGGAGGAATGATGCTTTGAACCAAGTACCGCGAGTATAATGTTCTACAAATTTCTCAGGCAATATAGCTCTGTGAATCGATGGGAGTAGGAAAATAGCCATCATTGGAATGAACCACAGCATATCGGAATTGCCTTTTGACCCAGGCATGGCAACATACCTCATGATTAGAGACATAGACAAAGCAAATGTGATCACAAGCCACATAGAAACGGTATCTGCCTTTTCTTTAGATACGTGCTTCACAGGGTCGAATGCCTCTATCCCCATGTCTGCTCCCGAGCGGTTTTTCTTACGCTCCTTGTCTCCAGTGCCACGGTTTCTTCTTTCCGCAGCAGCGGCAGCCATAGCAGTGTTGATGTCGACCATCAATTATCCGGAAGGCTGCCAGTGAATGAAGCCTGTGGTCGTAACGATGTGATTTTTGTTTAGATAATTTGTTGATTAGGCCGCATTATTCAAAGAGGGGTGTACGGTGGGCGGACTGCTTGC
>TARA_B100001113_G_scaffold330983_1_pt1 | contig 10962 bp, 9 predicted proteins | sample TARA_B100001113 | Tara Oceans TARA_B100001113 (sample SAMEA2622402) | marine metagenome | biome: marine biome (ENVO:00000447); feature: deep chlorophyll maximum layer (ENVO:xxxxxxxx); material: "saline water (ENVO:00002010), including plankton (ENVO:xxxxxxxx)" | depth 50 m | reverse complement strand
ATGATGACCATGATGACCATGAAAGAACCTTCCACTGCAGTTCTACTGTTGGCGGCACTCCAGACACAGAAATTCCGTTCTCTCAAGTAAATGATGGCACTGAAGACTGTGGTGATGGCTCTGATGAACCTCAGGACTTCGATGGCGATGGTAGTGTTGACAACTGGTTCGACTGTATGGATGGTTCAAAGGTGTCCATGGAATTCGTGAATGACGGAACTGAAGATTGTCCGGATGGCGAAGATGAACATGACTCAGATCATGATGACCATCAAAATTCTCGAAGTATGTATACAATCGTGACAAAGGATAGTTCAGGAAACGATATTGAAAAAATCAGCTTCAATCCAACTTTTGTAGATCCATATGGAGGAGCGATTGATCACCATTTCAGTTACCTGGTGGAAGATAACAATAACTTAATCCACTCAATTGAGTTGCTTCGCAATGGAACAATGGTTGACATTCTCTATTCATCAGGGCAACCAACGATTCGTATGCAACCACTTGGTACAACTGAATACACAAGAGAAAACCCCGCCAATTTAAGTTGGACACAGGCCAGCCCCACCTCTAATCGTGAGACTCTCTATCAGTTAGAATATTCGTGGGATAATGGAAAGTGGTTGCCAATAGGAGGGATGACAAATTCCACTAGCAAGGTTCTTGACTTCGGAACCTTGCCTGCTGGCGATGATGCCAAGTTCCGCGTTCGCGCAACCAATGGATTTGACACATATTATTCAGAATCAACATCGTTCAATCTTCCAAATCAGGCGCCGAAACTCACGCTCGAGACCTCCGGTGCATTGGGACTCAACACTGTTGGGGATGATGCTCAACTTGCCAATGTTGATCTACAGAATATACAAGTCACTCAAGGAGAATCGTTCAGTATCATGCCATACATTAGCGATGATGATTGGACATCGATTAACGAAAATGGATGTACTGCCGTTTTGAAGCGAGGCAAAGAAACGGTATGGTCTGATGGAAACACAATCAATACAGCAGGTGTTCGTGAGATGAACCGAATCACATCTCACCCATCTGAATCTCTAGAGCATGGACCCGGTATGCATGATTCAGTGCATTGCTTGCACAATAATGGTGCATTTTTGCCTTATTCATTCCCAAACAAAGACCTTCTTCCAGGTGAAATGATACCCGGAGATTATGTGTTTGAGATGACATATGTGGATATTGGTGGGGCCTCGGTAACAAAGACAGTTTCATTCACAATTTCTGGTGGAATTTCTGATGGAGAAATTCTCGATGAATATCGATCGAAATTGGAGATGATGTCCAACATTTCGAAGATGAATAGTGACTTGAACCGAGGAGAGTTGCAATATTATCTTGAATTATCACGAAATGCTAGAGGGGATGACGATGCTTTGACTGATGCTGAGATTACTGAGTTGCAGAAGTTGTATGAAATTTCAGATTCGCGTGCCGAAGAAATCGCCGCTATGGACTAGACTTTAGCGGCAGGAATTTAGTGATTTGTTGTGAAGGAATATTGAGAGTGAAATTCTTCTTCGACTTCTATTTCTCCAGTCTTTTCAATGAACTGTGATTTTTGCAGGGCGGTTTCACTGGGTTCGGTTAGTTGCTCAGAGGGTCCGCTCACGGACTACCCCTTGCATATCCACCTGTTCATAGGTGTCATCTAGATTAACGATTAGCGTTTTGACGACGTATCATGTCTGCTGTTCCGGCCTCTCTCTTTCCTTTTGGAGTCCACAAAGTCTCGTCCTCTGCCAATCTAGCTGAAGTCCATCTTGTAAGCACAAATAACCAGTCTGACAAGCGATTTACGTACTGTAGGGATAATGGTCGCATTTCATCTTTGATTCCAACCATCGACCTTTCGAGTCTTCTTGTTACTGTTCTGGCCAGATGCAATGTAGCAACCGGTCCAGAACCAGTTGGAAGAATGAAACTTTCAAGCGGATCTAGTTCCTCAATCCATGCATCCATTTCTTCACACAATCTATCTGAATCCTCTTGGTCAATCAATTGCATATACTCGGGAATCTGATCAGGAGGGCATGCTAATTCTGCACCTAAGTCGAATAGTTCACTTTGCATTCTTCCAATTGCAGAAGTACAGACATCCTTTACACGCCTAACTGTAATCCTAGTTCCACCATCAGCATGAGTATCTGATAGTCGGTTGGTTTCCATTAAAACCATGCCAAGTAAAGCATTGACCTCGTCGCATGTACCAACGATTTCAATACGAGCATTACTCTTTGCTACACGGCTACCGTCGACGAGCGAAGTTTCTCCCTCGTCTCCGCCCCCAGTGTGCACCTTGGTGATTCGGACCATGCCCCTCCGACATCATGCTTCAACAAGAGGTCTGCGGCCGTTGATACCAGTATCAAGTGGATGCCACCACTCAATGTCTTCCTCTCCTTGACACCATGAATAGTGGACGAGGTGCCCGTCAACAACGCCATGCCATTCAAGATGGCCTGGGTCGAATCCGGCGATTCTTACACCCATATCTTCCAGTACATCGCCAATCTCTTGCCATTCTTTGACAAGAGACCCTAATTGGTCTGCAACTTCAACAACATGATTGTGATGTGGAGGTAATTGTTCGACTAGAACCTCAAGTTCCTCAGTTAAGTCATGAGCCTGATCTTGTAATGACTGAAGAGAAATCAGAATTTTCTTGGCCAGAGGCAATTCATTTCTAGCTTCTTCAATAGTTACAACTCTCGAACCGTCTGGCAAAGCAAGCAATGCCATTTCGTCCAATAACTCACTGATGTCCATAGGTTGTCCTGCAAGGGGCGGTGGATTCCATTCGTTTTGCACGAACGGCATACTCAAACTGAGGCTTCTTCAAGCCTGTGGTGTAATTTGGTCTGAAGTTGCGATTTCATGGGTAGAAACCTGGAAGCGATTTACAACCTTACGTCCGACTGCAAATGCTACGAATGCCCAAACAACAAGCTCGATTCCAATTATGGCCCACGCATATGGGCCGATTGAGCCTAACAATTGATTTGCTTCGTAGGGAGTCCCATTGAGTGCCATATACAAACTCTGAGAGAACAAAGATGCGCCAAACCAAATGAATACTGCGTACCAGCACATAGTTGAAAAAGACCAATCTTCCCTGTTAACTAACTCTCCCATAATATTAGATATGTTTCTATCCTATTAAATGAAACCCCGTTTTGTTTCACAATAGACAATATTCGGCTGTAATTTTATTCTTCTTCGGGGGAAGAGTGTAATTTAGCAAGAGGCAATTCGATTGCTTCAATCCATTCTTCTGCCACTGCATCTTCTCCACCAGATTCTGCCAGCCTCTTGCTCCAATATTCTGATTTGGATTTATTTCCAATGAATGAATTGATTCTTTCCAAAGCCAACCAAGCCATTGGATTAAGATGCTCTTCTTCTAAATCCCAAGATTTTTCGAAACATTCTAGTGCACCGTGAGGTCCTGAAATCTGTCCTCTTTGCAATGCCACTAATCCGGCTTTAGACCATGCCAATGGGAGACGCCCAATCAGTAGTCCGCGGAAAACTAGCCATGTTTGACAACCGCCAATTAAGACGATTGTTGCAAATGCAGCATATTCTTCAAAGACAGTCAATGAGTCCCATTGATCTGCCATAATTGCAGTGGCTGATACAGAAAATAGAACCCCAGCAAATGGTGCAACTATTACCTCGTCACGAGTTACCAACATATTGTGAACGCCTCTAATTAAGCCTAGAGAACCGTATGCAAGCAAAACAAACAGATGGACATGGACGTCGGTCGGTCGTGGACCTGTTTCTCCAATCAACAACAAAAGTGCGAGAATAAGTAATACTGCCCCATACCTTTTCGAAGGACCAGGGAATGGTTGTCGCCTACTCATAAAAATTAGAGTTAGCGCTATTGCGAACTCCAAGAGAAGGAACCACCAGTTCTCCATAGCCAACGGGTGAAGAGGGTTATTCTTGGTCTTTTGTCATATTTTGTGATATGAACTACCTCGAGAAATCTCATGTGCCCTGTATAATTGTTCCATCAATAATACTGTAGCAAGCTCATGAGGAAACGTCATCTTAGATAGTGAGATTGAGCGAATACCATGGCCCTTGGGAAAACCGTCTGCAGGACCTATGGCGAGATGTACATCATCTCTAGAAATATTCCATGCATCAAAGCGTTTAGAAAACTCTGTCGATGTCATCAACTCCCCTCCCTCATCTAGCAAAATCACCTCTTGAGGTAGTTTTGACAAATAGTCAGCCGCCGATAGTTTGGAATTATGAATTTCAATACGAACTTTCGACTTCAAGCGCGACGTGTAATCTTCAATCAGACCATTCATTTTCGCATTAGATGGTCGCCCGTGAATGTGAACTACGATTCGCCCCATGCTAATCCCAAGCAGTTCAACCCCAAGACTATTGATGTAAAACTCGAGCAGATGTCATGGGTTGGTGGCCGTTCGCAAAGAAGACGAGGGCTCGTTCCATCCCTGATGCGATCCGAAGAGACACTAGATCGTGGCTTTCTGATCTGCAAGAAATATGCGAAAGAAACTTTGATGCTCCTGAAGAAGCAAGGAGGCAGATAAGGCAAATGGCTGGCGAATGGGTTGATGCTAACCAGGAAGGAGTCATGGAAGATTCGTTGCTTGAAGGATTGAACATGAGGGCTTTCAGGTTACTCAATTGCTCGGATGATGAATTTTCTAGATGGTTAGATGACCTGAATTTTTGGAAACCAGGCTGGCGTCCTGAAGGAACCAGAGAAACGGATGAATCATGAAGGGGTGGCCTTTCGGCTGTTTCATGGCAAATGCTGGTAAGTTGCACATGTTATACACGTGTCCCTTTTGTTGGAAAGTCCGAGGGCTTCTAGAACACTTAGACCTCCCTCATGAAAAGATACAGGTAAATCCAATGAAGGCAAAGAAAACACTGCCTAGCGCACCAGAATGGAAAAAGGTCCCTGTATGGGTCAATTCAAAGAATGAAATTCATGTTGATTCCACTCCTATCATGAAGCATATTGATTCTGAACATAACGGAGGTAAACTCTGGGCTTCTGACAATGAAGAGCGTCGCGATAAATGGATGGAATGGGTTGATCTACACATGTCAAAGGCAACAATTCCAATCCTCTATGGCAGCCTGTTTTCTGCATTAAGAACCACCACCCGGGTTTCAAAATTTGAGAAATTCGGATTCTTTTCAAAGCGCTTGTACGCTTGGGCTGGATTCCCAATTATGTGGGGAATTATCGCAAAAAAGCGTGTCAAGAAAGATGGCAGAACTCCCAAAAAATTGTGGCACGACCTATTGACGGAGTTCACTGGCGAATTCGGTGGCAAAACATTCTTCGGAGGAGAATCTCCAAATTTAGTTGATTTAGCAGCATTTGGATATGTACGCTCTATTTCCCCCTATCCACAGTTCTCTCAAATCGAGGAACATCAAACCGGCATGGAGTGGTATAGGGCTGTTGAGGCTACGCTGAAGGTGTGAAAATGGAAATCGTTGAAGGTCCATACGGTCTTCGTTTCATTAAAATTGAGGCAACTCAAATTTTCTTAGGAACAGATAAGGGCGCTTGGGTCTATGCTAGTGAACGTCCGCGCCATAGAGTGAATTTGCCAGAGTTCATGATTCTTGAATCTCCAATAACAAAGGCCCAGTATGCTGAGATTCTTGGTGAGAAAGAGGAATCTGACGAATTGAAAGACATGATCACAAATGATGATGTCAAAAATATCGCAACAATCCTTTCTGAGTATTTTGATGAAGAAGTAAGGCGACCAACTCAAGCAGAATGGAAAGCTGGAGAATCGATGATCAGTTTGCCATGCGGATGGACAGAATTACTTGCAGATGAAGCCACAGGAAACCATCGTGGAGCATCTCTAGACGGTAGGCCAAGAGTAGGGGAAATGATTGGACCAATGTCGGGCCACAGAGTTTCACAATCAGCACATCCAACTCGCAAAGGCGTATATGCTCAGGTGGCAACCCCTGGTGACAGGCCTCTACCCAAAGTAGGATTTAGATTGGTTGTATCTCAAAAAAGAGAAGGTGAAGTCCCTCGAGTTCCGGATAATGCAAATTTAGCAACGAATATTCGCAGCGAATTATTTTGGACATCTATTCTTGGCATCATCCCAAGTTTCACCATTCCCATTCTGAGAGGTTTCTCCTCATACGCTGTTGACGGTTGGGCAAATTTGCTATTTGGTGGCCTTTGTGCAGGATTTGTAACAGGTGCTTTTTGGAGACCGAAAAGACCGACTTGGGGATTGGATTCTGAAGGACACGTGATCCAGATCAAAGACTAGTCCAGTAAGATTCTTGTCTTATCGCATCCAATGAACAAATTGCTGCCATATTCACAATGTGTCTGACTCCATCTGCCCTAGCTAGCAATTGGACCGGCTTGTCTAAACCATCTAAAATAGGCCCAGTCATCTCTGCGTCACCCAACTGTTCTAGCAATTTATATGCGATATTTGCTGATGCAAGGTTTGGACAAATCAAGACGTTGGCAGGACCATCAAAGGACATGAACGGATACTCCGACTGGACTTCAAGGTCAAGTGCAGTATCGGCTTGCATTGGGCCGTCTATACTTAGATTTGGATCGGCCTTTAAGGCCATTTCAATCGCTTCTTCAATTCGCTCTGATCTTTGTGCACGACTGCTTCCAAAGTTAGAGAAGGATAACATCGCAACCTTCGGCTCAAGACCAAATCTTCGAGCGACCTTAGCTGTCTGAACAGCAATATCTGCTAGAGTTTTACTATCAGGATAAACATTGACCGTTGCATCACCCAAAAAGATCAGTCTCCCCTTGACGACCATCATGTAGCATCCAATGGCACAATAACTGTCTTCGTCACTTCCAATTACCTCCAAACATGGCCTTAGAACATCAGCATAATTTCTACTAATTCCACCCAAGAATCCGTCTGCATCTCCTTGTTCTACCATCTGAGCTGCGAAATATGGGCGACTCTTTAGCAATCTTTGAGCATCAACTATTGTCATTCCTTTACGACTTCGGCTCTTCAGTAACTTCAAATCATAATCACCGATTCTTCTTTCATCATATCTAGGATTGGTTATTTCACATTCGAATTCGATATTCAACTCTGTCATTTTCTGACGTATACTTTTGACGTTGCCCAGTAAAATTGGAACACAAATATCTTGCTCAATACATTGAGCCGCTGCTCGAATTACCTTTTCATGATCACCTTCAGGGAATACAATCTTCTTCTTCCTGCCCTTAACTTGGTTGAATACTCCTCTCATTACAGAATAAGACATTCCAAGTCTGGCTTCAAGAGATTCCTTGTATGCCTGCTTGTCGAAATCTTCTGGGGAAATTCCTGCAATTCCTTCATTTACAGCTGCTTCTGCAACATCTGCTGCTTCCCAAATCAATACCCTGCGGTCGAAGGGTTTTGGAATGATATAATTGGGCCCGTACTGCATTTCTTCCCCTGAGTAAGCATGTGCAATGTAGTCTGGAACTGGTTCTTTTGCAAGTGCTGCTAGTGCCTTAGTAGCAGCCATTTTCATTCCCTGAGTTATGTCTCTTGCTCTCACGTCAAGTGCTCCTCTGAAAATATAAGGGAACCCTAACACATTGTTGACCTGATTAGAGAAATCCGAACGCCCTGTTGCAATAATTGCGTCATCCCTTACTTCTATCACCTCATGTGGCATGATTTCTGGAGTGGGATTTGCTAAGGCGAAAATAATTGGTTTTTCAGCCATCTTAGAAACCATTTCTCCTGTTACCAATCCGCCCCTAGAAAGACCCAAAAGGACGTCGGCTCCAACTAATGCATCAGCAAGATCCCCCCCCTTTCCATCAACTGCAAACGGTGCTTTGAATTCATTGAGTTCTCCTTCAGCCAAGCGATTTTTTGTCATGATCCCTTTTGAGTCGCACATTACAATATTTTCTATTTTCACACCCAGTGCAACATAGTGATTCGCACATGCTATTGCGGATGCCCCTGCACCTGCAACTACTACCTTGATTTTCGATAAGTCCTTGCCTTGTAATTCGACTGCGTTTAACAAAGCCGCACCGGAAATTATTGCTGTGCCGTGTTGGTCATCGTGCATAACTGGAATATCTGTTGCTTCTGCGATTCTTCTTTCGATTTCAAAACACTCTGGTGCTTTAATATCTTCAAGATTTATTCCTCCAAATGTAGGAGCGATATTGCAAACTGTTTTGATAAATTCTTCAGGGTCTTCAGTGTCGACTTGTATGTCAAAAACATCTATGTCAGCGAACGTCTTCAACAGTAGCCCCTTTCCTTCCATAACCGGCTTTGAGGCAAGGGCACCGATATTACCCAAACCAAGTACTGCAGTACCATTTGAGATAACTGCAACCAGATTTCCTTTCGAAGTATATCTGTAAGCATCATCAGGATTTTCAGCAATTTCAAGACAAGGATAAGCTACTCCTGGAGAGTATGCAAGAGACAATTCGTGAGCGGTTGAATGAGGCTTAGTTGGAACAACTTTGATCTTACCTTTTGGTTCAGCTTCATGGTAATCGAGAGCCTCTTTTTTGATGGTGCTTTCACGCCAATCTTCATCCATAGTATTCTCTCCAAAGTCTTCTCGGAGAGAGCCGGGGTTTGACCTTTGTGTGGACTAAACCACTCAATGGCACAATTTCAGACCAAATCATCGATTCCGACCCTATTTTTGTGATTTCCATGTTAAACATCGGAGCATTCGCTTGATATACCATTGAATTCGGCTAACTACTATGAACAATCTCAACAGGGCCGTAGGCCCTGCGAAATCTAGTGCAAGAGCGATGTTACTTGTGACGGTAATGTTGCTAGCATCTCTAGGTCCGATTTTGTCATCACCCGTGGTGAGTGCGCATGAAGGCGTTAACAGTGTTACATGGCCAATGGAAGGTTCTGAAGACACCGGATGGGTGCTACTAAATGCAACCGGGGCCAATCCAATAAATGGCACTCAGGCTAGCGATGAATGGAAACTAAATTTCGCTCCTGGAGCGATTTTAGAAAACGTCTCGATGGAAATAAGAGTTGATGGTTCGGATGGAGTTTCTATTCAACAACCGTTGCTAATGTCGCCAGATACCGGTCAAGTAATGTTCGACTGGAGAAACAACGGTTGGCTTGGAGAGACGTTCGGATTCGATGGTTCAAATCCGCATCAAGGCCGCCTTGGGCCAAACGCTGATGTTGGAGCGACTGTGACTTTGCCATCTGGTACTGAAATTACCGATTTTATTCTCGAGGCTTTAGCTCCTGCAGATCCTTTTACTTCTTTGCAACCAGTTGAGTTGTATATTCAAGATTACGAGATTCATCCTGTTGATGGACGCATGTACATGGCTATTGGGACATTCATCCTAATTATGGACGCACAGTCTTCTCCCAATGTGATAGACTTATTCGAAATTGAAAACGCTGATGGCAATGACTACATTTTTGATTTAGAAATGGATTCTGCCAATAACCGAATGCTGATTACCACAGATCAAGGATACATCCACTCAATCGATTTAACAGATACTAGTTGGAATCCAGATCTCCCTGCTGAACCTTCTGGTGGAGAGTGGAGCAATACTCACATAGCCAGCAATGGAGACTTGTTCGCGTTCAGTAATTCAGGTGTTTTCAGACTCAATACTGCAGGAACTGGTTGGACATTAGAACAAGCGAGTTCAACCAGTAATTGGCCCTCGGGAACTCCTTGGAAAACATTTGAGCACAGCGGCATAATCTATGTTTCACTGTTCGATGGAGGAGTTGGAAGATGGGATGTTGCGTCAATGTCACCATTGTCTCCTTGGTCGACCGCTAACAATCTTCATTCCGATTTTATCAGTGACTTCGCAGTGGCAGGAAATCAGTTACTAATTGCTTCTTTTAATGCGGGGATTGCACGCAGGGACCTCTCAAGCAATTTCTGGTTAGCGACATGGAATGACGGAAACTGGTTAACCTCGAATGAGGTCCCAGGAATCACAGTTGTGAACAATGAAATACAAATTCTGACTTCTAACACAGTTCACATCTACAACACAAACTCAGGAACATTCTCCAGTTCTATACCTCTTACGGATCTAGGATTGAATGGCGGTGGCACCAATATATTGCACTGGCCAAATTCTGGTTCACGAAGCCCCACAAATGAAACCGTAATGGTGACAGATGGTAGCGCAATTCTTGCAATGCTTGAGCCGGGGAACTCTCCCCTCTATACAGGAGATTTCGTAATTGGCAGCAGCCCAAGTTCGGGAGACATGGAAGATGCTATGCAATTTAATGGAGTAATCTATGTGGGGAGTGAAAGCTATCTAGACAGGTATTCAATTGGCCAAGCTAGATGGCTTAATTCGATAGATATGGGCGATACTGTCACACAAATTGTCAATGATGGAACCAACGTTTTAGTGTCCACTTTGGGTAGTGGCATACACATTGTCGATGGATTTGGAAATGTAATTGATACATGGGACTCCTCGGATGGCCTACAATCTGATGATGTCACTGGGCTAGATGTAGATGGAGATTGGGTTGTTGCGATCCATCCTTTCGATGGCGCATCTGTGTTCAACACCACTTCCGCTGGCTCTGTTGTATCATTAGATGAAGCAAACACTGACTTAGATTCAGACAGCCCAACAGGAGTTGCTATCCACAATGGTGTTGCTTACATCGGAACCCAAGAGAACGGTCTTAACAGATACATAATTGCTAACGATACATTCCTAGGCTCGTGGGTTTCAACAGGAATAAATGATGTTGATTTCGCCCCAGTGGCAATTCTTGGAACCAATCCGCAGATTCTACATATGGGATTGCCAGGATATGGAGTTGCTAGGAAAGATATGTCAAGCGGTGAAATCCTAATCCCGCTTACCGTCGAACCGAATCGGGGAAATGC
>TARA_B100001113_G_scaffold126008_1_pt1 | contig 10962 bp, 14 predicted proteins | sample TARA_B100001113 | Tara Oceans TARA_B100001113 (sample SAMEA2622402) | marine metagenome | biome: marine biome (ENVO:00000447); feature: deep chlorophyll maximum layer (ENVO:xxxxxxxx); material: "saline water (ENVO:00002010), including plankton (ENVO:xxxxxxxx)" | depth 50 m | reverse complement strand
GACCCAAGAGTGGGTAAACTTCCATCAGAGGTACTCGATTGGATGAAGACTAAATAACTAAACAGAATGATTTATTATGATTACTGACATCAGATATGATGGGTTCATCGGTATATTCGATACCGAATACAATACCCAACCTTTGATTGATTACTGGGAATATCAGAATAACATTGGTGCTACCTTTAAACGTAAAGGTTTATTCGGTAGAGAACGTAAAGCACATGCTCGTAAAGATACATGTCTTGCCACTGAAGACTTTATGTTGGATCACAACTGCGGTTATCAGTGGATGCGAGAATATAATGAGATTACTGGTAGATGCCTTGAAGAGTATATCGATCAGTTTGAACATCTCCTGCATTATAGATATCAACAGGTATATCTAAATGTACAGAAGACTTTACCACAGCAGGGATATCATAGTTGGCATTCAGAAGATGGTTCTTTAGGATGCAATCGTCGTATACTAGCGACAATGATGTTTCTTAATGATATTACTGAGGGTGGAGAGACTGAATTTTTATATCAGTCTAAGAGATTCCAACCTAAGAGAGGTCAATTTCTTATTTGGCCCGCAGGATTTACTCATGTACATAGAGGTAATCCTCCTCTATCTGGTGAGAAATACATTGCTACATCATGGTTAGAAAACATAAACGCATAACATGGCAAACTGGTATCAAGATCAACTAACGAATAAGAACTTTCTGTCTCCTATAGGATTCATATTTCTATTGGAGAAAGCACGGAAGGTTTCTTTCCTATGTCAAAGAGCAAATATCCCTGAGATAAGTCTTGGTAATATTGATATTCCTACTAGAGGTTTAGTGCGTATTCCTATTGATGGAAACATTAATTATAGTGAACTAACTCTAGACTTTATTGTAGATGAAGATCTGAGGAACTATATGGAAATCCATAATTGGATTCGTGCATTGGGTACTCCCGATAATTATAATGAAAGAACTGAATGGATGAAGAGTAATAGTACTATTGGTGTTAATGATAAAGATGCAAAAACATCTGATGGTACGTTACAGGTATTAAACAATAACAACATGTCAAACTTTGATGTTGTTTTTGAAGACATGTTTCCAATATCACTTAGTACATTGGATTTCAATGTTACCAATACAGATACAGATTACTTAACTGCGAGTGTTACTTTCAAGTATCTGCTTTATGAAATCAGAGACGTAAACACTAAGACCAGACGATGAAATTTGAATATAAGTTTGAAAAAACATGGGGTGGTGTAGATAACTGGTATACTGAATCTAAGAGATGGGCATCTAAACAGAAACCACCGTTATCACTTATTGCAGAAATTTGTATAGAATGGTTGCATAAAATGTGGATTGATGGTAAAATACTTATGCTCATGGACGATATTGATCGTCAAGTTGACAACATACATTCCCAATGGGAGGCAAATGACACAGAACTCACCCCACACATCGTGGAGAAAGGAGTATTTGGAGATGAAGAGTGGTCTATCTCAATTACAAATCCGATTGTTGAAAGAAGGACCACAACAACTGTCCCAAGCATGGTTACTCCAAGCGATGCACAACGATTACAGAAAGATGAAGGGGATCAAGGAACCTCCGTATCGTGAGTCTGGATATCAGACGTCAATGAAAGAATGGTTTAATCAAATTAAAGATCAAGGAACGTAATGCTATCCTTCTGGATTCACTTGGTAGCATTCTACGAAGTGGTTGTATTGAACTGTATTCAACCTGTTAACTGGAAATACTGTTATCAGGTTGATGAATGGTTAGTCCCAGAACTTGTCCAGGGTTATAAAATCTGGAGTGGACAAGAACATCCCTATCAAAATGAGAAAGACTACCTAAATGAACTTAGATAAATTACAGGAACTCTGGAAACAGGACTGTGTTATTGATGCCGATTTGTATTGTGAAGAATCAATTAAGATTCCTCAGTTACACCAAAGGTATTTGGAATTTTATAATACTTACGCTCTCATGAAAAAAGAGAAAGAGGGTGAGTTAAATGCACTTAAGAAAGACAAATGGATGTACTACAAAGGTAAGGCACCATCTCAAATCTACAAAGAGATGCCATTTGATCTAAAACTTACTACTAAAGAAGAGATATGGATGTTTATCGATGCAGATGAAGACATCCGTAAGTTACGTTATAAGATTGATTATATTGAACAAGTATTATATTTCTTAGAGAATGTTCTAAAACAAATCGGTACCCGAAACTTTCAAATTAAAAACGCTATCGAATGGACTAAGTGGAAAGAAGGGTCTTGATTTCCTGATACATAGTGTAGTGACTATTGCACTATGAATATGGACCTTAAGATTAAAAAGAAGAATGAGGTGTATCTTAAGGTTCAAGCAGAACCTCATATCAATTACGAATTATCAGATTTCTTTACCTTCGAGGTTGAGTCTGCAAAGTTTATGCAGAAACAAAGAAGGTGGAAAGGATGGGATGGAAAGATAAGATTATTCTCTCCTGCTACAGGGGAAATCTACTGTGGTCTGTATGACTATCTGGTGGATTATGCGAAGAAAAAGGGGTATGAATATGAGACGGAGCACGATGAGAATTTCGGTCACCCCGAAGATGTGAATAAATTCGTGACTCCTGAGGCAGTGGCAGGATATGTGAAATCATTGCGTCTTCCTGTGAAGGTGCGTGATTACCAATACCAAGCAATATACGAATGCCTGAGATACAACAGACGACTCCTATTGTCGCCAACTGCCAGTGGGAAATCCTTGATGATTTATTCATTGGTTAGGTATCATGAAAGTTTAGATAGAAGAGTATTAATAGTCGTTCCCACGACGTCTCTTGTCGAGCAAATGTACAAAGACTTTGAGTCCTATGGATGGAGGGCGTCTGACTATTGCCACAAGATATATGCGGGGCAAGATAAATACACGGATGCTGATGTAGTAATCACCACTTGGCAATCGATTTACAAGGAACCGAGTAAATGGTTTAGCAAGTTTGATGTCGTGATCGGTGACGAGGCGCACCAGTTCAAAGCTAAATCTCTTACCTCTTTGATGGGCAAACTGCATAACTGTAAGTATAGGTATGGATTTACAGGAACTCTTGATGGTGCCAACGTAAACCAATTAGTTTTAGAAGGATTGTTTGGTCGATGTACTCAAGTAACAAGAACTAACGAGTTAATGAAGCAAGGTTATATCGCAAAACTAAAAGTCAAGATCATACTACTGAAACACCAAGAACAACTGTTCGAGGGATATCAGGATGAGATTGGATACCTTATAGAACATGACGGAAGAAATAAATTTATCCGCAACCTCGCCAATGATCTAAAGGGAAATACACTAATCCTCTTCAACTATGTAGAGCGTCACGGAGAACCCCTTTATGAAATGATAAATAGTTTTACGGAACGTCCAGTTTATTTCGTACATGGTGGTGTAGACGTCGATGACCGAGAAGAGATTCGACAACTTACAGAAGTATCTGACGATGCTATTATCATTGCCTCTTACGGAACGTTCTCTACAGGGATTAACATCAAAAACTTACATAATGTAATCTTTGCTTCTCCTTCTAAATCAAGAATTAGGAACTTACAGTCCATTGGGCGTGTATTAAGAAAAGGAGAAAACAAGTCACAAGCGACATTGTATGACATCGCGGATGACATTTCTACAGATCGTGGAAATAATTATACTTTGAATCATTTATTAGAAAGAGTAAAAGTATACAGTCAAGAAAAATTTCATTATGAGATCATCAACGTAAAACTAAAATGATTAACCATGTAAAGCACGACGAAGATTTTTTTGGTATTTTCAAACTTGCCAATGGTGAGGAGGTTCTTGCTAAAGCAATAATTACCTTAGACAATAATGAATCTCTAATCTTTTTACAAGATCCAGTAATGGTTCAAGTAATAAACAAACCCATGAGTGAAACTAAAGTTATGCGTGGGGTAGGTTTTGTGAAGTGGCAGCAACTTTCTGATGAAGAATTTTTTGTAGTAAAAGAAAAAGATGTTGTATGTATTGCAACTATGAGTAGAGAGGTTCAGTTATTATATGAATCTTATCTCTTGACTGAACATGGTTATAACCCCGCCACTCCGCAAGGAGGATACCATATTAAAGCAGATAAATCAATCGGATATATTGGTAACACTGATGATTATAGGAAACTCTTTGAAAAGATTTATAAAGCTAAGAATAACCCTTGAACCCTTACAGTGTTATTGTACATGCATTTGACAAACTTGTCAAGTGTGCTATAATAAGAACAGCACTTAAACACATATGAAGCGAGTCGCCAAAAAGAAACAACACTACGTTGATAACCAAAAATTCCTAGCAGCAATCGTCGAATACAAACGTCGAGTTAAGGTTGCTGAAGAAAAGGGATTGGAGAAACCTCGTGTCAACGATTATATTGGCGGTTGCTTTCTGAAGATTGCTAATCATTTGTCATTCCGTCCTAACTTTATTAACTACATGTATAAGGATGACATGATTTGTGATGGCATTGAAAACTGTATACAGTATATCGATAATTTTAATCCAGAGAAATCTAAGAACCCCTTCGCATATTTTACACAAATTGTTTACTATGCTTTCTTGAGACGTATTGCAAAAGAGAAACGTCAGATGGATATTAAAGACAAGATTATTGACAAATATGGATACTCGGATGTCTTTTCGGTTGACGGATCGGCAACAACAGACTATAATAGTATCAAATCTAATATCCAAGTTAAAACTAGACGTCAATGATGTCATTTATTACTCGTTATTGGTCAGGTAAAACTGGCAAACCTGTAGAACAAATTAAAAAAATTGCAGAAGAGGAACTCCAAGCAGAGTTTCAATATCAACAAATCATCGATACTAATGGTTCGTTGAAACACCGTATCATGCTTACCTATGAAAACACTCCTGATAACTGATCAACACTTTGGTGTTAGAGGAGACAATCAACACTTTCTTAATCACTATAAAAAGTTTTATAGTAAGGTGGTGATTCCCTTTATTAAGGCATCAGGTATTAAGGAGATCATTAATCTTGGAGATACGTTTGATAAACGTAGATCTATCAACTTCATGTCTCTTGATGAAGCAAAGGAGATGTGGTTTGATCCCCTAGATCAACTAGGGTGTCGAATGACTATGCTTATCGGTAATCATGACATCTATTATAAAAATACTCTAAGGGTCAATGCTCCTGATCAAGTCTTAAGTGATTATGATTTTAAGATCATTGATAAACCTACCACTCTAACTTATGACGGTCTCGATATTTTAATGTTGCCTTGGATCTGTGATGATAATCGTGATGAAATCTTTACTGCAGTAGCAACTAGTAAAGCAGATGTGTGTATGGGTCACTTAGAACTTAATGGATTTGAGGCACACCCAGGTCATGTCATGGAAAGTGGCATGGATTCTACTATCTTTAATAAATTTAAAAGAGTGTTCAGTGGACACTATCATCAAAAATCTACTAAAGGTAATGTTACTTACCTAGGTAATCCTTATCAACTTTATTGGAATGACTATGGAACAAAAAGAGGATTCCATGTGTTTGACACAGAAACTCTCAAAGTTACTTTTTACCGAAATCCCTTTGACACTTTTCATAAGTTGTATTATAATAATGGAGTTAGCATACCGACTGCAGACGAAATTCAAGGAGGATTCGTCAAACTAATCGTTGAAGAAAAAGGCGATTATCAAAAGTTTGACTATGCGGTAAAGCAACTCCAAAGCATTGGTCTCGGAGATCTTAAGATTGTCGAAGACCTCAGTGCTGAACTGGAGTGTTCGGATACTACCCTTGAAACCGAGGACACTATGACGTTACTTGAATCATACATAGATGAGATAGATCTTAAAGTTAATAAGAGTAATATCAAATCTGTAATGAGATCCTTATACGTCGAAGCGTCTGAACTATAATGTTTGTTTTAACTGAAGTTGGTACTGGTGGTGTTTATGCAGTCACTAATGAAAAGAAGCAGAAAACCGTTGCAGTCTTTGAACAAGAAGACGATGCAGAACGGTACGCAGGTCTTCTAGAGGCAAATGATTACCACAAAGATCTTGAACTCATGGAAGTTGATCCTGAGATCATTGCAATGAATTGTGTAAATTACAACTACAAGTTCACCATCATCAAATCTAACGACCTTCTCATACCCTTGATCAAACCTAAAGAATGATTACTTTTGAAACACTTCGTTGGAAAAATTTTCTTTCAACAGGTGACCAATGGACAGAAATCGATTTAGATGGAAGTCCTTCTACATTAATTGTTGGTGCAAATGGAAGTGGAAAATCGACTATGCTCGATGCACTTTGTTTTGCATTGTTTAATAAACCTTTTAGAAAGATTACTAGAGGTCAGTTAGTAAATAGCATCAATGAAAAAGGTCTCAAAGTAGAGGTAACATTCTCTATTGGAAGAGACGAATATCGTGTATTCAGAGGAGCAAAACCTAATGTCTTTGAACTTTATAAGAACAACAAGTTGGTTGATCAGGACGCTGCGACAAAAGACACGCAGAAATATCTCGAACAAAGTATTCTCAAACTCAACTACAAGTCCTTTACACAAGTCGTCATCTTGGGTTCATCCACTTTTGTCCCCTTCATGCAACTCAAAGGACCTCACAGGAGAGAAGTTATCGAAGATCTACTGGACATCAAGATCTTCTCACAAATGAATTTGTTGCTCAGGGATAGAGTCCGAGCAACCATGGCACAAAGTAAAGATTGCGATCACTTACTCACAGTAGCAAATCAAAAAGTAGCATCACAAGAAAAACTGCTAAAGAATCTTAACGAAATTAATCAATCTCGTCAGCAGGAAAGGCAAAAGAAGATCAGAGATAATCGAGTGATGATCGAAGGTCTTGAAAAAGAAAAGGATAATAGGAAAGAGGAACTATCTTTACTAGAAAGTAAGATGGTTGACGTTGAAGATAAGAGAAATGCTATGTCAGATCTTAAAAATGACAAGGCAGAGATTAGTGCAGAACTAAAAGTAGCAAAGAAAGATATTAAGTTTTTAGAAACTCATGAGGACTGTCCTACATGCAATCAAAATATTGAAAGGGCATTTAGAGACGCAAGAATTGGTGTTCTACAAGGAAAAGGTAAGCAACTTTCTAGGAAATTAGATAAAATTAAGGGTGACATCACGGATATGCTTAAGATTATTGCTGAGGCAGACGATATTTCTATGCAATGTCATGAGAAAAGAAGTGATATCACTCAGAGTGAACGTGATATTGTTAGGATTGAAATGGAAACTCTTAAGATTCAAGATGAATTGATTAATCTTAGAGACAACCGTCCTAATATTGTAAAAGAGGAGCAAGAATTACAAAAAGTTCAAGAAGAACTTGATGAAACACTCAAAAGTTGTGCTAAAGTTAGTGAAAAACTGGATGAGTTTCAAGTTGTATCGCATTTATTGCGTGATGGAGGTATCAAAAGTCAAATCATTAAGAAGTATGTGCCAGTTTTTAACAAACTAATTAATAAATACCTCAACAACATGGACTTCTTTGTTAATTTTACTCTTGATGAAGAGTTTAATGAAACATTGAAGAGCAGATTTAGGGATGAGTTTACATATTCTTCCTTCTCGGAAGGTGAAAAGCAAAAGATTGACCTAGCACTTCTGTTTACTTGGAGAGAAGTTGCTAGAATGAAGAATAGTGTAGCAACTAACCTGTTGATTCTAGATGAAGTGTTCGATTCTTCTCTTGATGCAGGTGCAACTGCTGAATTACTTCAAATCTTGAGGGCATTAGGACAGACAACTAACTTATTTGTCATATCACATAAGGGTGATATCCTAGTTGATAAGTTCTTGAGGACCTTAAGGTTTGAAAAGATTAATGATTTTAGTAAAATGTCGGATGATTCCTAATGGTATGTAAAGTAACACTGTACAAAGCAGGTAAAGTTTGGGATGAAGAAGTAATCGCTATTGATTATGAAGATGCGAAGAAAGTAGCACTTGCTCGTAACCCTGGTGCACAGGTCATGAGTGTAACTTCAGTGATGTGACAGTTGAATAAGTGGCACAATAAGTGGCACATGCTTGATCAGTCTGTTATAATAGGTATATCAACAGGAGATACATGATCAATCCAGAAGTCAAAGGCACACTCGCAAAACTACTCGCAACTGAGAACCTTACTGTAGAGCACCGTAAAGTATCTACAGCATACTTTGATGTAGCAAAACGTATCCTTTGTCTGCCTATCTGGAAGACTGCATCCAACACAGTGTATGACCTTTTGGTTGGTCATGAGGTTGGACATGCTCTATACACTCCTAACAAAGGTCTTGATGGTGCCAACAAGGGTTTCGTAAATGTCCTTGAGGATGTCCGTATCGAGAAGATGATGAAGGAAACATATCCTGGTCTTCGTAAGTCTTTCTTCCAAGGTTACACTGAACTATGGAAAGATGATTTCTTTGGTGTTAATGATGAAGATATCTCTAAACTTCCTTTCATTGATCGTATCAACCTTTTCTACAAAGGTAATCCTGAGATTGAGTTTACTAAAGATGAGCAAGTATATGTAGATCGTGCTGCTAACACCAAAACATTTGAAGATGTTCTACAACTTGCAGAAGAACTTTATGGTCGTGCAGAAGATATTGAAGACAAGAAAATGGATATGGATTTCCCTAACTTAGAATCCATCGAGTCACCTGATGCAGGTGATGGTGATGTAGAAGTTACACCTAACACTAGCAACCAAGCATCTAGTGATGGTGATACTGAAGAAGGTGATTCTGGCAACCCAGAACTTTCTGATGAGCAACAACCTGTAGGTGAGGAGAAATCTTCATCAGGTCTTGGTAACGAGAATGCAAACATCACTACTGGTCAACAATCATATGGTGCAACAGATCATGATGAGACTGTAAGTATCACTCAGGAAGCATTCGATCAAGCACTAGAAACTTTGATTGATGACAATGCTAAGGAATGGGTATACATCAATCTTCCTAATGTCAATCTTGATGAGATTGTTGTTGGTCACAAAGAGATTCAAGAAGATCTTGAGAAAGTTTACATTCATGGTGAGCGTCAGATTGATCGTTACTCAGGATGGATGCCTGATGATGAAGTAGAGTACAAAAACTACGTTGTATCAGAGGTAGCAAAAGTTCGTACTAGTTACGAAAGTTACAAAAAATCTGCACAGAAATCTGTTAACTATCTTGTGAAACAGTTTGAGATGAAAAAGTCTGCTGATGATTACAAGCGTCAGTCTACTTCTCGCACTGGTGTCATCGATACCAACTCACTATACAAGTACAAGTTGACTGATGACATCTTCAAGAAGATCACAGTTGTTCCTGATGGTAAGAACCATGGTCTTGTTATGCACATTGACTGGTCTGGTTCTATGTCTCACATCCTTTTGGATACTTTGAAGCAGACTTACAATCTTATCTGGTTCTGCAGAAAAGCAGGTATTCCATTCCGTGTTCTTGCTTTCCAAGATTCATATCATGGAAGAAGTGAAAACGAAAACACTGGTAAAGAAGGTGATCTTAACATTCATGATTCATTCAAACTTCTTGAGTTCTTCAGTTCAAAGCAGAACAAACAGTCTCTTGAAAGATCTATGTTCATGATCTGGTGTCAGGTTTCTAGTATGTGTTATGGCAGCAACCTTCAAGCATCATACAAGTATGGTCTTGGTGGTACTCCACTTGCTGAAGCAGTTCTTTGCACTCGTCAACTTGTTGAGAGAATGAAGAAAGAAGAAAACATTCAGAAGGTAAATGTTGTTTGCCTTACTGATGGCGAAGCAAATCCTATGGCATACAATTCCTACCACAAATCAGACTGGGATGATCATGGATACATGAGAAGGGTATCTCTTTGCCACTCACATGGTAAAGTTTTCTTCCTTCGTGATCCTAAAACTGGTTTCACTAAGAAGATCAATTCTAGTCCTTACACTACAACTAGAGAGATTGTAGGTTTTCACAGAGAGATCACTGATTACAACTGGATCGGTATTCGTATCTGCACAAAGAGTGATCTTGGACGTGCAGTTCGTGCTAATCTAGATTACACTCCTCAAGATCTTGACAAGAAGTGGAAGAGAGAAAAGTTTTTCTCCATCTCAAAGCAAGCAGGATTTAGTGAGTCTATCTACATCCCCAACAAAAATCTTGGTGATGGTACTGAAGAACTTGCTATCTCTCAAAAGGGTGAAGTTGCTACCAAAGCAGAACTACAACGTGCATTCAAAAAGCACATGGGTTCTAAAATGACTAACAAAACTGTCCTCAACAAATTCATCGAACAGATTGCATGATCTATCACTTTGCGGTTTACCTGACCATCTTCCTATGTCTCCTCCTGATGTTCGGAGTGTTCGATCCGTAAAGTGGCACACACACGTTGCACACAGCAGATGTACCTGCTATAATATGTACATAACAAACAAACAAATCCTTTTAATACAATGACCTTCGCTCCAAACCCAGTTACTACTGAACAACTCGTTGACTACCTTTCAGACAAGGTAGGTACTGACGTCGGGTGCTCCGACATTCGCTCTGCTGCGAAGGTTCTTGGTCTTGCATATGCAACTGCATGCAAGCGTCTTAAGAACTACAAGATTGGTGTTGGCAAATGGAATCTTACCAGTCAACAGATTGAAAAACTTTATGAAGCACCTGCTGCACAACCTGCAGTAGAACCATCCTACATTCCTGCTAAAGATGATTCCTATGTCCAGTTTGGTACTTACGCACCAATTAAGAAAATTGTTAAATCCAAACTCTTTTATCCTGCGTTCATCACAGGTCTTTCTGGCAACGGTAAAACAATGTCCGTTGAGCAAGTTTGTGCAGACCTTGGTCGTGAACTAATTCGTGTAAACATTACTATTGAAACTGATGAAGACGATCT
>TARA_B100001113_G_scaffold182098_1_pt1 | contig 10984 bp, 8 predicted proteins | sample TARA_B100001113 | Tara Oceans TARA_B100001113 (sample SAMEA2622402) | marine metagenome | biome: marine biome (ENVO:00000447); feature: deep chlorophyll maximum layer (ENVO:xxxxxxxx); material: "saline water (ENVO:00002010), including plankton (ENVO:xxxxxxxx)" | depth 50 m | reverse complement strand
TCTATGAGGATTGGGTCAGGAATTGGACCATAAAACGCCAACATTGCCTCTTGCCATAACAACCACTGAGGAGGTTTCTTGCGAAAGATAATCCCAAACTTGTGAACGATCTTCTCGGTCATAAATTCCTTTGTTGATTTTAATTTTCACCAACTTTCGTTTTGCTAATTGCCCTCGAATTTCATCAATGATATTCTCAGTTACTCCGGTTTTACCAATACGCACACTAGGCTGGAAATTGCGATCCATAGCCTGCTTTTTTATTGCAGAGGGAATTTCAGACATTTCTAGAACCCCTATGTGATTTTGGTCCACCGCCAAACCTTCTGACTTTACCACAAGTTAAACAGGTAATTATTCTCTGTCCATTTCTTATTCTTACACGTGAGTTTTCACCGGGGATTAGTAGTTGAGTACATTCCCTGCACACCCAGTGTCTTTGATTGATTGGGAGAGGTAACCTATTCCTTTTGGAAGTCTTGACTAAATGCTTAGCTGCGTTAACTCTAGCAATCATTGGCATGGAAACATCTGACATAATTTTAGAGAGATGTTGTTGTGCTTCAAGAGCATTTTCTCTACGCTTTATTTTAGCGCTTGAACGTGCCCTATTGCGACCCATATTTACAACTCACTTCAAAGCCTTTAGAATGTCTTGAGTAATTTCATCAATATCCCTGTCACCGTCGATAATATGGAAAATTCCTTTTGCTTCATACCACTGAGCCAATGGTGAAGTTTGCTCATGGTAGGCATTCAACCTACTCAACACCGTATCTGCATTATCATCTGCACGTCTCTTGAAATCTCCTGAACCACAACTATCACATTTACCCTCAACAGTTGTTGGATTGAAAATATCATGGAACACCGCACCACAACTGGCACATGTAAATCGTCCACATATACGCTCAACGATTTTCTCATCTGGCACCTCGATTGCAATAACATGCGACACTTCGGTTATACCTGCTAAAGCCTCCGCTTGTGGTACTGTTCTAGGAAAACCGTCGAACATTACACCATTCTTAGCATCATCTTCCATAATGCGATCTCTAATCAAAGCAATTATCACTTCGTCTGGAACAAGTTGACCGGCATCCATGTACTTCTTTGCCTCCATACCAGTTTGGGTCCCCGCAGATACAGATGCACGCAACATATCGCCTGTGCTAACTTGAGGTAGTCCGGTTGAATTCGTAATCCGTTGCGCTTGCGTACCCTTCCCTGCACCGGGTGGGCCAAACAAAACAATACTCTCCATGGGCTTGGCGTAGAGCGTACCCGTTTTCACTGTTGGCCTTGTTGTTCAAGCCACTTGTGACCATAGTACTGCCATTGTTGCATTGTCCAACCAGGTGGTAAACCTCCAGGGGGTAGCGGAGGTCCAGCTGGAACTGGAGGGGTTGGGGGCTGAGGATTTGCCACTGGAGGTCGAACTTGAGGGACTGGCGCCGGAGGTCTTCCCTGAGGAATTGATACTGGCGGTCTACCAGCTGGAACAGCGCTAGGAGGTCTTCCTTGCGGAACTACAGCAGGAGCACCTGGTGTTGGTAGAGTAGGTATCGATTGTGCTAAAGCATCAGCGATTTCTTCCGCAGAAACATCGCCACTTGCCATGGATTCCTGACCCACTACTGAATCCATAACCGCTTGCATTCTTCCACCATCGTCTGGTATTGAGTGGGCTCCAAGCGCCACTAATCCTTCATCTGATTGACCCTTAGGTGCTGATTTTTTGATTCTAATTGCAATAACTCCAACTCCCAAAAGAATCGCTCCGATTATTGAATATCCAACAGCAGGAGAAACTATTCCGAATAATCCACCTTGAGATTTTGTATTTTTAACACTGATTTCTAATTTAACAGAAGTATCTTGACAAATTACTGACAACTCTTCAATCCCTGTGTTAGTGCCATCATTGGTACCAACCGTGATCTCAATCTCAACATCACTACCGGGAGCGATTCCCTCCAACTCTGTCATCGATAAATCTACATCCCAATCATCTGCATCTAAAGTAGTTTCAATTGAAGTATCTAGTGGTAGATTTCCAATATTTCTAATGGTCAGCATTTGTGAGGATTCACCGTTTCTATCAACACCCAACAATGGTCTTGCATCGGTATCATATTCGATTGAACAATACGAACTAGATAATACTTGAACTGGATAAAACTCACTCACTTGAAGACTCTCAAATCCATTGTTTAGAGTAGCAAATACTCCAAGTTGGAAAGCCTCGGATGTTGCCGGTTCACTAACTGGTGTTTTAATTCCAACAACAAGTTCAGTAGATTCTCTAGGACCAAGGTATGTTGGTGGATCTACGAATCCCACCTCCCAGCCATCAAGAGGTAGTGAATTTGACCACTCGACACTTACCTGTGAGTTACCTGTATTTTCAATAACCATAGTGGTGTAAGTAAATTCACCATTAGGATTAGCAACAATAACGCCATTTTCAGGACTGGTAATATCCAAACCAATCTCATCTTTCACGATTAGAGTTGTTTCATTGATTAGGAAATTTGAAGGATCTTGGCTTGTTTTGATTACAAGACGGTTTTCATCATTTCGTTCAGCAACTTGGGAAACTAGTATCTCAAACATAACCTGATCTGACTGACCGGGTTGAATTTCCAAATCAACCTCTCTATTGTCTAAACTAGAATCGTGAGAGACTTGTATTGTCCAAGTTGTAAGTTCTGGATTGACCCTAACAGTCAAATCCAGAGGTGCATTTCCTGTATTTTCAATCAGCAATGTAAGATTAATCCGCTCACCAGTATCAACATTAACATCACGAGCATATGACGATGGCCCCACATCTATACCATTGTCATCTAACAAATTAGTCTCGAATGATTCCAAAGCCTTCACTGTGAGCGTGACAGTTTCGCTAATATTCAGCGAAGCATCTGTTTCGCTTGTAACTGAACATGTGACTGAGTCAGTACTTCCAGCTGAAGGAAGTCCGTCTGCAACTGGAGGCACATACAATCTAACTTGCATTGGGAGATATTCCAATATGTCTAGCGGTTCGAAAGAATAGGATGAGGAGTTTGATTGTCCTAACTCAACTGGCCATCGATTTTCGCTGTAGCAATCTAATTCAAAGACTGCTGGAGAATTTCCTGTATTTCTAACAGATATTGAAAATGCAGTACTACCACCAGGGACTGCTTCTAATCCACTAGTTCCAGCAGGAGCTACTTGAACATCCTTGACCTCTTCAACCACCAAACGCAACCTGATACTATGCTTTACACTTGGGTTATTGGCGTACTTTGCAGTTACATCCATAACATAGGTTCCAGCCATTGCATACCTTTCTGTATCTCCAGATAAATCAGCATCATCGTCATTCATTGTTATGTTCAAGTAAATGGAATCCCCAGCCTGATCCATTGGCGAGAGAGTAAAAGGACCAGAAAAATCTGAACTACGAGACCAATCATCTTCAGTTGGCAACAACAAGTCAGTACGGAGAGGATTTGGTGTTTGAACCTGTGAAATCTGTAACTTTACTGACTCCTGTCCTGTACCTTCATGCTTCAGAATAACAGGCCATGTATAACCTTCAGCGACTGTTGGGTCTAGCGTTTGATTAACCATATCTCGATCTTCATTTCCATTTGAATCCAAAGCAACAAGCCTTACGCCAAGAGCTGAAACAGTTATTGTCATCTCCTCTATGTTGTTGTTAACTCCATTTGATTCATCATTGATCTCCTCTACGTCAGAATCTGCATCGATAGTTAAACGCATATTGTGGTCCCCAGTAGAGGTAAAGATGTGTTCCAGTGTAAGTGAGTCCGTTACTCCTGAATCAAGAGATGATCTTTGTTGATTAAACAATTCTTCACCAGTGGTAAGATCTTCAAGAATAACTCTGAATTGTCCTGCAGAAGCAGTACCTTGGTTTAACCAAGAAATTCTGATTGTAATCAAATCATTGATTAATGGAGATTCCGATGATGGGAAAATTGAACCTGAGAAGGCCAATAAATCCGCTTTTTGGTCTAGAGATGCATCAGCGGTTACAACAAGTGCATATGCTTGATCCAAACCACCTGCATGAGTTACTGTCAATTGCCACTTTCCAGAAGGTAATGCTGAACTCGGAGCGATTTTTATTCTCTCCACGTTGTTAACCGAGTCATGTACCCCATTAGGTGTTGAAAAACCGTTGGAAAAGACATTTCCTTTGTATATCGTACCATCCGGCGCTGTCAATTTCAAATCAAGATCGTTGACTAATCTTGATTCACTTTGAGGTGCATTTGCACTACCCGCTACATCTGTCCAAACTAATGTTACATCTATCCCAGAAGTCGGATCTAAATCAAATTGATACAGAGTTGAGAAACCGGCTGAAAGAGTCCTAGAATTATCATGGAAGGTCGATAATGCATTACCATTGTACTCCGGCATGACTGAATTAGATACTGAGATTTGACCCCATCCCTCATTTGAATTTGGAATATCAGGTGCACCAATATCTATTGCACCATTAATTGATGCCGCTTTAAGCAGTGATGCCGAAGGAGATGAGATTCCAACATCTTCTCTGATGAATTCACGAATGAGAGAAACCGATCCACCTGCAACTGCTGTTGCTTGACTTGAACCTGAGATTGACATGTACAATGGATTACCAGAATTCGCATGTGTCCCAGTACCACAAGTTAGGCCAATCGGTGCCGATGCTGCTTCAGCCCTGCCTGAGCAAATTGAGACACCAGGTGCTACTAAATCGGGCTTCACCCTACTATCGAGTGAAGGACCTTGTGCTGAAAAATTAGCTACTGAACCGGCAGGGTTAGTTGTTGATGCTCCAACTGATAACACATTTTTTGCAGTCGATGGAGCCATTACTTTGGAAGCGTTTTGCCCCTCGTCGTCACCTGCAGAGAATATGGGTAAGAATTCGGGATTATCGTGTACGAAAACGTCCACTGAGCGAGAATCAGCAGTATAAGCCCCATAATTACCATTCAATCCCCAAGCATTGACTGCAACTCTAGAACCCTCTTGCTCGGCGTGATTTAGCATGTCATAAATCGACCCGATTCTACCAAAAATACCACTTGGATCATGCTCTAAAGCATACGCAACGATATAAGATTCCGGTGCAATACCTGTTGCAGATGAATCGCCGCTACCATCGCCAGCAATAGTTAACGCAACATGCGTTCCATGGCCACCATTAGAATCCGCAGGACTAGGGTCTAGCCCAAATTGTGTATACACTCCAGCAATCCTACCTGCGAGATCTGGGTGAGTTTGATCGATACCAGTATCTGTGAAAGAGATTTTTTCACCGGAACCATCCAAGCCTAAGGATGAATTGCTGATCTCGGGAATTCCAACAATTGCTCCAGCAACTGCGTTTGTCAATCGTAGTTCGAATGCTTGTTCAGACCAAATGATTCGACCATCTCTTGCAAGCAACTCAAGATTAATCTGACCTTTGATTTCACATAGATGCTTGCCACACCAGGCTTCATCTGCACCCATCATCACAAGGTCATGAGCAAGTCCTTCCAAGGCTTCGGTTTGTAAATCTACAGCAGGTATTGCCGAGATGTATTCAGTATAGGAATCAATTGAATCTGAAACTCGCCATCCAGGCATCATCGGACCCGCCCATCTAATTGAATCGTCATTTTGCAAAGTTGTCATATCGCTCGGATTTGATAGACGAACCAACCACGCAGATGAACCAAGATTATCTAGGACAAACACATTGTGGTTTTCCACCAAATCATAGAGTGCGTCTCCTGTGTGATGCCACAGTTGTACAATCGCCATACCAGATTGACGGTGATCGAAAGAATTATCCAAACGGGATTTTGGTATCTCATCTGTTAACGGGTCGAAAGATACAGAAGATAAATGGATTTGATAATCCAGTGATTTCAATGAAGAAGTTGATGTTTCAACGGGTTCTATTGAATGCCAATTTGATGCTGCAATTTCCCTGATATCGCTATCTTCTACAACCGGATGTTGTATTGCGGTCGAAATAGGCGCAATAAGCAACACTGCGAGAATAACAAGTGTCTTTTGCTGCGCCAACATGATTTTGCGGACAACCAATCTATACTTGAACTCAAGCCTCAAATGAGCCCTTAAGGGCTCAATCGAAAAGGGCTGCAATAGCTGCATCTGTTTTGGCAACTGAGGCTCTCCAATCAGACTCTGTACCCATCAATGCACGAATTGCATCGATATTCTCTGGTATCACATCAGATTCCTGATGAATCGCTTGGAAGTAGTACAGACTATTTCCGACTAATTTGACCCCATCTTCCCACACAAATATCTCATGAAGATCTCCCCAAGTTCGACCCATATCTCTTGCAAACTCCATGACTTCGGCAGTAGTTGTGATTCCTGTTTCTGCACCATTCATAATTACTACACGTGGGCTTTTAGACCACATTGAGAGAACACTTTCTGTGGTTAAACCATGTCCTTCAGGTAATGTTGCGACTATTGAGTGAACGTGCATTATAGTAGTCGGAACTGCAACAGCTAGAGAATTGATATTGATTTCAGGTTTGACCGTCATTACGTCAGGACCATGGTGGCTAGGAACCTTCAGTACAGGTTTGATAGCGTTAATTGGTCCCTTCTTTGAATCTCCTGGGTCAGCCGCCCTGCGAATCATTGTACACTCTACAGATAACTCTCCACAATGCTCGTAAAGAGGAACTAGTGTTCGAGAAAGTCCTGTTGTGTTACAAGATACCACTCTTGTTCCTTCTACATTCATGTTTTGTTGATGATTAGCACATGAAGTGTAGGACATTCCTGTCATTGCATGCTTCTCTCCACCTTGGAAAATCCATTTGACGCCTGCATCTTGATACTTCGCTTTATTTTCAGCCCCCAATTTACCCGGTGAACAATCGATAACGATATCTGCAGCAGAAAGAAGATCACTTAATCCGCCATTGCATTGGTATCCAGCGGCAGCAAAGGCTGCAATTTTTTGTTCATCATCAAATGTGCAGTATAGAGGGTAACCCTTCCTTACAGCAAGGTCACAGCCAAATGCTGGCCTAGTCTTTGTAACACCGATGATTTCCATGTCGTCTTGGCAGGCAACTGCATCCGCTACCCGCTTTCCAATTGTGCCGTATCCGTTGATTGCAACCTTGATGGTCATGTGGCTCCCAAAGGTAGTGCCTTCGCGCCCCTCTCATGAACCTTACTTCGCGTTACTTTACCTATCTAATAGGCAAACTTTTGATGAGAGAGAACACACCCGGGGGGTTGATGGCAAGTATTGAAGAGGTCGTTGCAAGTTCCATGAGCATCAACTCCAGACTACCTGCTCAATTGGAAAAGGCATTAGAGCGAAATATCGTTTTGCGAATTGGCTGGACGACTAACGGCGACCCTGTTCCTAAGGATGGAGAACTCGGTTTGTGTCCTAATTTACCGAACGGTTCGAAGGTAAGAAGCCTAGGATATCTTGGACCATTTACCGCTGCATTTGGACAAGGTGGAACTTACACACACCAAGGAGATGTTGGTTCTTATTTGGGTGCAGGAAATGATGGAAACAAAATCACCTGTGAGAGAACAGCAGGACCTTGTGCTGGATTCGGTCAGAAAAGTGGACGTATAACAATTCTAGATGGCGCTGGGGATGATGCCGGAGCAAAAATGAGCGGAGGTTTGTTGATAATCAGAGGAGATTCTGGAATCCGTATTGGTGGAGGGATGAGCGGCGGAGACATTGTCGTTCATGGAGACGTCGGTGGCGACCCTGGAGCCGGTATGACCGGAGGACGAATCATCATCAATGGAAGATGTCCGACCCCACCCCCTGGAGTAATACTTAGGACATTAGAAAAATCAGAAGTCAAAGAAATCAACAAATTACTTGCAGATGATGAACTCCATATTCCTGCAGATGCTGTATGTTTAGTTCCTGATGGTGACATAATGGAAGGAATAATGGCAGAGTGTCGAGAAGATCTTTCTGGAATTTCCTTACTACCGATGACTACCAATCACAATCCAAGTTATTCAACATGTGATACTGTTGTTCTAGTCGGTGAAGAAGATGCACTTGCCTTCCCAATCCCACTCCTGCCATATGTACCAAAAGGCGTTCAAGATGATTTATTCCATCCTTGTATAGTTAGGGACAATCCTAGGGATTGCGACATTGTGATAATTGATTCCGAGAATATTGCAAATGCCGCATCATTAGTACAATCAGCAGCAGGATTTGCAATCGACATGGACTCCTTACCAAGACTTGACGGAGCCGCAATCGATGGAATATTGGTTGCCCTAAGGTGTATTGCAGGACTGCAATCAAAGGTTATGTTAATTCGAGGTGTGAGTCAATCTGCATCATTGCATTCTGATTCCCAACACCATGGAGTAGATGCCGCAATTAGTGTTCTAAATGATGGAAGTGGTATTAGTGCAGCTGCATCTCTACCGATGGTAGGACGTTCAGCTTCTGCCAATTTGGAACAGGGCTGCCTTGCATCTATGTGGCTACCATGGTCTGCAACTAGCGAAGATTTAGCAATTCTTTGTGCATCTAATATCTCATTTACAATATGCCCAGCACCAGATGAAAATATCGCTGGATGGATTGCACAGGTAACTTCAGGGCTTTCTGCTCATCTAAATCGGCTTGGGCTAGCATCAATAGACGCACTCACTAGAGCGAACCTTAGAGCATGTGACCAAGACACTGCAGCAGTAAGCGGACTGCGACTTGCGGGTTACGACCGCCCAATGCCTCACTGGTTCGCAAGGTGATAATAATGCCCACAATCAGTGTTGAACAATCCCTATTGAGAAATTTGGTTGAATCTAAAGGCAGAGTTCACGATATTGAAGATTTAGGATTTAGATTACCTTTGATGGGAACTGACATTGACAAGTGCGATGATGAAGTCCTTGATATCGAAATATTCCCTGACCGGCCTGACTTGTTATCTGCAGAAACATTGTTTCACGGCATGATGCCATTCATGCATGATTCGCCTGCAAAACCAAGACTATTGGTCCACCCTGGAACAATTTCAATGCGAGTGTCTCCCGATTTAGCAACAATTCGGCCCGTTATTTTGGGAGCAGTTGTGCGTAACGTCGAAGTTGACGACGGGTTGATTAAACGCCTTATGGAGCACCAAGAAAAACTACACTTCGCTCTTGGAAGAGGGAGGAAACGCGCATCTATTGGAGTGCATGATCTCGGTGCGATTTCTCCACCATTCAGAGTTGAAGCTGTCTCAAGAGACTACTCCTTTGTCCCACTAGGAATGGAAAATGAGATGTCAATAGAAGAAATCTTGATCAATCATCCAAAAGGTACCGAATATGCTCACTTATTGGAAAATATGGAAAGGGTTCCAATAATCCTCGATTCGAATGATGAAGTCCTTTCATTCCCTCCAATTATCAATGGAGATCATACTACTGTAACTAATTCTACTCGTGACATATTCATCGATGTAACAGGCTTTGATATACGAGCATGTGAATCTGCATTGATGCTGATTTGTTTACAACTTGCAGTTTCAGGTGGTAAAGTTGAGGCTGTACGAGTTACAACTTGTGAAGGAAGAGACTGGAGAATTAATGGTGAACCTGTCGAACACAAAGTCGAGCGTTCACTTGTTGAGGGAATACTTGGTAATTCTTTCACCGATGAAGAAATTGCAAACGCAATTCAAAGAATGGGTGGGATTTACAACGGTGACACATCAGGAATACTATCAATATCAATGCCTAGATGGAGATTCGATATCCTACATCCTATCGACTTAGTTGAAGAGGTTGCTATAGGGCATGGATATGATGATCTAGCACATGATGTACCAAAAGCACCACTAACTGCCATCCCAAGACAAGACGGACATTTACGTAGAAGAATCAGAGAAGCACTCCAAGGCCTCGGTTTAATTCAAATCCAATCCTTAACTCTCTCAAATGATGATGACCAGTTCAATTCAGTTAGATGGAAGCCAGATGGCGACATTACTCGAATGACAAATCCAATCACCACTGAGCACACAATTTTACGACAAAACATAATTCCTGGACTATTGCGACTTCTTGGTGCAAATCGACACCATGACTTACCTCAAGGTGTTTACGAATTAGGGAGCGTTGTTATCGACCACTCAAATCGAGAAAGATTTGCATTCCTTGTGGCAGAAAAATCAGGTGGATTTGCGGCATTAAGAGGGCGCATACAGGCCCTTATGCGAGACTTAGGTTGTGAAGACTGGTCACTAGAGGACATTAGTTCCGGCCCGTGGCTGGAAGGAAGATCTGCAAATATTGTCGTCGATGGGAAGATCATTGGTGAATGTGGGGAAATCGACCCTCATGTTTCACAGAGTTTCGAACTGAATGTTCCAATGAGTGGCGCACAATTCGATGTTGAAGCTCTTTCCATGGTTGTAAAAGATCCAGTTCATTGACCGATTTCAATTTCATAATCGTCCATTTCAACTGTTATAGTTTCATATTTTATGTCTATAACTAGAATACATTTCCCATTACAAAAATCTATTCCGTTTTCTGCCAAAATGATTGTTTCATTAGCATTCCAAAAATCTGAATCCAAATCATCTGAGATTATCTTACAAGCCGATGGTACAACTAAATCAGGATTGTTTAGTGCGGGAAAGGTGGAATTGCCAATTGCTGCGACAAGCATTGTGGGGTATCTACTCTCGTCATCGGAATTATAGTAGCTCAAGATTTTGACCTTTAATGACAAATCACTCTTCTGCAACACATACACTCCATCATTTGGTATTACTCTGTGTACGCTCATATCATATTCATACCATTCTAGACGTTCATCTGTTTGATTGGACAGGCCCTCTGGAACATCCTCAACATCAGAAAAACTAACTCCTTCCATAAATGACCAGGAAACTCCTTCTGAAAGGTAGATGTCAGTTGATGAAAACTTCATCCA
>TARA_B100001113_G_scaffold205439_1_pt1 | contig 11004 bp, 12 predicted proteins | sample TARA_B100001113 | Tara Oceans TARA_B100001113 (sample SAMEA2622402) | marine metagenome | biome: marine biome (ENVO:00000447); feature: deep chlorophyll maximum layer (ENVO:xxxxxxxx); material: "saline water (ENVO:00002010), including plankton (ENVO:xxxxxxxx)" | depth 50 m | reverse complement strand
TGCCAGAGTTACTCGCCTCCCATTTCCTTAATGGCTGCGACTATTTGGTCCTCTGTCATTTCATCTCTATTGAAAAATTTCTTGTTACCTGTTTCCCTTTTTAGCTTCATTAAGTCTCCCCAACGCCCTAAAGGCTTACGGCCTCCACCCCTGCCTGGGCCTCCTCTGCCGCCCATACGAGGCATTTCATATTCTAAATCTGAAAGATTCACTGATTGCTTTATCTGATCTAAGGTAATACTTGATTCTTTCATACTTCCCTTCTTACCTAAGCTTAAGCGCATGTGACCTCTTACTAGATTGGCCCTTGCGTCTTTCAAATCTAAAACTACATCCGTTTGAGCTACTTCTATTTCGTCGTTCCAGAAACTCATAATGACAGTTCCTGTTTCATCTCCAACTAAACCTTCACAAACCATTGTACCATTATCCATAGACCGTGGCTCATCTAAACTTATTACCTTGACAGGCATGTTTACACGGCCCGTTCTTGGTGTCAATTCATCTACTTTCAAGTTATCTACCTATTTTTACGACGAGAGGGCCGATTATAATACTTCCCTGACTTAGGTAAAACCCCATAATAGCCTTATAGCCTTTTAGGGTTTTAAGGCGTAAAACCCAAAAGTATATATACCCTGACTGGTAGTAATGGATAGATTTGGGTGGAGTCCGAATCTAAAAAACAAGGAGATGCTCTAATGCAAGAAAACGAACCTAATTTTGAGAAAACACATCGACGATATCGTAAAAGCTATCGGAGACAAGCTAGAACGCAATGTAATTGCAAACGAACTAAGAAGATATGTAGACGAATATGGAATTGATCTGTCTACGGCTAAAGAATCTATAGTACGAAAACATTATGGAAACCCAAATGAATTGAGTGTAGCTGGAGAAAAATTACTCGCTCAAGTTGGGCCTGGAGAAACTAGTGTAAGCTTCAAAGCTAAGATTATTTCTGTATACAAAAAAGAAATCAACACTAAAGAAGGTGCCAAAAAAACAATTTATGAAGGAGAAATTGGCGATGCTAGTAGCAAGCTAAGATATACTTTTTGGAATGATGAATTTAAATTTCAACCAAATGATGTTGTAGAAATTTCAAATGCTTATACTAAAAGCTGGAATGACATTATTACTGTAAATATAGGCGACCGCGCAATTATGAAAAAGATTGAAGATAATGACTTAAAAGAACTTGACTTAGGAGTTGTCAAAACTAATAACGCCCAAACAGCACAAGAATTAGAAGTAGTAAACCTAAAGCCAGGAATGAGAAATGTATCTGTTAAATTAAGAATAATTGACGTTGAACCTCGCACCATAAACATAAAAGGTGAGGAAAAAGTCATTTTTGGAGGTAACATAGGCGATCACAGTGGAACTTGTCGCTTTACTTCTTGGGAAGATCATGGCATTGTAGCTGGTAAAGCTTACTCTGTCGAAAATGCATACGTCAAAGAATTTAATGGACCTGATTTACAATTCGGAGAATACTCAAAATTTACTGAACTTGATGAAGATAATTTACCTTCCCTTTCAGACTATGAGGCCGGAATGAATTACACCCTAGCTCAGCTAGATGAACGTAACGGAGCTTCCGACGCAGTAATTGAAGGCCATGTTTTCAATGTAAGAGAAGGAAGTGGATTAATTTTTAGAGATAAAGAAACTAAAAGATTAATTAGAAATGGAGAGGATCGTAAAAATGCAGAACCTGATTTAAGAGTTAAAATGATATTCGACGATGGGAGTGGATCATGTACTGCATATTTGAATCGGGAAATTACTGAAAAATTAATTGGAAGAGACTTAGATTCGTGCCTGGAATTTGTAAAGGAAAATTTTGGACCTGAGGCTTTGTTGGAAGAAATGGAGGACGCTCTTTTGCTAAAACCTTTGAAACTAAGAGGATTTGCAAGGTCTGATGAATACGGATTATCCTTTTTCGCTAAATCATGCGAACCTGCTACTGAAATCAATGTTCCTAACGCAGCCAGACAATTCCTTGCGGCCTTGGAGGGCTAGATGGCGCAAAGAAGAGAACCTGGTGTTCTAGTTCTAGCTAAAGAATTAAACGGAGCAATAGAAAAACATGTAGAAGATAGAGAATACTCCCCTACCTATTTAATTTCTGAAATTGGAGGGAAGCTATCTCGCGTACTGATTGCTGGCGTATTAGATCAACTAGAAAACAGAGGATCCGAAAGTGATCCATTCTACACAGCAAGAGTTATCGATCCTAATGGGGACTTTTACTACCTTCAAGCTGGACAATATAATCCAGAGGGCGCCTCTGCGTTGTCCAAGCTAGAAAATGGAGTGCCTATTCTTTGCGTTGGTAAAGTAAGAGCAAGAACTCCTGAAGATAGTGAAAGGACTTACGTTAGTGTACAACCCGAAAGCGTTCGAGCCGTATCAATGGATGAAATTAATCACTGGGCAATTAAAGCCTGTGAAGAATTAATCAAACGTATTAATGCAACAAAAGCATTCGGTGAAAACGATGAAGAATATAATAACCTAAATTTGACTTCTCGCGAAGATGACGGGATGCAGCTAGCTAAAGAATTCTATCCAACTGTAGCTGTTGAAAACTACAGTGCTCTTTTGTATGACTGTTTAACAAAATTGGCCAATGGAGAAACTAATTCTGATGAAACTTCAAATTTTACTGGTGAATTCGAACCTGCAAGCACGACTTCTGTTAAAGAAGAAATAGATGAGCCTGTAGAAGAAACTGAAGAATCCCAGATTAAAGAAGAACCAAAGAAAGAAATTGTTGAAGAAGAATCCCCTGCAGCCGAATCTTCTGAAAATGAAACTGATGTATTACAGACAATTAAAAAACTAGATGAAGGAGACGGAATATATTACGATGATTTAGGTATTGCCGTTTCATTAAAAGGAATAGACGGGCCTATGCTCGATGAAATATTAGATTCTTTGACTGATCAAGGTTTGATTTACCAACCTAGATTTAATCATTACAAGGAGGCATAAATGAGCGAAGCAAAAGTAAAAGTTGTAGAAGATTTGCCTGGAGTGGGACCTGCAATCGCAGAAAAATTAAGAGAAGCTGGTTACGACACTCTTGAAGCAATAGGTACGCAAGCACCTGGCACCCTTTCGGATGCCACAGGAATTGGAAAAGAATCATGTTCTAAGTTTATAGCTGAAGCTAGAAAGGCCGCAAATATTGGATCTTTCTTAACTGGAACTGAACTGATGGAAAAAAGAGCTACTGTTGGAAAGCTTACAACGGGGGCCGAAGCGTTTAACGAACTGTTAGGCGGAGGCGTAGAAACTCAATCTATCACTGAATTTTACGGCCAATATGGCTCCGGTAAGACTCAATTTGTTCTTCAACTAGCAGTTAACACAATACTTCCGATCGAACAAGGCGGACTTGGTGGAGAGGTAGCTATAATTGATACGGAAAATACATTTAGACCTGAAAGAATTATTTCTATGTCTAAAGCCTTAGATTTAGATCCTGACGAAGTACTAAGCAAAATACACGTGGGAAGGGCATATAATTCCCATCAACAAATGCTAATGGTAGAAAAAGTTAGCGGAATTGCAAAAGAACGCCCAATAAAGATGCTCGCTGTAGACTCATTGACGGGCGCTTTCCGTGCTGAATACATTGGAAGAGGTACTCTGGCTGACAGACAGGGAAAAATTAATGCTCACATGACTGAATTAGCTAGATTTGGAGATCTAAACAATGCCGCAGTTGTTGTTACAAATCAGGTTTCTTCAAATCCTGCCGCTTTCTTTGGAGATCCTACTAAACCAATAGGTGGAAATATTGTAGGGCATACTTCAAAGTTCAGAGTTTACTTGAGAAGAGGAAAAGCCGGAAAGCGTGTTTGCAGATTAGTGGATTCCCCTCACTTACCTGAAAATGAAGCTTTAGTATCTATAACTGAAGATGGAATTAGGGATGGTTAACGAGTTAGAAAAATTGTTGAAATCTTTGAAGCCTAAATGGGAAGATCCTACTGAATTCGATTGGATAAAAAATTCTAAGATTTCTTCTCAGGAAAGAAAGATAAAATATAACTCTTCAAACCGAACCAATTATTGATTGCGAGAGAGACAATGCTATCGTTTTCACGGTCTACCCAGGCCTGTTCTTTAGCGCCATCTTCTTTCATAAATTGGTTCATTGAAGAATAGCCAGAGCTACCGCCATCGTTCACTTTATGCTGAACATCATCTGGAACGTTATTAGTCATGGCATTTCCTACTTTGAATGGCCAATGCTTGAAATCTTCGCCCGAGGCATATCGTCCAATTGTTGAATATTCAATATCTTCGTCGTCTTCTTTAGTATGATGAGTGCCTCTAGGCGTTTCCTCTTCATCCTTATAATCGTAAAATGTTTCATCTGCCGGCTTATAACCGCGGATGTCCATTTCAGAATTCGTCATCTTCCTCCCAATCAAAATCCAATTCTTCTTTACCTCTTGTTGCAAAGTATCCTGCTAAAATTATTGAAGTAATAGAAACAAGAACTAACAATGTGATTGTCCCGCCTTCCGTAACTTCGTCAAGTAATGATTGTACAAAATCTTCTTTTTCTGGTTCAGCCACAACAAGAATGAACTCTGCCACATTGTTATTTTCATTGGACTCAGTTACCACATTGTTCCTGTCTACTATTACTTTGATTAAATATTCTCCATTGCTGTCGAAAGTATATCTAAAAGAAGTTGAAGCTGAGGCCCCTGGAGTAGCAAATACTGCAGTTTCAAACAATACGATTTCATTGCCTCCTGAGACCAAAATTACCGTAACGGGAATTGGATTGTAAGCCACTAACGGATCTCCTTCTGCTGAAACCGTAATGTCAATAGTAAATGAATTTCCTGCCTTCACCTTAGAAATTCCGGTTTGATTATTAATTTGAATATTCCCTGGAGAAATTACATTATCAATCTCATAACCGTGTATTACAAGATATAATTCTTGTTCAGAGAATACTTTCCAATGGTTATCTTGAATATCTTTAGCTTGGATATAGAATGAATATGTATCACTAATTGCCTGCGCTTCATTGTAGTACCAATAGAAAGATGCTTTGTATGACCCATTTTGCATTGATTTCATACTAAAATCTGCAGTGTATCCTTGATTACCTGAAGAAACACCGACAACTCCAAGCGTCCATTCATTCGGATTAATATCTGAAGTACCAAATGCGCTCCAAACCATTACAGATACTGCTACTCTTTCAGCTGTATCCTCTATGCTAATTATTGGGAAATCAGCTTGAAAATGGTTGAACATGACTTCTGAAATACCTGCAGGATGCTCGATGCTTGAGGTCAGAATTACTATCTGTTCAGTAGATTGTCCTCCTGTTACTGGATTTTGACCTGGGTCGCCTCCGGAGTATTCAATTTCTACTTCTAATTGATCATTATCATTTGAATTTTGATTAAATGATTCGTTGTTCAGATCAAAAGATATTTCAAATTTAGTTGCTTCCTCTGAAGAATCTGTAATTGTTTTTGATTGTGATGTTGCTTGTCCGTCAGGAGTGCCTCCACCTATAGTCACTGAAATCCTAAACTGAACATCTTCAACCGTCCCTTGTGTTGAGTTTGCCCAAATTGTAAACATATGCTCTCCTGATGCAATCGATCCGGGCGTCTCTAAGTCTACTACCCAGCTACCTACACTTGTCCACTGCCTATCTTGCCCGGGCCATGAAAGCCTATTAGCTTCTTGAGGGCAATCGCTTTGAGTATCTACCTCAGAAATAGGTTGCATCGTAGATACATTTCCATTACCGTTATCTAAATCTCCGTAAAAAAATAAATCTAAGTTGTTATAGTCTTCAGATGTTTCAGCTTGGCCTGATTGTAATAACAGTAAAAAGCTGAAAAAGGCCAGTGCGACGAGGCTCTTTCTTAACACCTGCATACCTGTGAATCACTCGTGAGAGTACTTTAAGGTTTCCTAACTTGATTGGGAAGGTTCAAGTTCCGAAGACTATCCGCAAGATGTCTCTAGTTCCAGGTCCTAATCCTAGGGCTAGTAGGAATAGAATTAACAAGCTAATCATTTGCTTTTGATCTTCTTTATGCTCTTCATTCTCAAGAGCTATTATCACCCCAGTTACAACTAAGAATTTTAAAGGCAACATAACGATTGCTGTACCGAATGTTTCTATGAACCAAGTAGGTAATACATGCTTTTCCACGTAGCCGTAGTTATCTATTCCTAAATAAGTCGCCGAACCGTCAACAAAGTGACCGAAATAAAGCACTAGATACAGTGGATTTAGTACGAGTGCTGCAGGCGTCCACTTTGAATAAGAAAATGCTAAACTTCCTATCAAAGAAAAAAGTACGCCTATAGTCATCAACATCACAATTACTGAATTGTTTTCTACGTCCCTTACCAAATATATATTGAATACAAATAAAATAAACAACAGTACAAACATGACATTTGGAATTCCATGGCTAGAAATAAACCAACAAGTTAACCAAATAAATATGGTCAACATGCTTGCAATGATTAAAGTATCCCAAAGCATTTCAGGATTAACTAGCTCATTCTGAGAAAGATTTAGATATGCTATAACGACTAGCAAACTACTTGCAATTCCAAAAAACAATACTGGATCTTTCAAAGGCTTACTGCGTAAAAACTCTGCAGTAAGAGCTGCAGCTGATAATACTATTAAGCTCCAAGATGAAGGATGTATCCATTCTCCTGGTGCAAAATACCACCAAAGACCATAACTACTTATTGCAAAAGAAATCAAACCTATTGCTTTTGTTTTAGATTCTATTTCACTTTTTGACAACCAAACTCCTAGTGCTATGAAAAATAACGCGATGCCTGTTATTGTTCCATAAATTAAAGGTGATATCATTATGTATTGAATTGGAGGCTCAAATGCATCCGCATCTTCTAATGTTCGTACTACTCCCCCTAAAATCAATAAAGGAATTGAATTAAAAACAAATTTATCATCTATAACTATTTTCCAATAATCTAATAACTCATTAATAATTGTAAAAAATAAAAAAAAACAAAAGCCGTAAGCTATTGTGTTGTAAGTATTGTATTTTGCGCCAGTTCTATCGCAATCCACGTCTCCTACTTCGCAGGCATCTGACTGAATAGGGCTAACAAAATATTCTTCCCAAAAAGAATTCACCTGAGGAACAAAAGTTATCACTAAGATGAGGAAAGCTAATGCACCTAATGAATATTGATTTCTTTGAGCTCTATTCATTGTTGAAGTAATGCTTCTTGCTCTCTTTTGATTCTTGCAGCTCTGAAGGATAAAATACAGAAATATAAATATTCACCACAAACAAATAACAAAACACCTTTGGAAATATTAGATAAGCTAAAATCACCATCTATAAATCCTAAAATTGAATCTAAGCTTCCTAAAATACCTAAAAGCGCAAATACTGCTGTAACATGCATTGCATGCTTTGCTATTCCAGGATTTTTATATGCAACATATCCAGGGAGTAAAATTCCTAATCCGAATACAGAAGGAATCAGCGCCGTTACTGATGCTTGTCCTGAGTAAATATAAGCTCCAACTCCGAATCCTACGAGTAGTAATCCCTCAATAATTGCAACTAGGGGCATGTTGTCTATCATCCAAGAAACTGTGCCAGGTTTTTCTTCATTTGCTGCCATTTGTAAATATCTCATTTTGAAGGGTAATTAAAATGTGTTGTTGAGTTAGAGATAAATAGTGTTGATTTCGTCCTGTGGATAATGGGCTTACTTAAAGAAGAGGAAATTGCAAGTCGAACCAGAATGATTGGTCCTTGGGATTACGATCCTGAAGAAAAGATGTTAGTTCGAGAAACTACATTCAAAGACTTCAAAGAGGCTATAGAATTTATCAATAAATTAGCTGAAGTTGCTGAAAAAATAAACCACCACCCTGACATGACTGTTTGTGAATACAACCGTGTTATAGTTGCTACAACAACCCATGATGAAGGTGGAATTACAGATAATGATATTCGAATTGCACAAGAGTTTGAAAGTATTTTAGAAACCTATGACTAGTCCTGTATGGGTGCTAAAAAAGTAAACCTAATTTCACTAAGTTTACGTTTTACTGTTGGTTTTACATGGATTTCATTTTGGTCGTTAGTTTCCATCAGCCTAATGATTCTATGTTTACCTTTTCGTAATTTAAGAATTAGATTGGGGAATTTAACAGGGAAATTAATTGGACCCTTTATAACAAGGATGACCGGCACAAAATTAAAGTATTCAAACTATAATAAAATAAATGAGACAAAGCCTGCAATCTTTGTTATGAACCATGCATCTGCTTTAGATATTTTTGTAGCTATGGCACTTTGCCCTTACGGTGGCTGCGGAGTTGGAAAAAAAGAAATTGTTAAAATTCCGTTTTTTGGACAAGTCTACTGGCTCTCTGGCCATTTATTAATCGATAGAAGTAATAGAGAAAAAGCAATTGAATCCATGAATCGATTGTCGAAACAAGTTAAAGAAAATAACCTTAGTATATGGATATGGCCTGAAGGAACAAGAAGCGAAGATGGTAAACTATTACCTTTCAAAAAAGGATTTGCTCATTTAGCTCTTTCTACTAAATTACCAATTGTACCTGTAATTTTGCATGATGCGTACAAAAGATGGCCTACTAAGTCCATGAACTTTTACCCTGGCGAAGCCAAAGTTGATATTTTAGATCCTATCAACACCAACAATTGGAAAAAAGATTCAATTAATGAGCACATTGAGGAAGTAAGAGGCGCTATGGCAAATGCCTTGGCTTAGACACGGATAAAAATGCTAGTTGTTTTTGACCTAGACGGCACTTTGATTGATTCTGAACGGTCAATTTTAGATTCGCATAAAGCTGCTTGGAGAAGTGTCGGAGAAAAATGCCCCTCAAAAAAGGAAATTTTGAAACTCACTGGCTTACCTTTAATCGAAATAATGCAAAGGCTAAGCTCAAAGCACGACCCCCAAGCTTTGGCTGATGTTTATTCTCAAGCGTACGTAAAGGCAACCCACCACGAACGCCTATTCGACGGCATAGCTGAGCTTTTAGAAAAACCATTTCGCGCGGCCGTTGCAACTGGAAAAAGTCAACGGGGTGCTGATAGAATTATTAAGCATTTTGGATTTGAAAATCGATTTGAAGTAATCTTAGGAGGGAACGCAGTTCCTAACCCTAAACCAAATCCGGACTTGCTATTCTCGATAATGAAATTTACGGGAACCAAAAATTTGATAATGGTTGGAGATACAACATATGATCTTGAAATGGCTAACGCTGCTGGAGTTAAAGCGATTGGTGTAAGTTGGGGACACCATGCAAGTGAAATTCTTAGCGAATGGGCACCCGTTGCAGACACTGTAGAAGAACTGGAGAATCTACTAGGTATTTAGCCGATATTCATTTCTTTCAACTTTTCAGGGAGATAAGTATTGGTAACAAAGTCCAGACCGTATTTAGCCAACGCTTGTTGTTCTGATTTCCTATTAATTTCTAATTGTAATTCTATTTCACTGCGCCAGTATTTACTTTTAAATCTTGGATCAGTTAAAATTGACTTCAATGCACTTTTATCTCTATCTGATAGCTCATCTGCTGGAAGCTCATAATTAATTATATCTGAAGGAGTGACTCCTAAGTATCTTGCACTAGGTGTAGCCAATATGTGAGAGATATGGGCCGTCTTGATAGCTCCATAGGCAACCGAACTGTAAATCCGGTAAGACCAAGGATCAGCGTCTGTGAACAACAGAAGAGGTAATCCTGAAGCTTGATGCATCCGCTGCAAAAATCTTCTTGTTGATCTGGCTGGTTGTCCCTTGATATGGACTAATATCGCTTCGTGAGTTTCATCAAACCCGTTCTCAACTAGCCTATCGAACATACCTCCTGTTTCGATAGCAATTATACAGGTGGATTTACCAAAATCATTAAACGTTATTTTATTTTCTTCGACGTTGTAAGGTATGTTATATCCAGTATCTCCTACATCGTTTCGACAATTTATCCTCATAGGTTGCCCTTTTCTATTTATCTCGGTGAGTGTTACATCACCTAGGACCTTAGCTCCATCTTCTTCCGGCCTAATTTTGAAATCTTCCCTTTGAAAATGTGTAACTATTTCTAAATCTTCAATTAATTTGTTAGATTCATCTTGCGCATGGAATTTACCTAAGTCCCAAGCTTCAGAAATGTAATACAATTCCCTCAATGTGGACGATTTGCTTTGGGTTGACATCTCTCTTATGAAATCTAAAAGATAAGTTGTTCTAAGGAGCATGTAAGCTCCGTCTAGTTTTTTAGCCGTTCTAGTTGTCTCCGAACTTCCATATTTCCAAACTTTTGCTTTTTCATCAAATATTATGTTATTTTTACTGCGTGTAGGAACTGCCATCTCAGGAATTTTGCCTGTACTTAATTGCTCATAAATTTGCGCAGCTATTTCTTCTAACTCAGTTACTGCTGAAGCCATAGTTGTCTATTGAAAAGGGGTTATAGATTGAATGGGTCAAAAAGCATATCTTATTATCTCCTTAATTATGGCCTAATATGGACGTTGTACAGATCTTTCTCTCTCTAAGTTTAGGCCTTGGATTGGCTGCAGCGTGTGGATTTCGTGTGTTCATACCTCCTCTGATGATGGGTGTGGGAAGTAGACTAGACTTGTATGATTTAGAAGGCTCTTTTGTCTGGGTTGATGATACCTGGGCAATCGCTATTTTCGCCGTTGCTACTTTGTTAGAGATTGGGGGATATTTTATTCCATGGATAGATAATTTGCTTGATACAGTAGCTACGCCTGCTGCGATTATCGGAGGGATTTTCGTGACTTCTGCAAGCTTGGAAGGTGAATTAGACCCGTCAGCCCAATGGGCACTCTCAGTAATTGCGGGAGGCAGCGTTTCAGGAGTTATTCAGCTTGGAACTGTCGCTACAAGAGCAATTTCTACTGGAACTACTGGAGG
>TARA_B100001113_G_scaffold103720_2_pt1 | contig 11016 bp, 14 predicted proteins | sample TARA_B100001113 | Tara Oceans TARA_B100001113 (sample SAMEA2622402) | marine metagenome | biome: marine biome (ENVO:00000447); feature: deep chlorophyll maximum layer (ENVO:xxxxxxxx); material: "saline water (ENVO:00002010), including plankton (ENVO:xxxxxxxx)" | depth 50 m | reverse complement strand
ACGGTGACACCAAGTTCAAGCAACTTGTTTGCGATAAGTGCGTCAGGGCCATCATAAAGGGTATACTTCACGAATGCCGCAACAGTTCCAGCAGCCGCAGATGAGGTTGCTGGACCAGTTAGCGTAGTGTCTAGATTAATGATTACAGACCATGTTTGTCCAGGTAGGACATAAACATCTGGGTATAGGGTAAATGAAGGAAGACATGCTGTGTAGTCATCCGCTTCAACTCCTGCAATTGTCCCGTTCTTGATTGGTGCGCCTCTTGGGTAAGGGCTTGCCAATCCTGGGATACCTTTTTGGTCTGTGACATCGGGGTTTTGGAAATAATCTGTAGTATTGATTCTAACTTGAACGTGCATTCCATTGTGTGGACTGCAAGCAAGGTCTTCAATAACCACGAACTGCGTAGCAGTTGTTTCCGCTGGCTTAGTAATTTGATTACCTACGCCTCCGATGAAAATGTCGTAATCCTTGTCCTGCGTTAGCGTCATAGGGTATAAAGCCGATGCGCTCCTTCTGGTTGTTCCAGCCGTTGCAGAGGTTCCGTGGGAAACCCATTCATAGACTTGACTTCTCATTGCCATTTTATTTTCACCATTCCATTATTGTTTTCTTTTGTGTTTTTAATCTACTTTCACGATAAGGCTTTTAAACCCTTGCACAATATATATTATATGTTTTGAACTACTTAAAGGTTGCTATAAAAATTTAATTATTTATAAATAAAATTAAAGAGTATATAAAAAGAGCCTATTTTGGTGATTTTAGGTTGGTATTTATTGAAAAATAAAAAAATAAAAAAATCCCTCCGCCCGATTGGGAAGAGGGAAAGGGAACTCAAAGCCCCCTCAAGGGTTTTGAGAATTGAAACTTACTAACCTACCTTTTAATTTCAGTAGTAGTATTCACTATCCATGAGCGCACTACCGCCAACGGGTAGATAGCCGAAACCTAGGGGGTCTCCTGGAAGTAGCATGGTAGCGCCTAGTGCGGCAACCATTACACCACTTAGACTTAGTGGTGTCACGGAGAAACCACCAAGACTGATAAGTTCCGTGTTAACCCACGAACCTACCATTCCAGCAAATCCAGCGGTCACAAGGCCAACGCCAAGGAGAGCGACACCAATAACTACACTTCTTGTATTCATTTTTATCATCACCACCATTCTGCTTCATTCATATCCATAGCCATACCTCTTGGAAGGCAGCAAGCAGTTAGGAGGCAAGCGCCACCGACTGTTGCTACTGCGCCAAGTGCCTGTAGTGGAGTTACTCCAATTACAGGTAGAGGCATGGAACCGAATTTACTCTTGCTAAAGAACCCAATTACTGGGATATTTGAATGGAAATCAAATTGGTGAATACCAATTAGAGTCATTACACCTGCTAGAGCCACTTGTCCGTTCTTTGTTTCTGTCCAACTACACATTCTGTCAATCATATTTATCACCTTATTGTCCAATTACACTCCCGTTGCCGATAGAGCCTTGCACATGGTTGCCCAAAACTGCGCCAGGGAGTGAGGAGTAATTTTCTGCGCTTCCCATCCATTGGTCAACGCTTCCTGGAACAATCATTCCAGAATCTACATGAGTCTTAAATGGGTCTTCAACGCCAGATAGAGAAGTATTAGTCCAAACAGGACCTTGTTCATCAATAGTTGGGTCATCACCACTTGAAGAAGAAGAAGGTGCGTAATCATAATCTGCATTCCATTCTTCCATGTAATCTTGACCTTCAGCAGCCTGTCCAACAACTCTTCCTTCATCACCTTGACCAACTAGGCTAGCATCAGATTCTTCAGCACCTAGTCCAAAGGTTGGTAGTCCTGCTTCAGCAAGAAGTCTTCCAAGACCCATACCTGCAATAACTACACCAGAAATTTGAGTTGCACTTCTTAGCATAGGTCTTTGGACTCTACCCATAAGACCGTATCCGTAAAGACCAGCACCAATTAGGAATTGAATGGAGGAAGCAGCAACATTTCCAATTCTGCCAGCGAATGAAATTCTAGAGGCGACAAATCCACCGAGAGAGGCACCGACTACAATACCTGCAATGCTTCCATATAGTGTTTCCATTTGTGCTGCCCCAACTGCAATTTGTGGGAATTCTTGTGCTTGTTCTAATACTTCCATTTTTTTTCACCTTCTTGGTTCTTATATTCCAATATTATCCTATACGACTATATAAAGACTTCTACCTAAAACCTCCTAGTTTTACTAAGTTTAACGCCATTAATATTTACGCTAGGACTATGACTTACATTTCCAATTGTATTTCCAAAAGGATTTGAGTTTCTATTACCTAATACATCAAAACCAGAATTAGCAATAGGGGCTGGACTCCAAGCGGAATCTCCTACATGAGAAGCATTCTTAACTAGTTCTGCTTCAAATCCTGTTTTAGGTTGACCAGCACTTAAAATGTTCATTCCATTTCTAATTTTGCCATGACCTTCAGCACCCATCCTATCTACACTTTCTGAACTGTAAGATAGGGGAGTGATTTTAGCAACAGGTTTTGACAAAATATTTGAAGTCTGTTGAGTAGGGAGTCCTACTTCAGCATTCTTTGAAGTAACTGTGTGTAATTCATAAGTTCTTCCATAATTTGAAACTACGCTGTGCATTGCATTCTTCATAACTCCACCCTTTAGGCTGTTTTGAATTGCTAGGTCTAGATTCATACTTATAAATAAATGTTTTTGATATTTAAAGATTACTTAATAATGAAGGTTATACATTCCAAGAGGTGTGTAAGGTCCTAAACTATCAACTATATTTAATATCCCTGTTGCAAGGTCTCCAAAGTTTTTAATATCGTGCAAAAAATAAGTGTCATCTAAATCAATTTCACTATATTGGGAATTGTAAGGTTTTAAACTAACAATTTTTTCTATAATTTTCATCATACTCCACCTATCATATTTCAAACTATCAACGTAATAATAATCTTCTACATAAACTTCAGAACCCATAGCATAAACTCTAACTAAATATAAATCTTTCATTTCCTTATCCATGCCGTGATTCTTTAACCCTACATTGCTAAAAAAGACCCAATAATCTTTATCAGATAATGTAAAGTCTTCAAATTCTCTATTTACCTCAAACCAATATCTTAAACTCATCCACTCGCTTAAATGTTTAATAAATATAGAAGGCGCTTGTTTTTTATTTATCGCCTTCTTGGGAATCATCTTACCATCAATATCCATTTCATTAGTAAATATTTTTTTCATAATTAAACCTCAGATTTGTTCTATATTGTCCATAGTCTCCCAACATTCCCAAATACCGATGTATAAAACATCCCATTTTACATCATCCATATCTGTTTTCTTACCTAAATAATATCTATCACCATATTGAGTATTATACATCCACCTATGATTAGATATCCTATGCGCTATCCCATTTTTAGGATATCCGTATTCATCCCACACTGGCATTTTATCACTTTTACCCATAACTTTCATTTGAACAATATTTACATCTTCTTCTATTACTCCTACTTCGGCATAAATATGGATATATTTACTACTAGATTTAGGTTTAAGAGACCAAACCAAATATAAATCTTTATCATATTTATATTGCATCATCCATTGATATTTCCAACCATCATCCCACATCTGAAAATATTCTGTATCATCAGTCCACTTTCCAGGCTGACCATCTATATCCTGTGCTATGTTTGCCCAAATAGAGGGATAACTAATAGGAATCAAATCATCTATTGAAACCATTAAACCCCTCCTCCAAAAGTAATCCACCATTGGTCAAGTCTTTCTATAAGCCCTTTATAATTCTTAACATAACCTAACCAACCAGTTTTAATATACTTGGCATCTTTTAATCCATAGTAATATTTAGCATCAAATTTTTTCATAGCCTCTCCAATAGTTTTGAATTCTTTACCCCTAGGCAAATCCTTAGTTAAAAATCCTACTCTGTAAAATTCTTCAATATATATTCCATCTTCGTTCATCATGGCTTCTAAAACTACTAAATGTTTCCATCCATTTTGGTCTTCAAACTTATCAACATTAGTTGTAAAAAACAAAGCAATAGGTTGTGTAAATTCTTGTTGAATATAATTTTTAATAGTTTTAGCACCGTCCATATCATTGTCATATATCATTTTTACAATATGTTCATATTCATACATAGACATCCATTTTCCAGCATCTTGAACACTTGTATCTAATATCTGAGGGATATAAACATAATCAGTATCTAATGGAATATTTATGTAACCCATATAATCAACCCCTTTTATTTAATAAAAGAGGTATGATAGCAGATACTGCACCAATTCCTGCTACAGCATAAATTATCTTGTTGTTAGCCCTTTTAGGCTGTTTCATTTCATATTCTGCTTCAGCCCTCTTTACAGTAGCAACTAAATCCTTTACACCTCCCATATCTGCAGGGATATTTTCAATAATCCTAGCAATCGGAGTCCTTTCTAATGCGTGTCTAGTTTGAACTAAATCTGTTTTATTATAATTAGATTTACTATATGAGGCTGCAGCGAGAGAAACTTGCCAAGGTTTGTAATTGTTATATCCTGCAGTTTTTAATTTAGACATTAAAACAGCCAAAGACCTATGACCCATTTCATCTCCAAACAACCAATTTTCATAATCAGACAATTCCATATTACCATAAGTTTCTAATTTTTTAGATTCTACTTCTGCCAACATTACCTTGGTCTTATGTTTTTCAGTTTCAGAATGACAAGTAAAACAAGAATTATTTTTCCTCATAGAAGACTTATCTTCTGCATCATGGATTACAATATTACAACTAGGGCAACTCTTAGGTATGCTTTGTTCAGCCCTTTTAATAATAGAATCTTGTTCCGACTTAAATGTAGAGTAAGCCTCAGCAAACTTTTTATCTTCTCTTTGAATTCTTTTAAGTCTGTTCTCTTCCTTCCTTGCTTCCTCAACTGCATTCTGTTCAGCAAGACTGACACCTCTTTCTTCAGGGGCAGATTCAGCAGATAACTTTGAATCAGTATTATCAATAGCCTTAACTTCATCCATACCTTACTTTTACTCTTGCCGATACTTAAATGTTTGGATATTTATTCCATTTTATAAGTATGTTTCTTAAGTATATTTTTTGGAAGTTCTAATTTATATTTACCTTTAATCTTTGGCTCAGACCATGAACTAATAACTTGAGCCTTTCTATTAATAATATAAACAAAAGCCAAAGATTTATGAGATTCATAATCAACAATAGTAATATCTCTAATATAGTTTGAGTCTTTTGGAGTAGTAAAAACAACAGGATTTTCAGAAAGCGAATCTAATTTAATAAACTTATGAATATCTAATTTAGGAATTAAACTCTTTCTTTTAGCAGAAAGATAATCTCTTTTAACACCATTATCTAAAAGCCTCTTCTTTTGGGCATTATCAACTTCATGTGGATAACCCGCTTGAATCTTAAAAGTATCAGAACACTTTAATGGTTTGCTCTTTTTAGACATATCAACTAATTGCTGAACAAAACTAGAATACTCTTGAGAAAACCACTCAGGATAATAAACCAACTTATGATAAGAATCATAATTTCTAAAGTCAAAAACATCAGCCCTTCCTTCAATTACTAATTGATGTGCAATTGTATAATTACTACTCATAATAACAAAATAGATACACTACCTATATAACTGCTTCTATCTCTTTAGCATCTTCCCAAAAGCCATGGCAGAACCAACTACTATTGCCGAAGCAACCCAACCACTAATCTGGAAGGGGGATACTTCTTGAATAAACTCCACCACATCTTCTGCTTCGTGAGGTTCAGTAGCAGGATTAACGGATGTTGGGTCATGAGATTCTGGACTGTAATCTGTAGGGTCATATTCTGCGCCAAATGAATATGTAGGAGTTGCTTCTGATTCTGCAGCAATAGATAAAATTGCATTCATTTCTTCAGCACTTAGAGGAGTGTCGTCTTCTGCAGAGAATGAGGAATTATTATGTAGGATTAATCCAGTATCTAATTCAGCCAAGAAAACTCCTCCTTCAGAGTCGTGAACTTCAACAGCCCAAGAGTCGTTTCCTTCCGCACCGTGAATAAATGCAGATTGAATATCAAAAGATTCTGCATCTTTAGCATCTCTATTTTTTCTGCTTTCTTCCATTAATTCTTGATTGCTAACAAAATGTGGTTCGGGAATTACATTTCCAAGGACTTGTCCCATTCCTTGTGCTTCAAACATTTCTTCAGCGCCATGGACATCTTCAGCACCTTCTACATAAACAGGATTAATTCTATCAATGTTATCTGCATTCCATTCTTCCATGTAATCTTGAGAATCGCCTTCTGCAGACCAATTTTCAGCACTACTAGCAGAAATTTCATCTTCAATCTTTTCTAGATATTCAACAATTTCTTTCTTTTGAGGGTCGTTTGATACAACAATTGTGCTTACTGCAAACCTACCTGCTTCTCTTGATTCTTTACCATCAGTCATGTGCTTGTATCTTCTAGCCTTTTGTCCAATTGAATAAAACCTTCTTTGTTCAGCAGTAACTTCTGGTTCTCCAATTCTTCCCTGCTCTCCAATAATTAGAAGAACACCAGCATCATTATCATAAATAATTTCAGTAGGAGTAAAAAGGTGGTCATCAGTCTTTCCAACTTCATAGTAAAGCGCACAAGGATTTAGATTTTGGTCATCTACAGCATCTGAACTTGCCCCCTCTGAATCTACAACCCAGACATCACCATAGAAGTTAGTTTCATCGTTAAAAGTTTCATTATCAAAACCCCAATAATCTTCGCTTCCAATGTATGCAGCGCTATAACTTTCTCTTGCCATATTTAATCAAACTCCTTTTAACTATTTAAACTCTCCTAAGTTGCTTTCTTGTGGAACCATTCATAGGAATTGCAAATGCTACATCATTTCCTTCTCTTTGGATATGATGGTCCATTCTCCAATTTGCTAGAGTTTTAGTAACATGTCCATCAGTGTATCCTGCATTATCAGAAGGTTTAAGCAAATCAGTATGACTTCTTTCATTAATCATAACATCTCCTGCCATGTTTGAACCCATAGGAATAGGCCTTACAGATTTAAGAGTGTTAAAGTTCATGCCGAAGGTAGATTCTTGACCTAGTGTATCTGCTTTAAAATCTTCAGAACTTAATTCATAATCATAAGGATTTACTTGTTCTACTCTTACATCTGCAACTCCTGTTCCAAATGAAGACATATTAACTACTCTATCACTTCTATCTAATCCTAAAAATTCTTGACCTAGATAAGAGGAAACTAATGAGTTAGGGATAATATCTACAGTAGCACCTATTTTTTCATTGTTTATTTGTTCTAATTCAGCAGGAGTAAATCTAGATTTAATAGTGTCCATCAAACTCATTCCGTTTGAATCTGCTGAAAACGAAATCTTATCTCTAAACATAAATGCAACGACTAATCCAGCAATACCTAAATAATGAATGCCTTTTAACCTAACCATACTTCATTATCATTCAAACCGATATATAAAGATTATGTTTATTTACTCATCTTCTTTAAGATAAATGTGGCACCTGTAATTGCTGCAATAGTCAATCCCACTTGTGCTAACAAGGGAACTTTAATGTCTGAATAATCTTCATACATTTCAGGCATCATTTTTTCTACCCAAAATCCGTTCTTATCATAATAGCCAGGATGTCTGCCTAAATATGAAAATTCTTCCTCATACATAGGATTTCCTCTAATCTCATCAATAGTTTGTCTTTCAGGACTCCACTCATTAACCTTAGTCGGGTCCCACCTAGAATCATAACTAATCATAGGGAATTCTTCCATGAGCCTTCTACTGTTTTTGATTTGTTCAATCACTTCTCTCTCAGGAGTCCAAATATCTGAATGGTCTTCAATATCACTAAAATAATCTGTTTCTGCAGCCTTTGCAGTAGCCTTTCCTGCTTCAGTAGCAATCTTAGAGGCTTTAGGTTTTGCAAAAGCCCTCTCTTGCCAACCTGCTGAAACTTTATCAGTAGTAATAGGACCTCCCTTAGCCCAAGTATCACAAGTTCTTGCTGAATGACACTTAAAGTGATGCATCCAACAATAACCTAATACTCCTTCACCATCGGAAGTTTCCCCAGGCATACAGTCTTTCATTCTTGGAGACCTGTCAAAAGCAACACAATTTCCACACTTAGATTTCTTTGCGGCTTTTTCAGTAGTGTCCCATTGTTTAGCAATCTTTTCCCAGAAATCTCCAGGCTCATCTACATTTAAAGGCCCATAACTAAAATTCTTAATGGTAGCATTTCTATTTTTAGTATTAATCGCTACATCTTGTGTTGCAGGTGGACAATCCATTTCTGCATCAAAGGATTCGGCATTAAAATCTTCAGAACTGTAAAACTCCGCCCCATATTCAATAGTAGAATCAAAATAATTTACAGGCTTTCCAGTAGTAAATGTTCCTCCTTCTTCAAATAAAATATATTTTCCATCCCAAGGTTTTTCCATATCTTTAGAAACCCCTGAATTCAAAATAATATCAATATCATTCATTGTAATTCCTAAAGGATTAATAACACCTATGACACTTTTTCCACTACCTCCCAATACTTGCCTTTCAGTAGTAGGTCTCCCCATTCTATCATGTGAATATCTTCTTTCAGCCAAATCGTTAACATAGAATAAAATCATATCCATGTATTTCTCAGCCCTTAAAGGAGATTTCCCATCTATCTCAATTATCATATTAGCCCCTTCAGCACTAAAGGATTCTGCATCATAAAAGTGCATAAGATAGCAAGCCCTACATAAGTCTAAAATTTCTCCATTCCTTTCCCATTCAGCAAAAACCTTATCGCCACACTTTACACAACCAGATTTTGCATTCTTTTGCAAAGTCCCTAAATAAATTTCCTTTTTACCTCCTTGTTCCATTTCAATTTCAATTTTCATTTCATCTCCGATGTATTTAACACCTTTGATTGTTAAAGTCCTAACACCCTCAGCATCAAAAGATTCTGCATTTTTACATCCACAAGTGTTACACATTAATTATATCCTCCTTTTTTCTTACTACCACAGCCACACCCAGTATCAGTTTGTTCCTCAACCCTTAATTCCTTTGCTTTAACTGCAGTTTTAACCATCATATTACCAATACTCGCTATACTTAACACTACTGCTAAACTGCCTAATAAAAGTTTGTTTGATATGATGCCATGTTTTTTAGTAATTTTATCAAAATAAAAGTAATCTTCTTCTGCTTTTTTAGTTCCTTTAAAACCCTTTCTAGAAGCCATACTAAATGCTACAGCAATTGCTTGTCTTTGAGCCGTCTTTGAATCTTTAGGTGATGAGTTTCCAATTCTACCAGTTTTTTTCCAATCTCTCATTATAGTTGCAATTTTTCTAGAAACATAATCTTTACCTTCTTTAGTCATGTCTGCTTCAAATGATAAATCATCTTCTTTATAACACAATTTACAACCTAATTCTTGAAGATTGCAATGTTGGCAAACTAATTCAGGGCATCCCTTACAAGCAACTAATATAGCATCACTATAAGGTCCTTCTTTCCTACCACAATTAATACAACAATCCATTGACTCAAAAATAATTTCAGACTCATAAGTTGCCTTTAAATCTTCAGGTGTTGGAATATAGTCATCAATAGAAATATCAATCCCATCATTTATCAATATTTTTCCTTCATCAGTGCAAGGGTAAATTCTATCAGACCATGAAAGTCTAGCAATACTCCAATCAGGATTCCTTAATATAAATTCTTGAGCAGTCTTTACAGCGTGATACAAACCTCTATTTAAAGCCTGAATATAATTTTCCTCAGAAGGAGAAGTATAATCTCTTACATAACCAAATTTACCATCAGTAGTTCTAGCATCTTTAGGATTTATACAATAAATGCTAAAACTTAATTTCCAAATAGCCTTTCTTTTAAGAATATCTACCCCTTTACTCATATTTAAACACCCTTAATCTTTCTACCAATATAAATAGCACCTGCTAATACACCAATTGTAGTAAGATTTTTGAGCCATAATTTCTCTTGTTTTTCTACTATAGGAAAATTAACATCATCTGACCAAGCATCATCCCACGACGAATAAGGAGCATTTTCCCAGTCTGCCATGTATCCTTCTTCAGAACCATAACTCCCCTTTCCAGCGTCAACCATAAAATCTCCAACATTTACATTTGAAGTGGTTAATTCTTCAGGGCTATAATCCTCTAATTCAGCGTCATAGGATTCTGCGTCCTTGATTTGAAATGCATTAACTAAAAACCCATACTCGTCAGATAGATAATCAGCAATTTCATCTGCATCTAAATCATCGGGAACTTCAACCGTTTTAGGCAAATCTACTTCTTGCCCATCAGTTTCCCAATCAATGTGAGTCGCCTGAGCCTCAAAGGATTCTGCATTAAAATCTAATTCCTTAGCATAAACTCCATCCTTTATATATCTTTCATCTACTCCTTTATTGTCCTTTTCCCAACCTAAGTGATTTAAAAGACAGTATGCACAATACCCTTCCTCATAAACTCTTTCTACTCCTAATTCAACATTGTAATCACAATTCTTACATCTAAAATATTCTGCTTCAAAATCCTTTAATGATTTTTGGTCTCTATGAGGTAACTTAGTCAATTTAAGAGGTTTAGGCTTTTGATTTCTAGCCTTTTCTAACGCTTTTGCTAAAGGTCCTTCAGGGTCTCCACCCCAATTCTCTGATTCCCAAGCCCAAGGTTGAAAGTCCATAGATTTTTTTTCCATCTTTAAGCCCCCTATTTATTAGAGGCCACCTTATAACCTGCATAAACTACTAATGCACCAAGTCCATATTTAATATAGTTTGGAACCATACCTCCTGCAGAACTTTTAGCGCCAGCAGTAATAGGCATTCTTCTTGAAAGAGGAGATGTAGCATCAACCCTTTCATTTCTAACTGCCCTGTTAATATTTCTCATTCTTCTT
>TARA_B100001113_G_scaffold347538_1_pt1 | contig 11018 bp, 11 predicted proteins | sample TARA_B100001113 | Tara Oceans TARA_B100001113 (sample SAMEA2622402) | marine metagenome | biome: marine biome (ENVO:00000447); feature: deep chlorophyll maximum layer (ENVO:xxxxxxxx); material: "saline water (ENVO:00002010), including plankton (ENVO:xxxxxxxx)" | depth 50 m | reverse complement strand
GGCAAGGGCTCTCTTTGCGCACATCTCGCAGCCAGAGCCGCTGCATCTGGCAATTTGGTGGGATTATTCACATCTCCCCATTTGATTCATGTCGAGGAGCGTGCTAGGATTGATGGAAGGCCGATTGATGAGAAAGAGTTCGATGAATGCCTCGCTCTTGTCAGGAAGGCAAGTGAGGAGGCGCCTCCCATCGCTATAACTTACTATGAGAAGACATTTCTGGTCGCTCTTATTTCTTTCAAAAGAGCAGGAGTCAGTAGAGCGATAATTGAGACTGGATTGGGAGGCAGGCTGGATGCCACTAAATGTGTTAATGCTGATTTTTGCGCCATCACAACCATCTCGGAGGACCATCTTGAAATTCTAGGACCGGAACTTGTTGATGTTGCAAGAGAGAAAGCGGGAATCCATCGCTCAGGCGTTCCAATCATGATGTTCGATCCAGATAACGAAGAGATCGAATCACAAGTACGTCAGATGGTGGGTCAAGATTTCCTGTTGCATACGGACAATTCATCAGACAAACCCTGGAAAAAATGGTACAACATGGCTTCAAAGATCGGACAGCATTTGGGGTGGCAAAAAGATCCAATGCATGTTAGATGGCCCGGCCGAGATGGAATTTCGTATACATCCGGGAATGTTGCTGTGAGACTTAGTGCAGCGCATAACTTGGAAGGGATCAGGGACGAGGCCTCCCGCCTAGAACGGGACACCGTGATAATGATCGGACTTACACAAAAGGACAATCTGAATGAAATCTTGGCACCTTTGATCAACGAACAGACGTCGAGAAAAATTATCCATGCAGTCATCACAGAACCTGAACACGGTAGGCTCCCTCCACATCCTGCAGAAGAGATCAGTGACTCTATCGGGACCACAATTAGTCATTCACTTTCAGACGGTGTCCTTTCAGCGTTCGAAGAGGCTTTTCAACGTGCATCTGAGAGGAAAGTGGAACTTCTTATCATGGGAAGCGTACATTTGATTGGAGATATACTGTCGGTGCTAAACCCTCTGAAACACGATCTCTCCAGTGCTCTGTTAGTACACCCCCCTCGGGAACACTCTTGACTAGGAGTGCATGAGATGTAGTTATGAGCCAAAAGTGGGACGGACGGTTCCTTGATCTTGCAACCCATATATCGGACTGGAGCAAGGACCCCTCAACAAAGGTAGGGTGCGTCGTTGTTGGTCCAGACAGGGAGATCAGATCAACAGGCTTCAATGGCTTTCCAAGAGGTATCGCCGATACGGATGAGAGGCTGACTGATAGGGATCTCAAGTATCCGCTCATATGCCACGCTGAAGAGAATGCGATTATGCACGCAGCGAGAATTGGACTCGCTCTCAAAGATTGCACTGCCTATGTGACTTGGCCCCCATGCACCCGATGTGCAAGAAGCCTAATCCAAGCTGGTATATCTGAGGTGGTCATCCCTTCCGGTCTTGAAATTCCAGGTAGATGGAAAGAAGATTTCGAGCGTTCTATGGCTCTTTTGCGAGAGTCTGGAGTGGTCATTAGAACTGCTTGATCAAGACATATCAGACATGATTCGATTTAATTCACTCCCCAGAGCGTCTAAATCGCCATCATTCTCGATTTTGAAATCGGCCATGGCTGCAGTTGCGATAAGTGCTTGACCGGCTTCGTCAGTGGCCTCCAATTCCATTTTTTCTGATTCTATAAAATCCGCTTCACTGGACGGGTCACCAGGTCTCGATCGGTTTTTAGCTCTAGACCATCTTATTTTCAGGTCCGCTACAACCTCGATTAGGATGAAGTCATCTCTTTGACGAAGAGCATTCACCTCCGCCGGGGTACGTATCGAGTCAATGACCGCATCTCTCCCATTCAGACGTTCAAGAAGCATCTCAGCTAGAACGCCGCCGCCGCCTTGCCTACGCAACTCTCTTCCGCCTTCGATGAGATTCTCCCTTGTTGCTTCCATCCCTTTTTCAGTCAACCAGGTTCTTATCGAATCAGAACATGACTCAGCAACAAATCCACGTTCAGAGAACCACTCAACCACAGTTGTCTTGCCAGAGGCGTTCCTTCCTGTGAGGCCAATCAGCATGCCCTCCGGAGCAACATCACCTGAATAGCGATTGCGTCAAGACCAGTATCTCCTGGTACGAGCGTATCCGATCTCGGCGTTGTGTATCGATCTCAAAAGGTCAGTCCGAGTCTTCCCAGAATGCGACCTCAGAATACGCGTGGCAGTTTCCTCGCCCACTCCTCTGGCCATGAGGCACAGGATTGCCTCAAATCCATGATTGCGTATTAATTCGGCATTTTTTTGAACTCGTCCGCGATCCTTAGGATCATGGCTCGAGACCCACCCAGATAGCATGTTCTCCATTCTTTCTGGAGCACAGCATCTCATCGTGCCACCACACACCGAACAATCATCCATCCCATTCTCAAGACGTCCGACACGTTTCCTCTCGAGGGATGAGCAGTTGATACATATCAGGACGCATCGTTCCGAAAGGAGCCTTGTCTCAAGACGCTCTCGCAGATCTTTATCGCTCCAGGCGGGAAGCAGCATGTCTCGTTCAGAGCGAGGAGACTGGCCAAGGGGCCCCGGCCCCGTGACCACAACAGATACGCGACCATTCTGTATATCTGACATCAGGTCCATCGTCCCCTCTATGTCCATTCTTTCGTGGAATAATTTGGATAGAGTTTCTTCAACCACTGGTGTGCCTGAATATCGCTTCATCATGCCTTCGATATTCACCCTCCTCGGATCTACATCTTTTTTCAATACCCCGAATCTCCGGGCCACTTGTACAAATCTGGCCCTAATTGCTCTACCATTAGGGATAGTCATTCTCAGAATTGCTTCAAGAGCAGATGGAGAGGTAGTCCTTAACCACTCTTCGATATGCCCTGCATCTACCCTGGGTATCTTGAATGATATTCTGTATGGGTCAATCACAGCCATCCCTGTGGAACCTCCGAGTGCCGACCCCATTGCTTGGATGAAATGTGCTAGAGTCTCGTTAATTTTTGAACCACGACAGCAATTCAATACGATAGCATGCTCTCTTACTTCAAGAGTAAGCTTGAGATCATCCGGTAGGTGTCCTGTTGAATCAAGATGATCCATGACAGATTGTAAGTAGCCCGATGAAGCCTCATTTGAGAGGGGGTATCTATGGAAGGGGATGATTCCCTCCCGCTCTTCTAAAGAACCGGTCATTTCAGCGATACTCCTTCTGAGTTGACCCACTTCCCGAGCGACTTCTTTCGGTACGGGTGGTAATTCCCCGGACCACACGGGTGCATTGCCAATTTCTGAGATAGGAGCAACAGTCAGCTCATTTTGTTCAGGGTCGGCATCGATTATCTGCCAAGTTCGACCTGCCATGACAAATGTTCTGGGCCTCCCTGCTCCTTCTTCGCTCCCATCAGAGCCAAGAGATAGAACAAATGCCTCATCCACGGTCCCCAATACCCGCCTACTAACAACATCACGAATTCTGTATAACGACTCATCTGGAATCATCGAGTAATGATGAGTTCTTGTTGACATCAACTTACCAGCCGGTTGAAACCAACCTCTCGAAATCTTTTTTGGGAGCTTTGGAATCATGATTTTCTTCCATTTTTCAATCTTCCCGGGCTCCATATCATCAGATGCAGAGGGCCTGATACTCGGAATCGAATCATCTCCCAAATCCGAATAAATCGCTTCCCATATCTTTGGACTCCAAGATATAATATCTGATTTTCTAGGATTATCGAATAATCTCAGAAGCCACCTGTCATCCAATACTTTCAGAGTAGCAAGAGTATCTTCAATGTCCCATTTCTGGAATATAGAGGCAGAGGTCAGCACTGCATGCGCTTCCTCGATTGAGACGACGCCTTCCTGCATCGCCATCTGCATAAGCTGGTTAGCAGCAACTATTGCCGGGTCAGTACGCCATTCCACATCTGGGATGTCTCCTTCCAAGGCTCTTCTGGCTATTACTGCAGATTCTGCAATATCATCATCTTCCCATACGAGAATCTCACCTCTGCCTGTTCCTCCAACCCTGTGGTCAGACCTTCCTATTCGCTGTAGCAAGCTGTCTACACTCCTCGGAGATTGTAGCTGATGCACAGCACGTATCGAACCAACATCTATTCCGAGCTCTAGGCTCGAGGTACAGATCATAGCATCGATACCTCCTTGTTTCAGTGCTTCCTCAACTTCTTTTCTGGAATCCGCAGCGAGGCTTCCATGATGGACCCCGATTTCAATTTCGGGAGCAATCGTGAGCATTCTCTGCGCAACTGTCTCCGAATTAGATCTCGAATTTACGAAGACAAGAGCCGGTGATGATTTTCGTAAAAGCTGGGACAGCCTCCTAAGGGAAGATATCGCCCTCGGAGATACGTTCCATGTGACGGCCAGAGCCTCATCCTCAGGCGTCGAATGTTCAACATGCACTCGTATTTCAGTTGCTCTTGGGGATGGTCCTCTGACAACAACAGCGTCTTTTGAAAACCACCTTGCTACTTCCTCAGGATTCCCAATTGTCGCTGATAACCCTACAATCTGGACGTCCCTCTTCGCCAATGCACGAATTCTTTCTATTCCCACAAGAAGTTGGGAACCACGTTCAGATCCCGCCAAATCGTGAACCTCGTCGATAACTATCGCACGAACCTTCGAAAGATGCTTACGCAATCTTGAACCAAGTAGCATAATTTGGGCAGTTTCAGGAGTCGTGATCAGCATATGCGGGGGATTTTTTGATTGTCTAGCACGCTCTGATTTGCTTGTATCGCCATGTCTCAATGAAACATTGAGCCCCAGAGGTTCAAGGAATGGCCCGAGTCGTTGATCCATGTCTCTGTTTAATGCCCTCAGGGGTGTTATGTAGAGGATGGATAGAGACTCCCATTTCTGATCTAGTGCCCTAGAAACGAGAGGAATCACTGCCGCCTCTGTTTTCCCACTGCCTGTGGGAGCAACTAAGAGAGCGTCTTTGCCAGAAAGGAGGACCCCTTCACTCTCTCTTTGAATCGGCGTTGGATCCCATTCAAGTCCTTGAAGCAGGGCAGATACCCGGGATTCGAGCCCGATCGCCCCGCCAGCCATGCCTAGTCGCCAGAGACATGGCAAAAAAGCCCTCTTCGTCAGACTCCGGAACCCGGAAGGCCCTAATCCCAATTGCCTTGCCCAGTGATGTGGCTCGACCGTCTCCGATACAAAGGATTCGAAAATGGTGGAGGGATAATCCTGACATACACTACTCCGTCACGGCCTACACATCGATCTTGTTTGCAGGTGCTGCGGGATGGGGACTCCTATTCTTGATGCTCGGGGGAGCAACTGATCCTGCAACCTCGTCATTGGTCCCGTTCAGTTGGACGTGCCTTATCCTTGGAGGTGCAGGGTGCTTCTTCCTCCTTCCCGAGTTTTTCGCTTACTTGTCTCTCAGAGATACCTTCGAAGAGATTTGTGCCTTGGAATCTAGGACTGAAGTAATCAGGCGCAGGAAAGAGGCTGAGGATGCGGCTGAGGCGCTTGGAGCCATGTATAGATCTAGGCTACTAGGTGTTTACCTAGATCTCGAGATTAAGCCGAATCGCAGATGGAGGGAACGACCGAAGAATGGTGCACAGCCAATTTCGTGGTGGTCCAACCCGCGATCCAAGATTTCAGTCATCCTCCCCGGCCTTGATGCTTTGAGGAAAGTGGAAATACACAGAGCATTAATCTCTCTCACATCTTTTTTACTTGCGATCATAATGTTTGAGTCGATATTTGGCGGCTTTGACGGCTCCTCTGGTTCCTTAAATGACATAATCATCGGAAGTTCAGTAGAAAATCATACTCCGCCGTATATTGATTCAGTCAGCGCAGTAATCGCACTTGCACTTTCGATGTTACTGTGGATGACAACTCCCGCTAAATCCATCGAAGAGGATGTGGAATGAGATGACATCATCGGTAATCAGGGAGGTAATGATATCTATCTCACTAGTCACTATCATATTGTCCGGTTTGTGGGTCGTTACCGGTTCATGGCCACCTCTTGTAGTGGTTGAGAGCAATTCTATGATTCATTCTGAAGATGGCGAAATAGGGTCGATAGACGCCGGCGATCTCATTCTGGTAACTGCCCCGGTAAGAGCAGATCGAATCATAACATTCGTCGAGTCAATGCAAGAAGGCAACCCGCATCAAGGGTATGAAAGCCATGGTATGCCCGGTGATGTCATCATCTACAAGAAGAATGGTGGAATTGACACTCCAGTTATTCATAGAGCCATACTCAAGGCGATTAACAATGAATCTGGTGGATGGGACGTACCTGGCACCGATTTAAGAGGCGTGGAGGAAATATCCTTGACACTCCAGTACGAATGTTATCCCCACGGAGGAAATCTGAGGATTGACCGATGGATACCCAACCACGAGGGATATCTCACAACAGGAGATAATGAAAAGTCGAATGGATGTAGGATTGATCAACTCAGAGCCACAGACAGAGACGCTTCCGATCAATACATAATGAGCCAAGGACTCAAGGATGAGAGTGGTAATCCCGTTCTTGCAGTCAAGGACGAGTGGGTCATTGGTATTGCTTCAACTGAAATTCCGTGGCTTGGATCAATAAAACTTCTAACGACTGGCGCGTGGCCTGCTGTACCATCGTCTAGCTGGATGAAGCTTGCATTAGTGATAGGCGGTATAATCGCAGCACCCCTTATCATTGACTCTTTCAGAGCCAATCTAGAAGAATCTGGGGAGGATGATGGGGACCATAACCAAGGCGAGGACGAGTAGGCTACTGTAACCACTCAGCCTGTCCGCAAAACGCTCAATCTTCAGGGGATTGGAACCGCGCATAATCTTCCTCGCTACTATGTGTCCTGCATCTCTAACCATGTGCCCCCCATCAAATGGTATCAGAGGTATCAGATTTGCAACACCCAATAGAAAACTGATCCACATTATCCAAAATAGGAAGTCAAAGAGCCCCAACATGCCAACGGTTCCTAGGATAGATGGAATCAGACCCTCTCCAGCGCTCAGAAAAGCCCTCTCTTGCAGCACCATCGTCTGTCCTTGGTTCTGAATCGGGATTGCTCCAAAAAGCAGGGGGGACAGTGCTACCAAAATTGCACGTTGCCCTATGCTGAGCCCGTCTTCAAAAGGGAGACCATATACTCGAGCAGCACTGTCTGCCGATCTTATGCCGCTGACCCCGAGAAAACCCTCGCCATCTTCTATTCCAGCCTGGTCTACAATAGATTTGCACTCTGAATCTTCTCCACATAATTCGTAATAATACGCTTTTTTGTCTGTTAGTGTCGTTTCAACTGTTCTAGTTTCCATCGGCCCGTAGAACGGGTTGGTTCCGACGGTCAGAAGAATCGTATCTCCAGCCACATGTGATTCAAGTACGTTGGTCAGATCCTCTGGATTTTCAATATGAATGTCATCAACTTGCATGATCAGTTCATACGGTAGAAGACCCGCTTCTTCTGCCCCCGAGTCCTCTACTATGCCAACTGCATAAACTCCCTTTTCAGTTGCCACTAAGCCATGTGACGCTCCGGCCAATAAAATTACTAGAATGTACGTCAAAACGATATTTATCGAGGGTCCAGCCGCGAATAATCGAAGTCTTTCGCGAGAGGGCGCGATTCGAATTTCTTCTTGCTCTGGCTCATAAAAAGCCCCTACTGGAATGATTCCTGCGAGAAGTACACCGAAACTTCGAATGCGCATTCCATGAGCTCTGGCCTGAAGGCCATGCCCATATTCATGAATTACCACCGTCACGATTAGTGCTAATAGAGGCCAAAATATTGGTACGAAACTCGTTACTCCCGGAATAAATAGTATGTCTGTAGCCGGCAGAACTTGCTGTTCGGCCGGAGCTCTTGCGGTCTCAAGAGCACTTGCAAGAATGCCGAAAATTAAGAGAATCATGACACTGAAGCAAAGCCATATGGAAATCTCTCCGAAAATTCTCCAAAGACGCCTGGGACGAGCAATCAATTCTGCTGCCTTCTTCCCCCGATCGGTCCTAATCATGAGTATTAGCCCCAGCACTCTAGTTGAATTCCATTTATCCAGAACGCCCCGGCGATCCAAGATAAGGATGCTAACATACCATATCGACAACATAAATCCAATGAAAACCGATAAGACTCCATTCAACGTGAGAAGCGCTATCCCAAGCAATAGGAGAAACTGATTCATGCCTATCGCCTGATTCTCCATGCTTTTCTGCAAATGAACCCCTGCTTGAATATGTCGTGTTAAAAGTAACACCCAAGTTCATTGAAATTGGGGGAATAGCATGGATGGCGATGGTAAGCGCACTCAGAGAATTTTAGCTCGCATAAAAAAAGAGCGAGATGCTGTATCCGCGCGACTAGAGAGAATCGATCTCGATACATCAAAATCTGAAATCAACGAGACGAAGAAGGTCATAGAAGAAATTGAAAAAGAGCTCACGGATTAATGCCCAAGGCCGGCCTAGAACCATCAGAACGACAGATCATTGCAATGAATCCGTTTAGAGGCATCCCCTTTTCCCAGTCAAGATGTGGGGCCCCGTTCCGTGTAAGGGGGAGTTCTGGAACACGATTTGCTATCAACCTCATCTTCCCTCTCAACCCTTTTACGGGAACCGAAAATATCCTCCAACTGTCCCCTCTTACACCTTTCAACCTGAAGGCATAAAGTGGTAAGAGGCCACAGCGGGTACCAGTTTTCTGAAATGCTTCATATTGGGTCATTGTTCTGCCTGACAAGTATATTTTGCTAACTTTAGATGATTTGACCTCTATCGGAAAGCAAACATCCCCCCTTAAGACTAACAAATCACCAGTGCCTTCAGAACCACTACCCGGCGCTCTGACAACAAGAAATGGCCTCTCACAGACTTGCATGGCTCGAGCTCTCTCGACCTCATTACACGATCTCGTGATGGCGATTACACCCTTTTTCTCGCCGGCTAAGACCGATCGTAATTCTCGCTCATACGGGCCGCTCATACTTGTAATCAAATCGGGTGGGCTAATGACGACACCGGTCGTAAAGCGTCCTAATTGGGAATAATAGCAGTTTCTTATATCCGCGACCGTCCATCTACAGCAAGGCTTGAACACCGTCTCGTTCTAAAGTCTCATTGTGGAATGCGCTGGTATCCGGACTCAGGATTATCAACTTGCATACAGATTGATCGATGCACTTCGCTCATCTGGGATAAGACCGATACAGTTTGCTCCAGAAGACCCAGTTCCCGCTTCGATGCCGGTATGGTTTGGAACCCCTTCTGAGGTCGAGTCACAGCGTGACTCTCGGGGGGTAGCATGTACGGTAGATAATTTAGAGACAGCAATAGTTTCAGCTATACTTGGGCCAATGGCTCCCGTCAAGCATCTGGTCTTTGGCGTAGATTCCGGTCCTAGGCCCGGGCTTGCATGGTTGTCATGCGGCAAACTGTTGGGCGCAATTCAACTTGAGTCAGTAGATGAAGCACTTGATCAAATAGGGTTAATCGTTGAAAATATGTCTCCTAAAACATATGTTGTCCGCGTTGGCGACGGATCAAGAACTATAGCAAGAAGACTCGCTAACGTATGTTTGGCAAGAGGACACATCGTAGAATTTGTCGATGAGAGAAGAACATCAAGGGGTTCGAGACACAATCATTCAGCTTCAGCTGCAAGAATAGCAAGAAAGATCGGAACGCGAGTAATCCAACGATTGGTAGTCGATCCTACAAATGGAGAATTAAGGGAGATTCAGAGGAGATCTCGCACAATATCTGAGGGTAGGCTTACAATTCCAAGATCTCTTGCAAAAGCTGTAGCGGTTGGTCGTATGTCTATGAATGAGGCAATAGAGACACATTCAAATCGAGTCAAAGCCAACTAATCAATGAGGCCACGTCGATATTCTCTTGTTCGGTCAACACCAGGGAACCTGTCTTCAGATTCCCTATACACCGTCTTCATATTGTTTATGAAATTCCCTTCTTGGGTGATGATTTTGACTTTCTTTACGCCAGGATCATCCCCAGAATCCATCCAAGCAAGAACGATTTCCATTGTCATTCTTGCACCTTCGCGATGAGGGTATTGGAATATATCCATACTAAGAGGAGGTAGAACAATCGTATCCCTATTCTCTATTCCTTCAATTTCTTTGAATAGCGATGCATAAGCTGCTTTCAGGAGTTCTCTTCTGTCTGTGTCTTGCGTTGGGCGTCGACAATCAGGTCCAACTACATGGACAAGACTCCCATGCGGGAGCAAGAATGTGGGAGTGACCACCGCTTCGCCGACACCGCAAGGGGGGAGATTCTCCTTTCGCCGTTCAACCGCGATTCCGTGAGTATGCTCCCGAAGCTCTGGACCGGCGGCTTGATGCACCATTTCATCGACGCCTTCCCTGCCCGCAAGCCGATTATTCGCAGGCGTAACAAGCACGTCGCCTTCTTCTTTTGTGAGGTCTCCGTACATTACGCGAACTTGCCCATACAGGCATTCCCTTACGATGATGGTGTCGGCCATACAGCCGGGCGAACGGACTCCGACCTATATCCCCATCGACTAAAAGTGGTAATTTTACGAAGCATTCATGTCTTTGATACTTTCATTGGAACACATGGCAACAGGTTTCGTACTGATCAATGTTGAACCGGGATCTGAAATTGAGGTTCACAAGGCGGCATCAAAAATGGATTTCGTATCTGAGGCAAATGTTCTATTTGGTGACCACGATCTTATCGTTAAGGTCGAGGCAGATTCGGTTGGCGAGATAGCCAGAATGGTTGTTGAAAGTATACGATCCATAAGCGGTGTGACAACCACAAAGACCCTTGCATGCGCAGAATTTTGACAAAGCGAAAAGACGGTTTTCTCCCTTCCGGAACGCCCATTTTGGTACTCTCAGCCTCGCAGTCAATCGAAATCGGGGAAACGGATATATATAGTAAAGCATACTTGTGGGTCGGAGGTATTGTACCATGAGTGACAAGAAGTA
>TARA_B100001113_G_scaffold276948_1_pt1 | contig 11033 bp, 11 predicted proteins | sample TARA_B100001113 | Tara Oceans TARA_B100001113 (sample SAMEA2622402) | marine metagenome | biome: marine biome (ENVO:00000447); feature: deep chlorophyll maximum layer (ENVO:xxxxxxxx); material: "saline water (ENVO:00002010), including plankton (ENVO:xxxxxxxx)" | depth 50 m | reverse complement strand
GTCCCTTATGGTATGCCTTTATGTGGTGTTGTAACTGTGCCTGTGGTTGTGTTCTTAATGGAGCGATAAGAACATGTTGGTACTTCTGCCAACCAGCATGTGGTTGCATTTGTTGGGAACAGCGACAAAGTATGAAAATGTCATCTTGTTGCAATCATGCAATGTCAATGTGTAATGGAACAAAATGCTTCTGCCATCCTAACTGTTCAACCTTCATGGGAGCTCCTAATACTAGCGTTTACAACAAGATGAGTCCATATGGGTTTGCTTTTGGTATGACTAATTGTTCCTTTATGGTTTATAATAGACATATTGCTGGTAGTGATGGACTTTGCCATGCGTACGTGCTTACTTATCCAGATAACGAATACTTTAAGTGTTGTGAAAGTTCACCTGGACAAGGATGTTATTGGTATCAGCATTATGTAGCATCGTTTCTTGCACCTACATCATCTGCTAGTACATGTTATGAATTCCCTATTAAATATCTGGCATGGAATTGTCATGTAACGAATAAGCATGGTACAAAGGGATGTACTTATCTGATGGTAAGATCTTCTAAAGCAAGTCATTGTGGAGTATTTAGTTTTGATGCTCATGAAATGAGACAGGGGATGGGACCGTACTGTGGAGAAAGTGGTAGTGCTGATTACTGTTGTAGTAATTTATGTACTTTCAAGTGCTTTACTCCTGATGATACAGGCATTCTGCCACCATTTGATAAATTTACAAAAGTAGCAGATTTCCCAAAGGAGATGGCATGTGATCATTACTTTGATACCAATAACGTGCCTATGTGTGTATCATGTTTGTTTAGGGCAGATATGTGTACTTGGATAATAAATTTATTCAATCATACGTGTTCTAAATGGGATGGTTTCACTTCTAGCGATTTGCAAAACTGGCAGAAGATAACAGATCCTTATAGTGTTAAGGTAAGTGATATCTTAACAACTTTTGTAACTTCAGATTATGCATGTCTAGTTGATGATTGTAACTGTTTCTTTGGTAATATTGATTGTTCTGGAATTATTGATTATAAGGTAAGTGTTGGTCAATATGAAAGAACGGGTGTGGTACTTTCGGATGGTGATCGTGTTGTTGTTAACAATGATTCTGATACTCGATTATCATTCCAAATATGGGGGTATGAAGGTTAATGGCACGTTACGTAAGCACTAAAGGTGCAAGTGGTGGTTCTGGCACTGGATCTGGATTATCAAACGCAGATGTTTGCAATCTTATTTGCACACTTAATACCCAAGATGTATCTAAACAACCATCTCCTAGAATCTCTCCTGGTTTTGGGTGTTGGGAAATCATTTGTAATTGTCCTTGCTGGACTACTTGTTATGGATGTTGTATAGCATGGGATATTGATACATGTAATTATAGAGCATATAGACTTCATTATAATGGTATAAGGGCATGTCCTTCAGTTCATACTTTCGTTATGCCTGGTCTTGGTAGTGCCGATTGTTTCTGTTATGATGGTGGTGCATTTAGAATGTATTGTGCATGTTCTTGGCCAGTAAAATCATGTTGTTGTTGGACTCAATGTGACCTTGCTTGCATGTCTGTAGGGTCTTGTGTTTATTGTTGCAACAGTTCATACGATAGTGTATGGTCCTTTGAATATACTGTATGCTCTCCTGACTGGAGAGGGTGTACTGGAGGTCAAGGGTGTGGTAGTGGTATTCGTTTTGATTGGTGGTTTAAAAAATTCAACAGATGTTGTGGTTCTGCTGATCATTTCATAGGATGTGATAGAATAAAAGGATATACTGTTTCTAATGTTTGTTTAACGTGGAGTTGTAAACAATCAGACTGTTTCTTACAGAGATTATGCCTAAGAGTTGCATGTACACCATTTATGTCTGCCCTTGCTGGTGGTACATGGCCAACATATTCAGGTGGTGCTGATATGATAGGAACTCCTTGTTGGACTATATGGGGTGTACCTTGTGATAGACCAGAATTTGGTACTTGTTCCATTACAGCAGGTAATTAGAGGTATATACAAATGGCAACTATTTTTAACCAAGACGGTACTATAATCAATACTCCTGAAGTAGATAGTCTTCAAGAGGATTTAAGAGAAGCTGTAAGTAATTACGAGACTCATTTACAATCTGGATATGATGAATTAAGAACTTATAGGGATGATGAACTTAAAACATCTGACTGGACTCAAAATTCTGATTCTCCATTAAATTCTACTGCTAAGACTGCATGGGCAACATATAGAACTAAATTACGTGATCTTCCTAATGATGCAAAAGCACCTTATTGGTTTGAGGAGTCAGATTGGCCAGTAGCACCTGGAGCATCAGCAATTAATCCTGAAGCATTGGGATTTCTAGAAAACAATAAGGATCCATTAGGAATAGCAACTACTTCATGGGTTGGACTTACGACCAATATGGTTGAAAAAGGAAGTCTTACCGTTGATGGTAGTCCAGGTATAGGAACAAATATTATTGCTATTGGTAGTAGCACTGGACTGCAGATAGGAGATCATTTAAAAAATACTGATTCTACTCTCATAGGTATTATTTCTGGAATTACATCAGTAAGCGTGTCTCTTGCTTCAACTTCTCCTGTGGCAATTACTCCTACCGTAAGTTACTTTAGATCTGATAAGTGGTATTATGCTCAAGATAGACCAGAACTAACATATGCTGTAAGTGCTGGTGCAACAACAGTCGCTTCTGAAGGTAATATTAATTTTACCATCACTCTAACGAATCAAGCATCTCCACGACCAGTTCAATGGGAAACTGGAGAAAGTTCAGGATCTGTAGAAATAATTCCATCTGGTACAACAGGTGTATCTACAGTTACTATTACTGCACCTTTAGTTACCTCACCTGATACTTTATATTTCAATCTTCTAAATAATCTAGGTCAAGATGTTGGTATTAGTACAACTGTGGGGGTTACCACGACATAGTTGCGTAAATAATCTTTTTACCCTATAATAAATAGGAAGTGTTGACTTACACGTAGAATAACTGAGTTTTACTTATGACAAGAAAAAAGGTTTTCTCCATTGATGGGGGAGCAGGACGTGCTATATGTGCAATTCCAGCACTAGAGAAATATGCTCGTCTTCACCCTGACGAAGATTGGAATATAATTATTGGTGGTTGGGATACTTTATACTTCGGCAATCCTCTTCTTCAGGAGAGGACTTATAGTATGGATGTGAAAGGAATTTTTAATAATTTGATTAAAGATTCGCAGATTGTTCATCCAGAACCATATACCAGATGGGAATATTATAATCAGCAATGTTCTCTTGCAGAAGCATTTGATAAAGAGATAAATGAAACAGATGATCATTCTGATTTAGGTAAACCAAATTTATATCTCTGTAAAGGAGAGGAAAAAAATGCTGCTAATATACTTGCAGCAGTCAAAGCAAAACAAAGCAAAGATTTAACAATAGTAATTCAACCATTCGGAAGATCTGCAAGGGTAGATAATGGGGATATTATAGACGATAGTACAAGATCAATTGAACCGCATGTTTATCATCAATTAGTTAAGAAATTATCTCAGAAATATAATATTATATTGATGGCAGAACCTGATTTTGTTAATCTTGTATCGCAAGATGATCAAATTTCAGAAAAACCTCAAGGTGTAGATTTACGATTCTGGAGTTCTGTAATTGAAACGGTTGATTATTTTATTGGATGTGATAGTGTTGGTCAGCATATGGCAAGAGCATTTGATATACCTGGAACTGTAATAATGGGTTCTACTTATGCAGCAAATGTTTCATATCCTGATTATTTTAATATGATTGAAAATAAAAACGTCGAGAAGGTATATTCACCAATTCGTGTTGCTGGATTTGATTGCCATCTAACAGATAGATTGAATGATAAGTTAATGGACTTTACTGAGGAGGAGGTGGATGAGATTTATAAGAGTATTGTAAAAGACATGAAGGAGAAAGTGTAATGACTTATAATGTGATGGCAATCAATCCAGGACATAATGGTTCTGTGGCACTTGTATGTGATGGTAAGTTAGAATACTATATTGAAGAAGAAAGATTAAGTCGTTCCAAATATGATGGTAATCCTTATCGAGGAATGATATATCTTATTGATCGATATAAGATTGATGAGTTGATTATATGTGGTACAGGACAAGAAGAGCATAGACTTCCTTGGACAGGAGAGATTTCTTATGGTGCATTAGTTAGAAAGTATTATCCTGATGTGAAAATAAAAGCAGTTTGGAATGAGCATCATTTTGGACATGCTGCTGCTTCATTTTATGGGTCTGGATTTGAAACTGCAGCTGCGGTTATAGTTGATGGATCAGGTAGTCGTCAAAGTCTTCAGGTAGGTGAAAAAGAGAGTGATAAAGTAGAAGCTTATGAAACTGAAAGTATTTTTAAGTGTAAAGGTACTGAAATAGAGACTATCTTTAAAAGACATGCAGAGAATAATGCTCCTAATATTTCCTCTCCTCAAGGAGAAATAGATTCTACTGTTACAACTGTAAAAGCATATGAAGCAGTCTCAGAATATTTGGGGTTTGGTTTTATTGAAGCAGGAAAGACAATGGGACTTGCTCCCTATGGTAGAAAATGTAAAGATATACCTGATCTCTTTTATAAAGATACTAAGAGAGGAGATAAAAATGTTTTTATTCCTCAATATCCAGCAGGAGCACATATTGATCAGCAGAGATTTGATTATCTACGGCAAAAAGCAGATCCTAGAGAGTGGCATAGAGATCGTTCTAAATTGCCAGATGCTGCAAAGAATCTTGCATGGAAGGTTCAGAAAGAAACACAAGAATATATTGGTGATTTGATTGAACAGGCAGTTGATATGACTGGTGAAAAGAATATTGTAATATCAGGTGGATATGGATTGAATGTTATAGCAAATTATTATTATAAGGAAAGATTTCCTGAGTTGAATATTTACATTGATCCAATATCACATGATGGTGGAACTGCAGTTGGATATGCAAAACATTTTTCATATGAATATATGAAGGAAAATGAAATAGAGATACCCAAAGATCCTTTGACTACCCTTTATTTGGGACCACAGTATGATTATCATGAAAATGATCTAGAAAGATATGATGATATTGAGGTAACAGATGCTACTGATGTTGATGTTGCTCAATTAATTAAAGATCGTAATATTGTTTCTATTTTTCAAGGTAGAGCAGAAGCAGGTCCAAGAGCATTAGGTAACAGATCTATTGTTTATGACCCAACAGATCCTAATGGAAAGGACTTTGTTAATACTGTAAAGGGTAGAGAATGGTTCAGACCATTTGCTGGTTCTATACTTCAAGAACATGCAAAAGAATGGTTTGATTTAAGGGGATGTGAAGAAACACCTTATATGATGTATGCTATGGAAATGGAACCTAAACATATTGGAGAATTACCTGCTGTTACTCATGTAGATGGTACTTGTAGAATACAGACGGTGACTCAAGAACAGAATAAGAACTATTATAATCTTATTAATGAGTTCTATAAACTTTCTGGAGTCCCTATTTTATTCAATACTAGTTTTAATCTTGGGGGTCAACCATTGGTTGAAACTTTACATGATGCTATTTTTACTTTAACTAATAGTAAATTAGAATATCTTTATATGCCAGAACTTGGTAAATTAATTAAAGTCGTAAATAAGGAGGAATAATGGGAAGATATAAATCAAAACAACCACCATCACAAGGTGTTCCTCAATCTACACCTACAGGTATGCCCCAACAATATGGGCAACCACCACAATCTCAATACAATCCTCAAGATTGGCCAACTACTTTCCCAAAACCCACAGTTGGATTTGATAGAGATGGTGTAGTTATAGAGTGGAAAAATGTAATTAAGAGATATGACGATGTTAAGTATATTCCTGGTTCCCTTGAGGCAATTCGTCAGTTGAGATTAAAAGGACATAAGGCATTTATGTTTGCGGATCAACCCAATATTGCTAGAGGGTTGTTGACAGATAATGATGTTCAGAATATTCATAGTAATATGATGAATCAGTTTGGACAGGCAGGGATTTTTAGTATAGATGGTTTCTTATATAATCAGTCTGATATGCCACAGGACATGTATGCTAAACCAAATATTGGAATGATGAATCGTTCTAGGAATGAGATAGGTATTGATTGGACTGATGGGTATTATGTTGGCGATACAATAGAAGATATTAGGATGGCACAAAAGTTTAAAGTTAAACCAATTTTAGTTCGGACAGGAAAAGGTGCAAAGACTGAGAAAGAACATCTCAAAGGTATTAATAATAAGTATAATGATGTTCAAGTGTTTGATAACTTATTAGATTTTGTTAATACATTATGAAAACTGTATGGTGTAATGGTACATTTGATATCCTACATCCTGGTCACATACAACTCTTCAAAGTTGCAAGGTCACTAGGAGATAGGGTTATTGTTGCGACTGATACTGATGAGAAGATAAAGAAAGATAAGGGAGATGACAGACCAGTCAATGATTTAACTTATAGGGTAGCAATGCTTGAGGCAATCAAGTATATTGATGTAGTATTGACATTTGGTGACAGAAAAGAATTAGAAGGGTTGATTCAATTGTACAGTCCTGATATACTATTACTTGGTGATGATTGGAGGTATGGTGATGTAGTAGGTAGAGAATATGGTAAGGAAGTTAGATTCCTACCAAGAGTTGGTGGTTATGCAAGTAGTAACACAATCAAAAGGATTCATAATTTATGAAAGTATTATTAATAGGTGATAGTTGTACAGACAAATATGTTTATGGAAATGCCATAAGGTTGAGTCCAGAAGCACCTGTTCCTGTTTTGGATTATGTAAGATCAATTAGTACAGAGGGAATGGCATGGAATGTTTTCAATAATCTAAATGCTTTTGATGTTGAAGTTGATATGGTAACTAATGAAGAAACGATTACAAAAACAAGATACATTGATAAAAAATCAAATCAACAGATAATTCGTGTTGATGAACAACCTGAAATAGAAGCATTAGAGTTTGATTTTACTGATGATGGTGGAGGTGATTATGATGCTCTTATAATATCTGATTATGATAAAGGATTTATAACACAGGAGCAATTATTTAAATTGGTTTATTGGTTTAGGGGTCCAGTGTTTATGGATAGTAAGAAGAAAAACTTACCAGATAAAGGTTATATTAAGGTGAATGATATTGAATATGATAAGTTAGAAACTAAAACAGATAATGTAATTGTGACTAGGGGTGGGGCAGGAACTGAGTATCAGGGTAAAATATATCCAGCAGAAAAGGTTAATGTATTTGATGTGGTAGGTGCAGGAGATACCTTCCTTGCTGCATTGGTGGTCGGGTATCTAACAACTAAATCAATAGAGACTGCTATTCCCTTTGCTAATAAAGCAGCAGCAGTTGCTGTATCACACACAGGAACATACGTACTAACTAAGGAGGATGTAAATGAGATATTGCGTTGATATAGATGGTACGATTTGTACTCCTACAATTGGTAGGGATTACTATAAAGCAGAACCTTGGCAGGATAGGATCAAGGTGCTAAATAAACTTTATGATGAAGGTCATTATATTATATACTTCACTGCAAGAGCAATGGGTAGATTCTCCGATCAAACTTATTTTGATGCTGCAATAAAAGCAAAAGAAGTTTTATTTGAACTTACAGAAAAACAATTAAAAGATTGGGGTTGTAAGTATCATGAGTTGATTATGGGTAAACCTCATGCAGACTTATTCATTGATGACAAAGGAATTAATTGTGATGACTTTTTCAGAAATTAAACACGTACCTAAAGGATGGGGTTATGAGAAATGGATTGCCAATTCTCCAGAGTATTGTGGTAAATTATTGTTTATTAAAAAGAGTAAGAGATGTTCTTGGCACTATCATAAACTAAAAGATGAAACATTTTATATTCAGTCAGGTAAGATACATCTATTTTATGGTGACACTGATGAACTTAAGAATGCAAAAACAACTATACTAGAACCTGGTGATAGGTTCCATGTTTATAGAGGGTTGAGGCATCAAATGGTTGCCTTAGAAGATACAGAACTATTTGAATTCTCAACCCAACATTTTGATGATGATTCGATTAGAATCTTTAGAGGCGATTGATATAATCTTCTACTGATGTGAACTTATGATTCCATCCTTCATCTTTTGCACAGGTATAATCTTGATACTTACCTACTAAATGATCAGGGAAAGGAATATATTCTATTTCACCTTCATACTTATTTGCTATTAGTTTTCCTACTTCTTGGAAACTGATAGGATTGCTTGTGCCTAAATCGTAGATACCTGATGGTTTATCATTATTAAGAACGATATCTACAATGTCATCTACACATACAAAATCTCTTAGGAACTTATCAGAACCCTCAAAGAGTTTTAATTTACCGTCTTCTTGTACTTGTTTTGTAAATTTAGATACTGGACTTGCTTGATCTTCTTTATGTTCTTCCCCTTCACCATAAACATTAAAGTATCTAAATCCTTGTACTAATTTAAATTTATCAATATTATCTTGCATCCAATAATCACTTACTACTTTGGATATTGCATAGTAATTCAGTGGATTTATGATTCCTTGTTGATTACCATAAACCGATGCTGATGATGCATATTTTATAGGAATTTGATATCGTATTGCTTGTTCAAATAACCACTCAGTAAACTCTATATTAAAATGGTTGATTTGTTTTATATTAGTGCATGTTGTGTCAGAAATAGCACCTTGATGTAGTATGAGTTCTACTTTATTCCAATCATTAAAACTTTGTCTAAAATGCCAACTACTATTTTTTTCTACTTTAATTATTTCTTCATTTGACAGTTTTTCAAGAAATTTTTTTCCTATGAAACCATCATGTCCTGTTAATATGATCATGTTGTTTTATGTAGATTATATCAAGAATAAATAAGAAAAGCAAGTACTATAAATATCTAAAAAGAGTAAATAATGGCACTCAATTTTCCCGATAATCCCTCTGTCAATCAGATATATCATGATAGCACGTCGGGATTTTCTTATGTTTGGAACGGTACTGTATGGATTAGTTTTGAAAGTTCTGATTTATCCACAGTTGTAGAACTTGACGACATCTCTGGTAGTTTCAACAGTTCACTTACAACATTTACATTAAGTGTAAATGGAACTCCGATGGGTCCACGAAATGCGACTCAGTTGCAGATTTATTTAGGTGGTGTTGCTCAAAATCCAAATTCAGACTTTGTAATATCAGGAAGTAATGTAATTTTTACAACTCCTCCTGCAGCAGGATTGAATTTTGTTGGAATTCTTTTAGGTGTTTCATTCCCTGTTAGTAGTGTTTCTGATAATAGTATTAGTCTTTCTAAATTAACAGCAGATGCAAAGGGTGTTGGTATTCGGTCAGATGGTGTTTTAATTGGAACTGCTGCTACTACATTTAATTTTCTTGGAATTGGACATACATTTGCTGTTAGTTCGGGAACAGTTGATATTGATTTAAAAACTGGTGTAGGAACTGCAATTAACTATGATGCAGGTAATAAATCACCATTTAGTTATGTTGATACGTATGATACAGTTAATGAAAATATTGTTTTAGATACTGTTAATTCAGGTCTTAGCACTTCAGTTGCATTTACCATAGTACCAAGACTTGAGGTCGCTACTGGTGTTGCCATAACTGTTGGTCTTGGTAAATCTTTGGTTATTGATGCACTACAATTAGGAGTTTAGTAAATGTCAACTTTAAATGCTGATAGTATAAGGAGTAGAGGTGGTGGCAAAGTTAGCCTTCCTGATGGTGTAAATGTTGGTTCAATATCATCCTTTACCGATCAAATAAGTATTAAGAGTGAGGACTCTACTCCTGGTAGAGTTGATATTTATTGTGAAGTTAATAATCTTCATTATGCAAGACTACAGGCTCCTGCACACGCTGAGTTTAGTGGAAATCCAACCGCAACATTACCAACAGTAAGTGGAGATCTTGTTGTAGGAAATACTTCTTCCGCTATCTCTCTTGATATTAATACTACTGGTATAATAACTTCTGCAAATGGAGCTCTCTCTGGACCTCCACAAGTAACAGGGATTGCTTCAGGTACAATACCTGCAAATCGAGCTGTTTGTGTTCATAATGATGGTAAAGTTGGTGTTGTAACAGGAACTAAAATAACATGGGGTGCATTTGCAGAACTGGGTACATCTCCACCAAATCTTCAAGGTAATGGAACAACTATTGATATTGCATTTGGTGATGGTAAAGTATTTGTTGTATCAAGGTTTTACAATGCTACTTCTGGAAATCATGCTGGAAGTTGTATAGTCGGAACACCAAATGCTGATAATTCATCAGTATCATGGGGTTCTTGGACACAATTTGAGACTACTATTGATGGATATTGTAGAGTTGTTTATGATTCAAATGCTAATAAATTTGTCATAGCATACAACCGTTCTAGTACTATTAAATCAAGAGTTGCTACAGTAAGTGGTACATCAATAACATATGGTACAGAGACTGAAGTTATCGCTGCTAATGCAGAGTCTATTGAAGGGATTTTTGATCCTGATAGTAATCAGGTAATTTGGGCATATAAAACTGGATCTAATATTGCTTATAGTAGGAAAGGAGCAATTAGTGGTACATCCATATCATATGGTACTCAGGCACAGATAGCTGCTAATAACTCTAACGGACCTGTTGGTATTACTTATGATACTAAAAATAATAAAGTTATTGTAGCTGTTGGTTATAATGGAGATCAAAGTAACAAAGGTTGGGCATTTATCGGTGATGGCAGTGGTACTGCTTATCCAGGCAATGTTCTTGCTAGTGCTGGTGAAATTAATTATAATTATCAATATAGTAGAATAAATCTATTATATGATGAAGAGAGAGAAAGATATGTCTTTGCTTCTTACAATCATAACGATAGTCAGTGGGAATCGTTAGTTGGAAAATATGTAAGTGCTACTAGTATAACATGGGGTGATCCAAAC
>TARA_B100001113_G_scaffold242526_1_pt1 | contig 11059 bp, 7 predicted proteins | sample TARA_B100001113 | Tara Oceans TARA_B100001113 (sample SAMEA2622402) | marine metagenome | biome: marine biome (ENVO:00000447); feature: deep chlorophyll maximum layer (ENVO:xxxxxxxx); material: "saline water (ENVO:00002010), including plankton (ENVO:xxxxxxxx)" | depth 50 m | reverse complement strand
TATCAAGTGATTCTATTTCAACAGATTCTAAAAATATCATTGCCCCAGGTTTCGGATTAAGTACCGGACTTTGGATGGGCAGATTGCCAACTCAAGTTGGCATTGGAATTAACCCAAGAGGATGGATAATAGAAAAAAAAGTTGGTACTTCCGTTACTGTAATTACAACAAATGCTCAGTATGTAGATTTATGGGCTAGGGTACCTTTTATAATTGGTCCATTTTATTTTTCTACAGGACTCAATGCTGGGACATTTATTTCAGGTAAAGAAAGAATTGAAATATCAGATACTGCTATACCTGATTTAAAAAATATTGCAAAGAAAGATCTAGATATTGATGCCTTTGGTTTAGATTATGGTGTCAATCTTGGGATAGGATATCAAATGAATAAAGCCCAAATTGGTGCATTGTATTTCCTGGGGGTTTCCGAACAAAAAAATGGTGTAAAATTTAATAGTCTAATTTTTAATCTTGGATATAGTTTTTAGATAATCAACAATAATAAGAGTGTTAAACCGATAGTCATCTTCTTTTATTTTTGTAAAACTATCATATCCAAAATATTTAGGGCTCCTTTAATTTTTTTATTATCAAAATATTTTCTTAACTTGTGATATGGAAACTTTGCAAAAGTTAATTGAAGAAAATCCTGCCATCTTTAGAGTCCTTGCTATAGGCCTTGGCCTATCATTAGGTTATCTTTTTTTCTTATTATTTCTTTCTTAGAATAAGTCTCAAGTTTATTATTCTCAAACCTAGTAATATTGCTGGGTTTTTTTGTTTATAGTGCAAATTTTAATGGAGAAAAAATGAAACAATATTTTACTGGATTTTTCACTGCCGTATGTTTGACATCAAGTGCATTTCTTTTTATGGGTAGTAATAATAAAAATTTGGGAGATATAACCGTAAGCAGTATATCTATTCACCCTGGTAAATATGGAGGGGGTTTCATTAAAACCTATAATGACGATGGTAAACAGACTTCTTACATTGGTACAGGCCAAGACGGTGTTGGTTTAGTTGGAATTCATAATTCTAAAGGATCTCAAATTGCATATCTGGGTTCTGGAAATAAAGGTGCTGGGTTTTTAAAAACATATAATCAATACGGTACACGCACGTCTTATATTGGTAGTGGTGGGCAGGATGGAGGTTTACTTCAGACTTATAATTCAGATGGTAAGCAGACAACTTATGTTGGTACTTCTGGTGATGGTGTAGGATTAATTGGTGTCCATAATTTAGATGGAAAACAAATAACCTACTTAGGTACTGGAAAGCAAGGAGGTGGTTTTTTAAGAACAAATAATAGACAAGGTAGTATGACGTCATATTTAGGAGAAGGAAGAGATAGTCGTGGAGGGCATTTACAGACTTACAATATGAATGGAGAACCTACATCCTACCTGGGGACCAATAAAAATAAAGTAGGGGCTTTGGAGATTAATAATGAATATGGAATAAGGGTAGGCTCATTAATTTCAACATTTGAGCCAAACAGTTACTCAGGTGATGGTGTCATAATGTTATACAATAATCAGGGAGAATATGGTTGGATGCAGGATGGAAAAGTGAAAAAAAATTGACACTTTTACTATTTAATTACATCAAAATCATATAAATATTATAAACAACAATAATCACGCCAACAATTAATATTGTTTTTGCAAAAGGACGAATAATATTTAATGTATTTCTAATGTTTTTTATTATCTAATTGATCAAATAATTTTAGAGATGTCCATTTGTCAAAAAGTTCGTTTATGCTGTCTATATATTCCCTATAAATACGATTGTTTATATTCTTTTTTTCATTTGCTTCTTGATTATCATTTAATGGAGCATCGCTAAGAATATCTAGCATTTTTTTTGCCGATTCTTTTTCTTTGATAATCCAAGATATAGGTTCCATTGGACTTGCTCTGAATTTTTGTTTTTTATTGGAATTATAGATCTTTTCAATGGGTACGCCAGTAATGATTATTTTACGAATAGAAGATTGAATAGAGGTTTCTCTTAAATTCAATTTTTCACTTAGTTCTTTAGTAGATAACGCAGTAGGATACACTTGATATAGCAAGCATAAAATTGAAGAAGAAATACTATTTAAGCCTCTTCTAGCAATAATTTTTTCATCATTTTTAATAGTTTTCATAGGTAAATCTCGTAACTAAATTTCGCACCATTCAATAACCAATTTATTACGCCATGACTACTCACTTATTACTTAAATGATATGAAAAATTATTTTTTATATATTATTCTAAGAAGCAAGATGCTTTTGTTATTTATTGCTTTTGCTTTTGGCCAGAATAATGTAACTGATGATCTATCAAACGTGATGGATTCTTTAAGAATTATAAATAAAACATCTCCCGAAAGAGCGATTAGATATGCTAGAGAAGTTTTAGCTAAGTGCCACCCTGTTGATGACAAAAAATTAGAGTCACAGGTTCTCAACATGCTAGGCGAAATATATCTTGACCTTAATCTCCCTTCTTTGGCCCTTTCAAACTTTATTGATTCCAAACAGAAATCTGGTGACAGGCCTAATGGCTGGATTACCCTCAATATAGGTAATGTTTATTTCAAGCAATCAAAATGGCATGAAGCAAAAAACCAATATCATAGTGCACTTGATTTATTTAGAAGACAAAAATCAACAATGAGTAATGCAATTATTGGTAGAAGTGTTGCATTGAGTAATCTTGGACGTATCGAGATGAACTTAAAAAATTATGATGATGCGCTGGTCTATTTCAAGGAAGCTCTGAATATTAGGAGAAGCTCTGCTCAATATAAAAACTTCTTACGATCTATTACAGGAGCTACTCTTTCTCATGGTCAGGCTGGAGTTAATGTTGCCTATCAGCATTCACTATTAGCGGAATTATACATAGAGTGGGAGTTGTATGATATGGCTTTAGACCAGTTAGCAGTTTCAGACTCAATACTCGAAAAAATAAGAATTAAATCTAAAACTGATAAAAAAAAGCCCCACCAAATACATGCTGATAGCTATATGGGAAGTAATTACTCAGCTAGGGTTAAGATATTTACTAAAACTAATGAACTAGTTAGAGCGCACAGAGAATCAAAATTTGCTTACGATTTATTGATAGGTCACCCCTTTTATCTTATTAAATATTTTAGAAATCTAGCAGATTTATATATTGCGCAAGATAGTTTATATTTGGCTCTAGGGTCAGTTGACAAAGGATTAAGAGTGTGCGCCCTTAATGGAATGCCTGTTCAAGAACTAGATTTGCTTGATTATAAATCTGAAATTTTTTCGAGTAATGATTTAGAAAGGAGTGCTTTAAATATTGCTAATGAAATCATTCAAAAGAAAGAAAATTTATCAGAAACAAGGATGGATATGCTTATTGAGAGTCTTAATTATAAGGCAGGATTCAATGAGAATAGGATCAAACTTCAAAAAGCCGAGCGAAAGCAAATAGGGATATCAATTGCTAGTGGTTTTACAATGGTGATTTTTGGATTTATTCTAATTAATTATCGAAATAGGAAAAAGGCACTTGATCAAAAAGCAAAATTAAGTGAGCAGGGTAGAATTATAGCGCAGAATGAATTAAAAAATAAAGAAAGTGATCTCGTCAATATGTCAGCATATATTGTATCGAAAAATGATTTGCTAGTATCTATAGAAAAAGATCTTGATTATCACACTTCGTTAATAGAAAGTAAGAGTGATAGAAGGGTTATGGAGCCGTTGAAAAAGAAGATCAAAAATAAAATAGATGATTCGTCAGATTGGGAACAGTTTCAAAATCAATTCTCTGTGGCATATCCTGAGTTCGTAAATCACTTGGGTGTTAATTATCCAAAATTAAGATCGGCAGACATAAAATTGTGCTGCTATCTGAAAATGCATATGAATACTAAAGAGATTGCAAGGGTAACTGGACTCTCAGTGCGTGCTGTTGAAAATAAACGATACAGGTTAAGAAAAAAGTTAAATTTGAATGCTAGTGAAAGCTTAGAAAGTTTCATCAACTCATTTGTTACCTCGAATTAGGTACTTGATGAGTAGTTTTGGAGTAATTACATTCTGGAAATAAATTAATATTTTTCAAGTGCAAATAAGGGGTGTTCCATAGTAAAAATGAAAAAATATCTACATATATTTAGTTTTCTTGCAATTTTGATATTGTATAATTGTGATCAAGTTGAGCTCACTAGTCCTGGAAATAATCAAAATTTAGATCCAAAACCGCCAACAGGTGATATCTTTTGGGCAATAGAGGTTGTTGATAATAAGGGTCAGTTACCAGAGAATTCAGCAGCAGGTAAAACTATTGGTACGCTTAATGCGACTGATCCTAATCCTGATGATGAATTCACTTACTCCATTAGTAGTCAAAAGATGGACAATACCTCGATTAATTATTTCACTCTTAATTCTGATTCAGGTTATACAAATCTTGTATTGACTAATGGTAGTATAAATTATGAAGCATTAAGTGGGTCAAAACAGGTAGATGTGGTAATTCGTGTAAGCGATGATAGTCCAGAACCTCAGACTAATGATTTTACTTTGACTATTGATATTATCAATGTTAATGAAACTCCATATTTTACAAATCTTAATTCTATTATTAGATATGCAGATGAGTATGTTAATTATAATGGTATAAGGATAGAATGGACTGATACCGATGAAGGAGATAACCCTACGTTTTCAACTTCTTCACTCCCTTCATGGTTGACGATTGGAAGTGATGGGCAGATGTCAACTGATGCGCCAGGCAATGCTGATGTTGGCAATCATTCTTTCTTAGTAAAGATTTCAGATGGTGGAATAGATGTCCAAGAAGAGATTACTATTGAAGTAAGGGAAAATACTGCACCAGTTTTTACTAATGTTTCTTCAATACCGACTTCTATAACAGTGGGGTGTTATAGCCAGAATCAATCGCTGTTTGACATTAATTGGTATGACCCAAACAATAATGCAGCGTACTTTAATGGCAATGACCTTATTACATTCACTGTTACAGAAGAGGTATCTTGGATGAATATAGATGAAAATGGGTCAATATTTTGTGTTACAGCACCAAGCAACAGTGATGCGGCAACATCATCTATTACAATATCAATTAGTGATAATCGCCCAACTGTTTCTCAAACTACCGTTCATGAATTTAGCATTACAGTTGTTGCCAATGACGCACCCAGTTTTACCAATCATAATGGTTTCCCATCATCTATGAGTATTAATGATGACCCACTAGAGTATGATTTAGATCATCTAGATCCTGATGATAATCAAGTTACGTATCAATTAAAGGTGGATACATATTGGTCTACTCAATTGAGTTGGATTAGTATTAATAGTAACACTGGTTTAGTTTCTATTAATCCAACTCAAAGCAATGTTGGAGATCATGAATTATTATTTATGATCTCTGATGGTTGTTTAGATCATGAAGAGCCAAAATCTTTCACAATTTTAGGAAATTAAATTTTTAAATCAACAAAGGAAAAAAAATGAATATTAGATCAGATATGAACGCGAGAACCGCAATGGTTTATGGTGGAGCTGCTTTTCTGCTAATGATTGTAGGTTTTCGTTCAATTTTCGCTACTTGGGATCCAGACCATGTGGGGATAATGACATACCTCTCAATTAGTGCATTAGTTCTAGAATTTTTTCTTTTGCTTCTATATGCCCAAAGTATATATAACCTCGGTCCTGATGACGGAGGAGGTAGTACATCTGAAGGAAGCGTCAGCAATATGGATAGCAAGGAAATATCTGAACTAACCAAAGCCGTTGTTAAGGTCGCTCAAATGGGAGAGGGATTATCTAATTTTGCTAAAGGCAAAGTACAAGAAGAAATAAGGAAAGAAGTCAATGAGATTCTGTCCAAAGCAATAAAGAAATAGGATTTAGATTATGAAAAAAGTAGAAGTCTATTTCTTAATAAACTTAGGCGCAATTCTTAGTCTATTTGCCATTGAGGGTGAGCTGGCCGTTTACATGTCTAGGCAGGATGACATATTGAAAAATGTCGCACAGGATAAACTCCAAGACCTTGTTGAGATAAGTAATGTTGAGTCAAATTATGATGACCCTGACTACTACAGACTCTTTTTTGATGTTGATGGGCAATATGAAAAAGGTTCTATTGAATTCAATCCAAGCTTCACTACTTCAATAGTAGAGGTTGAAGGTGAAGGGATAAGCGTAGATGAAGAATACGATTGGGAATTGGATTCTGTTGTTGTTGAGCCCTATAAAGATGAAGGGGATGAAAATCGATATGTTGCAAAGGTTAAGCTCAGTGGTGTTGAAGAAAGTTATCTTAATCAACCATTCAGCGTTGATCTTGGAGTTAAATTTTTGCCAGAGATCGATTCAGTAACATATAATAAGTGGTCCACAGCGTTTGGTGATTACAGCATAACAGATAAACTCCTCAAAATAATTGATAATGAGGTTTCTCGGGAGGGTAGTTTTGAAATCGACCGAAATTTTGATACGCCCATTACGCTAATCTATATGGATGGTCAGCAATCTGAGTTTTTTGTTTTATTTGATAAAGAAAAGTATACCGTCCTTAGAGGATTAAATTGGGAAATTCCATTTAGCGTTGGTGGTGTTAATTCAGATGCAGATTTTACAATTGAGCTAGCCAGTGGAAAGGATCTTGTTAAAGAATTAGTTTCTGGATTGCCTCGTGCTTTTGTTAGGGGCAAGGGTGTTGGAAGTGGTACAGTTGAGGTAGTTGGATTTCGTAAAAGGGACAAAAAGTCAAGTATAACCTCTGCAAAAATAGTCGTTGTTGATCCTCAATACAGTTCTCCTTCGGAGGATAAAGAAATCTTCATTGGTGAAAACTATGTTTTTGATAGCAGAGTTAAGGACGTTGATAGGGATAAGATCTCTGTGAAAATTTCAGGTTCTGCTGTGAACTCAAAAACCTTCAATTCATTTGAAGCAAAGCTGAAACCAAAAAGCAGGGGAAAGGTCAAATTTGAAACACTTGTTGATGGTGCGCTGGTTAAGGGCTTAACACATGAAGTAAAGGTTAGAAAAGTGCCACCACCCAAGTTAGAGTTTAAAAGACTGGGTAAGGGGACAAACAACATGTTGTTGACCGTTACCACATATGGAAATAAAAACGGGAAGAAAGCCGTAGTACCTCTATCAGGAATTTATGGCAAACTTGACCTTGAGCAACCAGAAAAGCGCGTAGGGAATCGCAGAGTAGTAAAATATAGCTTTGAAGTTGATGAGCCTCAATTTGGTGAAACTACTGAGATTCGAATAAAAGTAGTTGATAAATACAAAAAGGAAACTGTTTCTGACAATCAGTTTGAATATTATGATTAAAACTCTTTACAAAATTGCTGCAAGTTTTTCTTTTCTAACTTCTATATATGCTCAAGAATCCCTTTTTTGGGAGATCGCAGACCCTATAATTAATAGTGAATTTATAGAAGCATATATAAATAGGCTGATTGAGGAAGATAAGTTTGAAGAAAATAGTATACAGGCTTCTTTTTCAATTATTGTGCATATGGATATTGATGATGAGGAAGTTAATTTAAAGAAATTGAAAGCAAAAGATTACCAGATGGGTCAGTACATCTCGTTCGATATGACCGAGGTAGAAAAAATGAATCCGGATCAGTTAAGCACAATAATGTCCAGAGAATACAAATGGAAAGATGTAAGCCGCAGAGATCTATCTGAGCTTGAGCAATTCAGTACGGTTGATAATGTTTTTAAAGAACGCAGTTTTAAGGATGCCCGGGATGCATTTTGGTGGTCTAATGCTCAGATAAGTGCCAGTACAGCCATGAAGTTTTTCATTAGGCAGAAAAGTGGTAGTCTTGCATTTAGATTGGAGCAAGGATTTACTGATTTAGGATTATCAAGGCAATTATCTGAAAATTTGATACTAGGGTTGTCAAACGATATTGTTAGCTCTTATATAATTCTGCCAGGTAATACCATGTCTGTCTCGCAAGGGATTGGACATCCTCTTGAAGGCAATCTTGGTTTTGGGTTCAAGTTTGACACTCACAAGCTTGGAGGGCAGGTGAATTACATGGATGTTGATGGCCAAGAATATAGCTTCGCAGACATGTTTAGTAGAAAACATATGATACTACCATCAAGTAGTGGTCTGCTTTACTGGAGCAATACTTTTCAAATTAACAGGAAAGTAGACTCTAACTATGGAACGAAAATTAAGGACCAGAAAAAAGTTAAAGCAAAAGCTGAAAAATTGATTGCTAAAAACAAGACATGGTTGGTAGACGATACAAAATACACTGGTCTTTTTATTGGTATGGACGAGAACAATAATGTGACAATCCTGGTAGAAAAAAATGAAAAAGCCCATAAGAAAGCTAAGAAAGGTAGAGAATGGGTAACTGTTTCAGGTAGTGCTGTAAAAGCATCACTAGAATCATTGAATAAGAAAAATATTACTTTAGTTCGAGATAAAGATAATTTTACAATGGTTTTAAAGATAAGGGATTTGTCAGAAGAAGATAGAGAATTTGTAAAAATGTTAAAGTGGGATGGTGAAAAGACATTAACCGCATCCTTAGATAAATTTTCTGCTGAAGACCAACAACTGATACGATCTGCTACAGGAGTAGTAAGGGCTAGAAGTGGTAAAGGACGTGAATTAAAAGTAAGCGAGCCATATGCTTCTATGCGTCTAAAAGCAGGTCTTTCTTTCACTCAGTTCTTGCATGGTAATGTAAATGCAGATAATCAAGTTTCTGTAACAGATAGAGTGACGGGTTCAGATGCTATTGGTGTTTATGCGAAGGTTGAAGGTGTGACAGATGATAAAAGATCAAAGGCCTATGTACAGCTTAATGCTTCTGGCAGTGGATTTAAGGCATATAGTTTTGGGCTAGAAAGTAATGTGTATCGGATGGTTAATCTTGGACTAGATTGCACCCTTTATCCAAATAATTCATTTATAGAGTTTCAGGATAATAGGAATGATCCATCTAGCAAATACGAGTGGTATCCAGGTGCAAGGCCCGATGAGGGCAAGGGAGGTGGTTCACTAATGATATCACCATATATATCTGTCAACTTCTAAAATAAATCAGGTAAGAGTATGTTAATATTATTAAAATCAATTTTTTGTCTTTTTACATTCATAGGTATCCTTAAGGCACAGAGTGGGCTAAAGGTAAATGCTGATAATGTTCAAGTCCAAGAAGATAAATCAATTACTATCAATGTTCTCAAAAATGATAATATAAAAAACAAGGAAAATCTTCTTTTAGAAATCTTAACCAAGCCTGAAAAAGGAACCGCGCAAGTGCAGGGAGAGAAGATTTTATACACGCCTAACCTTGATGTTAGCGGTATTGACCAATTTGAATATAAAGTTGATATTGGCACAGGTACGGGTACTGGAAAAGTAAGAGTCAATATTAATTCTGTTAATGACGCACCAACAGGGATATCTCTTAGTGAAACAAAAATAAAAGAAAATGCTGCCGCAGGAACTGCCCTCGGTCGAATTAAAGTAGAAGATCCTGATGTAGATGATTCATTTAAATTTGGACTTGCTAAGGAAAATCGCGATGATTTTAGTCTTGATGGCTCTAACCTACTCACAAAAAGACCATTCAATTTTGAACAGGAAAAATCATTTTCAATATCTATACAGGTAACGGATTCAGGAGGCGAAAAGTATGTAGGCACCGTTGATATTGCTGTTGATAATGTAAACGAAAGTCCTATACTGATTGGGGAAAAGAAAGTCACGTTTACCCACAGTGAAAATGCAGGTAAAATCGTCTCGCGCCTTCAAGTAAATGATCCTGATGAAAATCAAACTAGCGTAAAGTTCAAAATTTCAAAAAGTGAAGACAAACAACATTTTAAAATAACCAGATCTGGTGATATTGCTTTCTTACGTGATCCAGATTATGAAAACCCGGTAGATAAAGATAAAGATAACATATATAAGATTTCTTACACCGCTTATGATAGTAAAAACGATAAACTTTTTGTAAGTGGGGATGTTTCTATTAAGGTGAAAGATGCAGTAGAAACAGAGGTTGTAGCACTTGATAAACGCAAATATGTTGCCTGGAATGTTGATCATCAGCCATACCATATATTGATGGAAGATGCGATTGCAAACTATATCAAATTAAAATATATTAGTTCAGAAGATGGGGCAGCTGTAGATGATGGCTACGGTACCCCTATTAAAGAAATGAATCCCACCGATCAAATTATTATTGTTCAACAAAAAGGTAATTCAAATGAGATACATGAGATTTGGTATGGGAACGGGCTCGATTTCATTGTAGTTGATCGTGAGAAAGTGGATTGGATATTCAGTCAGGATATTCAAAAAGTATTAATGGCCAAAGATGAATATCTAACAAGCGAGTCTGAAATGGTTTTTCATGAGAGTGAGCGTGATAGACTTATGGCTGGATACGGATCAAAATTTTCGGTATGGCATGTGAATAATTTTAGAATGTCTCTATCTTCATTTTCACTTAGATCAAATCTGTTGCAATACTCATCCAATATGAAAATTGGGAACCATCTTATTGGACTTCCAGGACTGCTTGCAGGATCTGGTGAGATGGGAGTGGCTACCCATAGATCTGAGTTTGGCTTTAGAGTGCCATTCGCATTTGATTTTGGTAGTGGAAGCTATGATGGCATAGATGTAGTTAGTTCTGAGTATCTTGGTCTTTACGCAAGAGGTAACATAGATAATCTATTTGAGACAAAGACGAGCATGCATGGTTTAATCGGGTTCACTTTTTATCCATCAAGCTCTGGTGAAAAACTAACTTCCATAGATAGTCTGGGACTATCTCAAGCTGACTTAGATGAATCAATTGAAAATGTAAATATATTAGACAGCTATGCCTTAGTTGCAACAACTGTTCGGGTCCCTGTCAAATTATCATTTATAGGTAGATTTACAGCCTCGCCAGGTTTTCATTATATGAAAGTTGCTCATAGACTGAAGGATAAGAGGAAAACTGCTATAGATAGTGGTCAAGATCTATATGA
>TARA_B100001113_G_scaffold99176_1_pt1 | contig 11098 bp, 10 predicted proteins | sample TARA_B100001113 | Tara Oceans TARA_B100001113 (sample SAMEA2622402) | marine metagenome | biome: marine biome (ENVO:00000447); feature: deep chlorophyll maximum layer (ENVO:xxxxxxxx); material: "saline water (ENVO:00002010), including plankton (ENVO:xxxxxxxx)" | depth 50 m | reverse complement strand
AACGGCGTAGCACGTCCAGGATTGGCAGTTCATGTGTGCGGCTCACACGGCGGTACACACACAGGAACGGATGGATCCTCAGCTCAATCCATCGAGGATTTGGCTATCTATCGAACATTACCAAATGTAACAGTGCTCCATCCGTGTGATGATGTGAGTACACGAATTCTAACCAAGCAACTTGCAGTTTCAAAGCAACCATCGTACATGAGAACTGCTCGAAACAAGACTCCTGTTTTATACGATGATATTGAAGCTGGAACTATTCAAATCGGTAAAGGCATAGAACTGAAAAGCGGCTCTGATGTTGCTATTATTGCATGTGGAGTTCTCGTATCTGAAGCATTGAAGGCTGCTGACCAACTTAAACAGCAAGGTATCAATACGACTGTCATCGATATGCACACCATTAAGCCATTAGACACTGCATTAGTAGACAAAGTATCTACCCGATGTGGTGCCATTGTAACCGCTGAGGACCACTCTGTTATAGGAGGCCTAGGAGGTGCTGTCGCAGAACATCTTTCTGGTTCTAATTCAACACCTCTTGAACGAGTGGGTGTGAAAGATCGATTCGGTGAGTCTGGTCAAGCAGATGAAATGTTGGAGTTGATGGAGTTAAGCGCACCTCATATCGTAAAAGCAGCACAGCGAGCAATAGAGCGCAAGTGATGCAACCATCATGTTCATGAATCGTCAATTTAAGGCTAGGTTATGGAGTTCTTCTTAGATACAGCCGACGTTGATGAAATTCGTGAAATAGCAGCCTGGGGCATCCTCGATGGCGTCACAACAAATCCCTCCCTTATCAAGAAAAGCGGGCGTGATTTCAAAGAAGTCGTACGAGAAATTGCTGGAATCTGTTCTGGCCCAATTTCTGCCGAAGTTACAGCCATGGATACTCAGGGAATGTTGGAACAAGCACGACAACTGAAATCGGAATTACCTGAAAATGTCATTATCAAAATTCCATGTACTCCTGAAGGACTTGCGGCAACAAAAGTACTCACCGATGAAAGAGTCGATACAAACGTTACACTGATCTTTTCAGCATCGCAGGCATTAATGGCCGCAAAGGCAGGCGCAACTTACGTATCGCCATTTATTGGAAGAATCGATGATACAGGACATGATGGTATGAATCTCATAGCAGAAATCATGGAAACTTGGTCAAAGTATGATTCCATTACGACCAAAGTTCTTGCCGCTTCAATTCGACACCCTACTCACGTATTGCAATGCATGCAACTTGGGGCCCACACTGCAACAATGCCTGCAAAGATTTTCAGGCAATTAATGAAACATCCACTCACAGATCGTGGCTTGGAAGGTTTCATGCGTGATTGGGCTGAAGTGGAAGCAGCCGGCAAGGCTTGAATGAACACGTTTGCGAAAAGGAGGCTTCATGAATGATGGAGCATCAGCCCATATCACGAGGAGATGTCAATGAGCGATATCCAGAAACGTTTGCAAAAACTCCTTGATGGAGAGTTGGATGCAGCAGAAGTTGCTGAAGATCCTGCTCTAGCATCATTGGCAGACCGCCTTTACGGGATCAAAATACAACCCGTTGAACCAAAAAAATTACGCGATTTTGAGAATCAGGCTACAGCTCCATCCGCACCACTTCCAGCAACAGACATGATGATTGAAGTTATTGGAGATGTTGCCTTAGAGCATCCTCCAGCTCCATCCGCAGAACTTCCACCAATATCACCGATGCCAATTGCAGGAGAATCAAAAAACAAGAAATCGTTCGGACTTATGAGTTATGCATCACTCCTTGGATTACTCACTGTACTAGCAAACATGTTCGGTTATCTCCACACTCTTGTTGGTTCGATGTGTACAGATGCATGTTCCAATGAAGGACATACCAAGATGAACCTACTCGAGATTTATCGGTTGGATTCCATCAATGGTTGGAGTCTTCCGGTCACAGAAGGCGTTGTAGGGATTCCTGATGTTGTTGCAGTTGTTTCTCTCATTGTCATGATGTTCCTGCTTAGAAAAAAGCAGTGAAGCAATCGTACCAGGGTTAATTCCTCCGTCATCTTGATGAGCAGGTGTTGTAAGGACAAAACATGGGCAAACCTGCAAAGGCAAAACGCGGAATCCCGAGCAAGGTTGAAGATTTCAACGCGTGGTACCCATTTATCGTCGAAGCAGCGGAACTTGTTGACAAGCGTTATCCAATCAAAGGAATGGATGTATGGAGGCCATATGGCTGGAAAGCAATGCGACAAATCGACGCACTCACTCATGCTGAAATGGATCGAACTGGTCATGAGGAAGTCAATTTCCCGTTATTGATACCAGAAGATTTACTCGAAAAAGAAAATGCTCTCGTTGCAAGGTTAAAACGTGCTCGTGAAGAAGGTGTAGACCCAGATGAACTTCGAGATGATGATGAGGAAGCTGGATTCAAGAAAGAAGTGTACTGGGTTAAGCATGCAGGTGAAAACGAACTGGACATACCGATGTTCTTGCGACCAACAAGTGAAACTGCGATGTACACAATGTTCCCACTTTGGATTCGTAGCCACAAAGATTTACCTTTGAAAGTCTATCAAATGGTCAATACATTCCGATATGAAACAAAACAAACACGTTCATTCATTCGCGTACGTGAAATTCACTTCTTTGAAGCACATACGGCCCATGCCAATGAAGAAGACGCTACACGGCAAATCGAACAAGATTTGGAAATAGTTGATAGACTTATGGAAAAGTTATGCCTTCCTATCATCAAAGCGAGGCGCCCAGTTTGGGACACATTCCCTGGTGCGCACTATACGATCGGAATCGATGCGGTCATGCCGAACGGTCGAACACTCCAAGTCGCAAGTTGTCATCATTACAGAGATCAATGGGCAAAAGCATTCGATATCACTTATGAGAATTTAGAGGCCAAACAACAACACGTCCACCAAACGACATACGGCATGTCAGAGCGTTTGCTTGGTGCTTTGGTGGGTATGCATGGTGACGATGCGGGGTTAATTATGCCACCTGCAATTGCTCCATGGCAAGTTGTCATTTGCCCAATGGTTCGAAAGAACTCTGAAGTTGATACCATCTCTTTATCACACGATGTTGCAGAGACTCTTAGGAATGCTGGCCTTCGTGTCCATGTAGATGATCGTGACTTACATCCTGGTCAGAAATACTACGATTGGGAAATTAAAGGTGTACCTCTCCGACTCGATATTGGCCCTCGTGATGTTGAACAAGGTACAGCATTCGCAGCAAAACGCACGGGTGGAAAACAGCCATTGCCTATTGATGACATTGTAAATTCTGTACGTCAGGTTCTGGACGAGATTTCTACAGTGCTTAAGACACGTTCAACTGAGCACATGGACCATGTCATTCAACCATTACCACCATTTGTTGAAGAAAATGGCCAATGGAAGATGGATGGAGAAGTTAAGGAAGGACACATCTACGAACTTCCATTTGATGGTTCAGATTCTCATGCAGAAATTATAGAACGTTCAACTGGCTTGACATTCCTCGGAGATTCAACAGAGGATTTCGAAGATGAGCAACCTTGTCACATGAGCGGAAAACCGACAAAACGACGCGTCTTATTGGCAAAGACCTACTGATTCACCAAGAACTCTATGATTAATTCAGGAGGCCTTCCTATGACGGCTTTTCCATTCCAAATCAATACGGGGCGTTCCAAACATTTTGGTTGATTGATCAAGAGTTCTCGAATATCTGATGGGTCGAGATTATTGATATTAATATCGCCTTGAACGTCCTTGTTTCGAATGATCCCATCTAGAGTTGATAGAATCGTCAAATCTTCATGAGCAATTCCTTCCGAGAGATATCGATATTCTTCGAATTCATATCCTGCATCCAACAAGAGACTGACTGCTTCTCTAGACTTTGAACAACGGGGATTGTGATAAAGACGCATTAAATCACTCACACATCACATGCCGAAGGCTGACGGATCCATGTTGTCCATGTCACCGTCTTTCATCATCTTGCGCATCTGCTTGTTCAACTTGCGATTGCCACCCATGCCTTTCATCATCTTGCGTGAGCGTTTCCACTGCGCGATGAGTTCACGAACATCCTTTTCCTTGACACCAGATCCACGAGCAATTCGTTGAATACGTTCTGCCTTTATCTTAGCAGGTTCGTTCTTTTCCCATCCGGTCATCGAATCCATGATGGTTCTATACCGGTCTAGGTTCCCTTGCATGGCTTCTTTTTGGGATTTGGACATGCCTCCAAGACCTCCAAACATACTGCCTGGTAAAAATGACATCAGTTTGTCAATTGTTCCAACCTTTGCCATCATTTCCATTTGCTTGTACATATCGTTTAACGTAAATCGGCCAGACATAAGTCGTTGGGTCAATCGCATTGCTTCTTCTTCATCAAGATCCTCGGGTGCGAGGTCAATGAGGCCCCGAATATCGCCCATTCCAAGCAATCGAGAGATGAATCTGTCTGCTTCAAACTTTTCAAGATCTGAAACTTTTTCTCCAACACCAATGTGAACGAGAGGAGCCCCTGTTGCAGCAACAGCGGATAAGGCACCACCACCTCGAGCAGTACCGTCCAATTTGGTTACTACAATTCCTGTTACACCTGCTAAGTCATGAAAAGAAGCTGCAACAGGTCCCGCTGCTTGACCAACTTGTGCATCGATGACAAGCCAACGCTCAGTTGCGCGTGTTATGGACGCAATACGTTCTAACTCATCGACCAGTTCTTCATCAAGTTGATGTCGCCCCGCAGTATCGACAATCACCAAATCCGCAGCAGAGCAAGCGGCTAGACCATTGCGAACAATGGTGGCTGCATCCTTCTCATCGGGTTCACCATACACGGTGACAGATGAATCTTCCAAGAGTTGAGAAAGTTGAGCGTACGCACCTGGACGGTGAACGTCCGCTTCGATAACCGCAACACGAAGACCGTGTTTTTTCCGATACCATTCTGCTAATTTTGCAGTTGTTGTGGTCTTTCCTTGACCATAAAGACCGACGAGAAGAAGGGTAGCACCGCGAGGCTGAAATTCATGAGAAGATCCTAGAATTCGAACAAGTTCAAGATACAGGATGTTCATTGCGTGTGTCTGGAGGTCGATACCAGGACGTGGTTCCTCCTCACGCATCCGCTCTTCCAAACGGTCGACAATTTCCTTGGTCTGTCGAACGTTGAAATCGGCTTCTTGCAGAGCACGTCGTAAACTCTTGGTCATCTCCTTGAGTTCTTCTTCATTGAGACGACGTTTGCTTCGGAGGAGTCCGAGGGAACGAAAAATCCCACGTGATAATCCTTCAAGCGCCATGAATCAGCCACCAAGCCTTCTACTTAAAATCCAACGGAGGTTAACTACGTGAGCGGAACGTCGAGACGGAGAATGTCGTTCTCTAGTTTAGCCTTCACTTGTGAAGCCTTTGCAGGGGATGTTGTAGGTATTGCATGTTCACGACCATTGACCCCGACAAACAGAACTCCTTCTTCGCTTCGAAGGGAAAGATCATCACGTTCAAGACCCGGGAAATGAAGATGTATGATTTCGACACCATCACCTTGTTCAGTGTACATTCCACGATGAATTGAATGATGCAATCGATCACCAATCGGATAAGGTCCGAGTTCATCTCCAAGAATCTTAGGATCTCCGTACAACAGGCTGCCATATGTGCGTAGACGCTCCAATCCTTGAACTTCGGAATCAAACAATTCCATGGTTGTCACTGGCAAATCCAGACTTTCTTCCAGTTCTGCGATGTGACCTTGCTCTTCAGATCTCCTACGTTGTAAGAAGGGATGATCAAGTTCTGGAGTTACTCGATTCACCAAGCAACCGGTAACAGGGAGTTCGTATTCACTCAAGGATGCATTCGCACGAACGGTTTCATTCACACCCATGCGTTCAGGGATAGTAACCAATGTAAAGGATGTAGTTGATGGATCGCTAAGAACACGACGGACGTGTAAAACACGACGACGGAATCGTTCAAGCTCTTCTTTCATAGCATCGCTTTGCTTACGTCCGAACAACATCGAACGAATGCCACCAGAAACTCGCATCATGCGCAACAACCTTCCCGACCATGCCTCAATAAGTTCAGGGAGCGAGAGAAATCGAAGTGTATGGCCTGTAGGAGCGGTGTCGAAAACAATAACATCCCACATCGGGTTTTCAACGTGCTTGAGAAGTTCATCAAATGCGATGGCTTCATCGAGCCCAGGCAACACCAATTCACTTGAATCAACTTCTTCTTTAATCGATGCCATTTCGTCCTTAGCATCTGGATCAAACATACCACCAAGTCCACCTAGTGCAGCGAAAGGTGAAGACGACATCCCCGAGAGACTTTCTCCGAGTTTGGGCATAAATGTCGACAATTTAGCCTCTGGATTGAGTTCTAAACCAAACAATCCAGGGACGCCTTCAACGGCAGTTGGTTCTGAAGATAAATCAACACCAAGTGAATCAGAAGTTGAGTGCGCTGGGTCACTTGAGACAAGCAGAACCTTGAGACCGGAATCCGCAAGCCAAACTGCGGTCGAAGCAGAAGTAGTCGTTTTACCTACCCCACCTTTTCCACCAAACAACAACAACCTCGCCATGGTTTAGACATCAGGTGGAGGTGTTTGAACTCATTGCCTCCAATTTTTGCTATTCATCTTATGTAGGCGATTCATCAGGAATGCTTGTGGTCAATGAATTCATCACATTCCAAATTGCGGCCGTTTGTGGGCTTATTGGAATGACGCTAGGATGGCGTGGTGTGATGACCAAGTATTCGGGATTCTATGACTTACCTACAGCATGGAATCAAGTGTTTTGGGGGATTTTATTGGGAGGGGCTTTTGCATCATATGCCGATAGTTCCCTTTTCTTACCGTACTATGAGGCACAATTGACTGGAGAACGAACTCCAGAACTCAACCTCATTCGTTTAATTCTCGTCCCGTTGATTGCAACAATTGGCATGCACTTCCTTCTCCGTCGAAAACGAGTACGAAAAGGGGGCTCCCAGGCAACCAGTGGTTGGGCTCTTGGCCTCGCAGTTGGCGGAATGTTGGCCATTGTATTAATCACAAGAAAAGTTCAGGCCGATGGTGTTGGTTTTGTCGATGTGTTGACGATTCTTCTGATTGGTTTTTTTGCACCAAGAGTTGAGGCAATGATTACGGCGTTTCATGGAACCCTGATGCTAAGGGGAAAACGATGGGGTGCGATCTTTAGAGCAACCTTCTGGAGAGCCTCATCACTAACCATGTTCTATTTTGCTTGGTTTAGTCCTCTCGCATGGGTTTTCATTATTCCTCCTATGTTGTTGGTTCAGGATTCGGCTGAAAAATGGGTCTGGGATTCGGTTCCAAAGGAAGGTCGCCGTAGATGGAGGAGAATGCAAGCCGATAAGCGACGTGAAAAACAGGCATCAGCAAGGCTCATTCATGCACCAGAATCTGTTCTGATAAACACCGATCTGTCTGAGGAATGATATCTCGGCCTAAGACCCCCTCTATCAATGGTTTGGTCGGTCATCTCACACAACCATTAAACCATGACTGTGAAACCAATGTGACATGGGTTCTTGCCCGTACTGCTCTGCGACCACGCTGGATGGCGACACCATCTGTTATTCGTGCGGGAGAGTATTAGCAAACAGTTCCATAATGGAACACCGTATTAACCTCCAAAAAGATCGTTACAACAATGTCAACGCCTACAGAATGACATCGGCGCCGAAACGAAGAGGAATTGTTCAAACCGATCGAGGACGAACAAAAAATATCCTAAAAGGTCGAAAGAACAGATTTCGAAGCCTAATCATGCTTGGGTTGGTTGCTTTCATTATGCTTTCACCACAAGCAAGAGAGATGACAATGGGGAAGATTTCTGAAGTAAAAGAATTCGTTATGAATCCAACTTTGGGATATTTGGTATACGATATCGAAGCAGATTACACACTCAATCGAATCGTAACACTTGAGAATCTGGATGCTGATTCAAATGAGTATTTCATCGAAACGTTACCCATATCCCCCGATATTTATGCTCTCGAAAACAGCAATGCGATGTATACCTATACTGACGGAAGTCCGGGCCTGCCAAACCAGAAAATACAAGATGTAACGGCAATTGAATTACGGATTGATGGGCAATCGATCAACATACCACTTGGAAATGCCGCAATAAAATCAGTTGCAGAGTCTGTAGTTACATCCGGAGGTCACCAAATCTGGTGGCCGGGAACATCTGGAAATGACGATAACTATTGCATAGGAGGGCCTTGTGTAAAGGTCAAGGTAAACCTCTCACCCAATCAGAAAATTACCTTTGAGTATTTGGTAACCATTAGCTCCAAATCCTTCACATGGTGGTCGGACGTTGATGATGTCGATGCTCGAATACCAGGGTTTTCATCAGGTATTGTTGAGGAAAACAGCGGTACCTTTGATGATTTCCTTAATCGAGGAGACGGTGAACGTGCCGATGACTTCACGGCACTACGTTGGTACAATAAAAATCGACCAGATTATGCAATAGATTCAACAGCAGCAAACGTCATAGCTGCAGTATCTGCCATTGATTCAAACCTACCAAATGGAAACCAAAATGCATTCACATTTGCGAAAGCCGCCTTTGATTATGTTCGAGAAAATATCGAATATTACACTGAAGAAGGTTCTGGTACTGCTGCCCTTAGTGGACCATCGTGTCTTGCCGCAGGTCAGGGCGATTGTGATGAACAAACAAATGCCTTCCTTAGCCTCTTGAGAGCGAAGGGAATCCCAGGATGGTACGTCTTCGGTGTCCTTTCAAGCAAATCCTACACCAAATGGGAAGCACACGCATGGGGATACATCCAATTGCCAATGTCAACGGAGTGGTGTAACGAAAATAATATTGATCTCAACAGTTGTTATATCGAAGCTTCGGTCGATGTGACCAACAACAAGTGGTTGTTGCACACAGCATCAGCTCTCATCGAGTGGATTGAACAACCTGATCCAAACCGTGATGGCACCTACATTAACGCCTATTACAGGCCGCTCTTGTATTCGGACCAAGATGGAGATTTTGATAGAATTGAACGTGATCGAATCTTTGCCTTAGAGGGCCCGGTTAGCTATGGGGGCGGTAAGTTCCCTGTTTACAGTTGAGGTGATGAAAAATGCGTGTAATTATTGGTGGTGCTGGACGAGTGGGTTCTGAACTTGCTCGTGCAATGCGTGCAGAGACGATGGATGTCGTATTGATTGATAGTGATTCAAGGGCAGTTAAGAATGCCCAATCGCTCGACGCCTTGGTAATTCACGGCGATATTACGTCTCGCAGTTCGCTACAAGAAGCAGGTATTGGCGACGCTTCGGTATTTGTTGCAGTTACAGATTCAGATGATCGAAATTTGATTGCTTGTGCACTCGCTGAAGATGAATTTAAACGCCAGAATGGATCATCTATTCAACACAACTTACTTTCAATCGGAAGATTCCGTAACAGAAATTATGTCGAAGAACATCAACAAGGACATCTTTCACGATGGGCTGCTGTCGATTATGCAATTGACCCTGTCGACGGTGCTATTCAGCGATTAGCTACAGGATTACGTTCATCTGCTATTGAGGAAGTCATTCCATTTGGACACGAAGCCTTCATCATTGAATTAAACGTAACAAAAGAAGCCGAACAAGTGATTTATCAAACGCTTGCAGAAGCAAGTCTTGGTATTGAGGGGGGGTTGCCTCTTATTGTGGGTGTTAAGCGAGATGGTGAACCAAGTACTGTTCCAAACAAAGATTTCACCTTAATGCCCAAAGACCGTATCGCTGTAGCCACCAGTGGATTGGGTTCGTTTAGCCGTATTTTGACTGCATTTGGACATGAGTCCATTGATTTTCCCGCACAACCACGAGTTGCCATCATCGGAGCCACGGATGTTGGGAAGCGAATTGCAGAAAACTGGTTGAGAAATGGAGCATACGTGACGGTCATAGAAAGGAATCTGAACATTGCAAACGAATTATCGGGTTCAAGCATTGGGGCACATGCAAATTTGGATGTCATTCATGGCGACTTTTTGGATCGGAATATCTTAACGGAAATCGGAATCAAAGAACATCATATTGCAATTGCTGCACTTGAGGACGATCATATTTCCATAGCTGCTGCTCTTTTAGCCAACGATATGGGTGTTACTCGGACGGGATTGATTCTCAAGGATTCTGATCTTGTTACTGTCACTCAGCGAATGGGAATTACATTTGCTGTTGATATCAAAAGAGTTGCAGTCGACAATATTCTTGCCCATATTCACACCAAAGCATCAGGTGCATATGCAATTCTTTCAAACATCCCTGACGTTGTTGGAATAAGCCAAACTGTGTCAAAGGATTCAAAATTTGCTGGAAAGAAAATCCGCAACTCTGGTCTACCGGAATGGTCACGTATTGCATTTATCCAACGAAGAAATACGACCGGTTTTTGGGAAACCCTACGACCTGCGCGTGAGAAGACAATTGTCGAAGGCGATCGACTCATTCTCTTCTGTAGACCGGATAGAGTCGCTGATCTTGAGAAACGATTCAAGGTGTAATCATGCGTTTTGATGTTCTCAATCTCATCCTTGGGTGGACGCTTGTCGCTCTGACCATTCCGCTCCTCCTTTGTGTGGTAGCAACTGGATATATGGACGACTGGGAACTTGCGTTTCGAGCCTTTTCGATACCTGCTGGACTATCCCTCTTTATTGGTGCAATGATGCTACGTTTTGGAACGAAGCGAAACACACACATGCGCCTTCGTGATCGAGAAGCCTTTGCAGCAGTCGCTCTAGTCTGGCCACTTGCTGTATTTATCGGAGCGCTTCCTTATTGGCTAGGTGGGATGTTTCATGGCCCTTTTACCGAAGGTTCTGATTTCGCAGATATTGCCCGTGGTGCTGTTAACGCTTGGTTTGAGTCGATGTCAGGATTCTCAACGACTGGGGCCACGGTTATCTCGACCTCCATGAGTCCTAACTGTTCTCCTGGAATGGATTGCATTAACTCACAAGCAAGAGGATTGTTGTTCTGGAGATCACTAACACAATGGTTTGGTGGA
>TARA_B100001113_G_scaffold100244_1_pt1 | contig 11144 bp, 9 predicted proteins | sample TARA_B100001113 | Tara Oceans TARA_B100001113 (sample SAMEA2622402) | marine metagenome | biome: marine biome (ENVO:00000447); feature: deep chlorophyll maximum layer (ENVO:xxxxxxxx); material: "saline water (ENVO:00002010), including plankton (ENVO:xxxxxxxx)" | depth 50 m | reverse complement strand
TCAGATAGTTCTGCAAAGTTATAAAAGTCTCCTGAAACAACTTTTGCTGGGATGTTTATACCTGCTATTGGAAAATTTTCTTTTTGATTTTGAGATAGCAAAGTTTTTTGTATCTCACCAACAATTTCAATTTCTTTTTGCATTCTATTCTTATCTATTAAATCTTTTGCCATCTTGGCATTATTAATTGCTAATGCCGCGGGTCCAGACAAAGTTTCTAAAAGTTTTCTATCATTTTCCTCAAATAGTTTATTGTTTGTTTTTTTATTCAGACAATGAATAACTCCAATACATTCGTCTGAAACAATTAATGGTGAACATAAAACTGAATACGTTGTAAAATTTGTTTTATTATCTAAATCAAAATAAAATTCAGCAATTTCTCTTACATCTTTACGCACATCACCAACTCTAATACATTTCTTCATCACCGCTGCCTTACCCATTACTCCTTGGGTGATAGGTATTTCAAAATCTTCGAGGTATGCTTGATGTTTTGATGCAATACATTGGAATGATTGATTTTTTTCATCTATTAAAAAGATATTGGCAGCTTGAGCATTTATTCTTTTTATAATTAGTTCTAATGAATTATTTAATGTTTCTTTTAAATCAAGAGTCTTAGCAAACTCTTGATTCATTTTAGTCACTAACTCTAAATCTTTACTACTAGTGTCATCTACTTTAGTGGTTTCCTTTTTTTTTGCGCCAAAAAACATACTATTTATAAATTGATATTCGTTAATTTTTTGATATTTTTGAAGTTGATGGAATTCATTATTCATGCGCCTAATTTCTATTTGCACTTAACAGATGCAATGATGCTTATACAATACTGCATTGATGGGCTCATAGAATTTTCCTCTCTAATTAAACTATAAATTGTGTCCTATATTATAGTATTTATCTTCGGAAGTATATGGGGGAGTTTTAGTAATGTGTGTATTCATAGAATCCCTGAAAATTTAAGTGTTATCTATGGCCGGTCTCATTGTCCAGCATGTAAAAAACAAATTAAGTGGTATGACAACATACCTTTATTGTCTTTTATCATTCTGAAAGCTCAATGTAGAGATTGCTCAGCACAAATAAATTCCAAATATTTTATGGTCGAGTTAATTACAGCTATTAGTTTTGTATTTATATTTTATTTGTTTGGTCTTACTTCAACAAGTCTATTGTTTTTTATTTTATGTATCGGCTTTGTGATAATTTTTTTTATCGATTTAAAACATTTTATAATTCCAAATGAAATAACTTACCCGTTAATCCTTATTGGTTTTTTTAAATCCTTTGATCCTAATCTTAATATCTTTTTATTTCCAAATTTTATTAATTCTCTAATAGGTGGATTGTTCGGATACATTATCATTTGGTTAATAATTTTTATTTATAAAAAATTAAGAAATAAAGAAGGAATGGGATTAGGGGATGCTAAACTTCTTTCGGTAATCGGTTTCTGGTTCGGTTGGATTTCTATACCTTTTGTTATTTTTTTTTCATCGGCTGTTGCCTTGATCAGTGTGATACCAGATTTAATAAAAAATAAAAAAAAACTTTCATCTCAAATCCCTTTTGGTCCTTACCTCATCATAGGATGTTTAATTTTTCTTCTTTTAAATGAGCAGATAAAATTATTCTTAAACTAATAAGTGTGCCCAGTTTGATCAGCTAATTGTTAGAAAAAAATATCAAATGATATAATAACTTGTTATGAAAAAATTTTTTACTTTAATCCTAGTTTTATCAATATCATTTTTTTTATTAATTGAATTTATCGGCGATAGATTAATAAAAAACATTTTAGAAGATAATGTTTCAAGTTCTTTAGGAAGAAAAGTGACAATCGAAAAATTAAATATTGATTATTTGAGTGGCGCAGCAGATGCTAAAGGTATTAATTTATTAAATAAAGAATTTCAAGGTTACTTAGTAAGAATAAATTCTGTTAAGGTAAATTTAGATGCACTGTCAATTTTTTCAAACAATATATTAATTAACGATGTTCAATTGCAAGATATAAGTGTTAATTATTATTTTAATTTTTCTAATCAGCGGCTTACAGATAACATCAGATCACTTCAGAAAGATCTTTCGAACAAAACTACAAGTTCACAATCAAATAAATATTTTAATATTGAAAATCTTGATGCCAAAAATATTTCAGTATCAGTATTATCATCAGAATTAAATATTGATAAAAATTTTCCATTAAAAGATTTAAACTTTAAGAACATTGGGAATACCAATAAAAGTAAAGATTATAAAAATGAATTGAAAAAAGTTTTTAATAGTACTGTAAAAGCAATTAAAGATAGAGTGTTAAGCAATGACTTTTTAAATAAACTTGAAAATTTTGATACTGGCGTCATTGAAGAAAAGGTAAAAGAGAAACTTAATAAAAATAAAGATAAACTTAAAAATAAACTTAAAAGTCTTATCAATTAATGAAAACTTTTTTGTTTATTAATATTATTATTACAGCATTTAATATTTTTATTTTATCTTATGCTTACTCGCTTAAATTCTTTCCACTTAAATGGAGAAAAAAGATTAATCAAGATACTCTTGTAGGTTTAGCGATTATATTTGTGACGATGTTAAATATGTTTGCATGGATAATATATTTTTATTATGAAATATTTGATCCGTTTAAAGATTTAAAACAACTTTTTGCCTAAAAACCAACGTCTCGCCAACCACCTCTATTAGATAACACTTCACCCGCAATAGCTAAGATGGAATATAAAGTTTGTTCTGTTTCCGATGGTCCTGCAACGTTCGCAAAAAGCTTATTATCAAAGATTACTAACTCAGACAAAACTCCTTCTCTGACAAATACACATGCGCTTCCGTTTGCTCGACTGCCTTTAATTAATTGATGTGAATTATTAGTTCCACATTCATCATCAGATGCACATATAAAAGCATTTCCTATATTACACCTATTTGCACCTACTGGTGGTTCATAAACTGGGTAATATACTTGTCCCTGAAACAATGTTGGTGGTGCTGAGGTTTTTCTAAATGTATTTGTAGTAAAAAGATCATTAGGTTGTCTCCCATCTACAGTATCCAAATGAATTACCCATGCATCTTCTGTTGTAGGACACTCGTCACCACTGACATCACCAGTTACGTCAGAACATACAGCTGCATCATCAATAGATCTTGCCGCATCTGCTCCAAGGTGAGCTCTTTCAACAAATGTGGAATCTGTCTCTCTTGGGATTTGGACACCATTTAGATGTCTAAAGAATGGATAGTCTCTATCTCTTACGCCATATAAAATATTATCCATAAATTGTCCTCTTGATCCTAATTGATTAAAATTTCCTGTTCCCCCCCAAAGCCAGAAGTCTCTAGTCGATACTCCCACTCCAGCATCCATACCGAAAAATGAAAATCTTAGATTTTCTCTATCAGCATTAAGTTTAAAAAGTGTAGTTTGATCAAATAAGTTTGCTCCATTTTTTGTAGAGTCTGTTAAATTTATTTTTGTAATTTTACCCTCTCTATCATTGACATAAACCATCGCTCCTCGCCATGGTATACCGAAAGCTGTATCTGGTGTGATGACGATCGGCGTTGTTGGAACTGAATTGTCTATGTCACTTCCATTTGGTGTATCAATAATATCATTTCCAATCGCAATACCACTTGGTGAAGTGTCTATTATCGTTATTGGTCCATTATTTTGAGCAGCTCCATAAATTCTTCCTGGGTCTTCCATATTATTTAATTCAACCAAGTATACAGCAGAGCCTGTACATAAGTTGTTAGCAGCAAGGCCACCTCCCATTACTGCAACATACTTGTCAAAATCTCTATCATCTATCTGAGCTGGATTATCTGATGGCAATCTAACTATTCTTGGTGTAGACCAAGTTTCTCCCATTTTGCTATAATCAAACTCAGGTGGAATTCCTGTTGCTGCTGAGCAAGTAGATTGTATAAAAAAGTTGTCTGTTTGTCTTGTTTCATTGATGCTTCCACCTGGATTAAATACCTTGGGTTGATCAAAAGTAATCACTAATGATCCATTGACCATTCTAGCTTCACTAAATGCAATTGGTGTAAGTTCTCCACCCCCAACCGATCCTGAGACATTAATCATCTCCGCTGGAACTACAGAATTATCTGGTACATTAAATTGAATATTATCAAATGTAAAAGTTTGTCCTCGATAACATGTGGCAGTCCCATTAGCAGCAAAACCACCAGCGACGTCATCGTTGCCTTGACAAACTGCAATTGCGTCTTGTGCAACTGTGACATCATTATCTGGATCATTAGTTGGATTATCTGTAGTCAAAGCAGCATCTAAACTTCTATTTGCTTGCAGTGCTTCTCTTGAGTCTGATATATTTGCAGTATTAGCAGTATATTGTCTTTCTGTTATATTTCCTTCTTCATCAGCAATGTAAACAACCTTGTTTATGTAATCATTGTATACTGAGAACATATGTAATGGACCTAAGCCAGGCGAAATGATTGGGTTTGTCACATCTAAAACTGAGAAACCCGCTCCTCCTCTGCCATAAGGCACCATTAGTATCGTGTGCCAGGATGGATCATCCTCTAATGCACCATTAGGCAGCAATCCTCTCATAAAAACATCATGTACAATCGGGGAACCGTCAACACCAAATATTGCATTAGAACCTCCAGTATCAGCAGCCGTATCATTGAGTTGTTGATTAATTTTTATGGGTAATCTTCCTGCTATAAATGGTGGAATAAATCCCCACTCTTCATCTCCAGTTTCAGCATTGATTGCATGTAACATTCCACTATTAGATCCAGCATAGAGAACATTTCTTCTTTGAGAATGAATGGCCCTGAAGTTTTGATAATTATTAATAGTTCTATAATAAGCTTCTTGATTATTATCTGTGAACTGAGTGTTTCCATCTGGAGACCCAATTTCAATCAATTGTGAATGATAAATATCTCCTTGGACGTGCGCACGTATCTCAGTGATATTACAGTCACCATCATAATCGAAATAATCAGCACCTCTCATAAAACCAATTAAGCCCTCTAACTCATCCGCAGTACCTGCATCACCTAGATTGGGACAGCGCTGAGCAGCTGTACCATTGTATAAATCAACTAGCGTGAAATCGAGTTGATTGAATAATGAAGAAATCTCATTTCGAGTTTCATCCGTATTAGTAAAATTATTCCAATTGCCAATATATGATGCCCCTGGCATTGCAGTCCAAATGTTTCTACTATCCTGAGCAGCCTGAATTCTAACACGATCAGCAGAACTCCAATTTCCTGGATGATTTTCTTCATGTTCCACAGTACCATCTGGATTTAATTGTTTTCTCAGTATCGTTCCCTGCCACTCACCAAATTGCTCATAGGCAAATTGAGCTTGATACAACGAACCCCCCTCTTGAATTGTCGCGGTTATCGATGGTGCGGTAAAAGCCAGTCTTTCAGCTATTATCTGTCTAATAATTGCTTGCAATTGAGTCCTCAAATCTTGAGGAGTATCTGCAACAATTGTAGCCATGCAGTCCGCATCTCCAGCATTATCGCATGAACCTACTCTTGCTAAAGCATCAAATGATCTCATACCCCTTCCACTGATACCGCCGCCATAAGCGACCATTAATGTTTTTACTCCAAAATCCCTTCTTAATCTTTCCAATCGATCTGCGGTTCGACCTGCCTGACCATTAACACCTGTACCGGTCTGTTCACCATCTCCAATAACAATGACATAGTTTAATTGACAATCTGAATTTGGATCACGCGGAGATACAGGTCCTGAAAAATAATCTAAAGCTATTTGTGAAAAAGCCTCTGAGTCTGTTCCCCACTCAACTCCTAAAGTATCAAGCACTTGCATAGCATCTGCAGCTCCACCCGGACCTATTCCAACGTTTAGACATGAATTTCTAGTACATTCTACACTTTGCCCTTCAGGATGATTACCCGACCAGCCACGATAGTATGTGCAATTTGTTCTATTACTATGACACCATGCACCACCGAAAGGTACAGCTCTTCTGCCTAGATTACCCTGACCTGCATTCCAGTGACCGAAACCAAAATTGGCTCCTGAAGTTAATGTACCATCACTGAAAACAGCTTGTAAAGCAGATCTAGCTCCAGTCCATCTAGTAACTCTTCCTCCACCAATCGAGTTTTGCCACATAGCATCTCTATCAGCGGCATTAAATGATGCTTCTGATAACTCAGTAACAAAAGATCTGGATGAAAATAAAATTCTATCCCCAATAACTCTTATTCCACCAACACTCCTATCTATTCTAATACTATCTGCATCGATAGTACCTGGATTTCCAGAATTTGCTAAAGCACTATTAGTTCCACCAGCCGCTAACTCAGTACAAGTTCTATTATCTGTCCATTCATATTTATGAATTCTAGTAGCACTCCAATCACCAGAATAAAAAATATCACTATCTGTATTAGAAAGTCCAAAAACCAGAATTCTAGAAGCTGGACTACATTCTCTTAATGGAGTTCGGGTATTTACTGGAAGACCATTTACTTGATCAGGTAAAGTATAGCCATACAGAGTACCATTAGAATTACTTAAATATAAAGTATTCGCACCATCATCTACTCTTATACGGGTTCCATCACGGGATCGTTGAAATGTATCACGTGTTCTTCTACCATTACCAACCATATCAGCACAAGTTCCTGCTCCAAGATTACATGTGGATATGTAGGCTCCTCTTCTTACTCTGTTAGTTGGACCAAACCAATAAATTACCGGCACCCCATCTCTCATGGCGATATCAAAGCCTCTAACCTCATCTCTATTCCCTCCTGTTATAGCTAATCGACATTGCATATTGCTGTTAAGTGCAAAAATATAAGGTTGAGCTGCATCCGAAAATATTCCAACAAATAATAAATCTTCATTATTAATTGTTGTTCCGCCCACAGTTACTCCAGCTTGAAATTCTATTTCGTGAAATTGAAAGTCAAATCCAATATTAAAATTTCTTGTCAGCCCTGTTCCAGTCCCAATTCTAAAATCACACACATTATCAGTGCCAGGACCCATTACCCATCTCCGGGTTGCTAGGGCTCTTCCTTGTTGATTAAGATAATTTATAGTTTCTTGTTCACCATTATCATTAAACATATAAATTCCACCCGATCTTCTATCAACCGAAGATAAAATTTTATTTCCATCACCATCAATTGTCATAGATGATATATTTGGAATACCAGCACCAATTTGACGATTCATACTAGCTGAACTATCTAATAAAAATAAAATATTTGCCGGAACATCTCCTGCTCCAGATCCAGGTGGCAGTGGTTTAGAAAAACCTACTTGATTAAAACTAAAAAAAACAAATAAAATTAAAATAGTTTTAATAGTTTTGATCATTGGTTCATCTCCACAACATCATCCATAATTAAAAAATCTTCATAATCAGGTGTCGTAATTTCTATACTTTCGTATATTCCATCTAATCCCATGACTTTAGCATATAAGATAGAAGTTTCACCTGTGCTTAAATTAACAGAGCCTACCCAATTTTCATTTTTTGCTTGTTCATCTTTTAAACCGAAATTTACTTCAGAAAATTTTGATAATTGGTTGATATTTTTATTTACATCAAGTCCTTCAATTTCAATACCAATTAATTTTTTTTCTTTAACAAAAATATTCATATATGAATTTTTTAATAGATCATCATCACAGAAATAAGAAGTGTCATAACTATATTTCAGAGTTTCGCTACCCAAATCATCGTTAGCATCAGGTAAATAATCATATTGATCTTCTATTGCAGTAAGAGCTGTGCCCATTGGAATTTTAATAAAATCACACGCATAAGTAATGGTATTTAAGCTAAAAAGGACGAGTATGAATAATTTAATCTTAAAAAAAATTTTCATAATCAAATATTATTCATTCAACTAAAATAATAAATGGTAAATTTTGTCAAATATTACCATTTTGGGTTTAACTAGATAAAATTACTACCGACTCTAGAGGGATTAGTATCTCTGGGTCATTAATATCGTCCAAAGCAGTTCCGCTTGGCATTAAATAACCACAGCCATAAATTTTAAAAACTGTGCCTTGCCTTTGAACATTTGTTGAGGTCTTTTTTAAACTGGTCCCGGCTCCTTTAAAATTTGAACTGCCAGCATTGATTACAAAAAACTCCCATCGATATCTTTGCATATAACTTATTTCGTCATTAGATGCATTTTCAGATTCTAAGATAGGCCGTATCACTTCACCAAAGTTCCAATTTTCAGCCCAGCTATGAAATGCTAGTATTACATCACCAGCATCATTTCGAATAAGATTTCTAAAACTATTTAAACAAGGTGTATCTGCACCAGTATTTATATTTACTGGTGTCCCTCTACCCATAGGCCAAGGAGCACTGGCATCAGTGTGTCTTGCAAATCCACCATTAGCAGCTGCTTGTGTTTGTATTGTATTTAAATAATTGGCATGCGCAGCTAATTCCTCATTCGAAGCCCCAGCACCAGGCGGTACTATTCTAGTTGATTGTGGATCGACCCAGGGACCAATCATTTCATTAATTATATATTTTTCAGCCTCAACCAAAGCATGCTCGGCAACATAAAAAGTTTGCTGGTATTCATCACTTGTATTATTACTTTGATGATCTCCAGAAGAAATTACTATCAAGCTACCACCCATTAATGACATCACTAACAAAAGCACAAGTGACAAAATTAAAGTAAAACCTTTTTGATTTTTTTTATTCATTAAAAAAGCCCATCGTCTAATATATTTCTTGTATAAACTGATACAACTACTGTGTCTCTTAAATATTTGTCAGAATATCTTTTAATCGTTCTTGCAAATCCACTTAATGGTCTCTCATTGCCCTGTCTTGCATCAAATCTATAAAATTCATCTTCAGATCTAAAAGCTATTCTAATATCAACAGATCTTATCTTGTATAAATTATCTCTAGCATTAGGAGATGTGGGGCTTGGAGATGGTGTCAGTCGTCTACCCTCTCTATCGAGGGCAATAAATTCCATATCCTCAACATGGTCTCTAACAAGTTGATTATGATAACATTCTGGACAATCTGCAACCCATTGTCCAGTTGCTGGCCAAGATCCTGTCGGGTTATCTCTTGCTTGTGCCCAGCTTATCTTGGATTTATAAATCGCATACCGAGGATTAGAGCCATCAGTATCTGTAACAGGTAAAGCATAGTAGGTTACTTTATATCGTTTGAAAGGCTGCAGTGTATCAAGTTGATTAAAATCATCATAGACAACGTGTATTTTATCACAACATAAATCTGTTGCATCATGTTTAGGTGTAGGATTAGGTACAGTATCACCAATACTATGACCAAGTTGGTTAGGGACAATTACAACAGGATCATGACTATCTCTAATCGTTGTTGCACCACCTACAAATTGTAAATAACTTTGCTCAGGGTATCCCAATGAATTTTGGCCAAGATAATATTTAAATCCAGACATTCTTACATCTCGAATAAGTAATTCTATTAAATCTCTTGATGATCTGCTGATCTGAGCTTTATTAGTAACTTGGCTGTAAGTAGTATTAACAATTGAATAAGTTGTGTACATTGCCGCCATCATTAAGGATGAAACCACAATCCCAATTAAAATTTCAATTAAGGTTAGACCAGATATATGTTTTAAATATTTTTTTTTCATTTAGCTTATAAAATTATCAATCATTCTTTAATTTTGTAATCTGACTGGAAGTATAAAAATTTTCTTTTTCTCCCATCGTTAAGTCTCATTTCTACCCTGCCAATATAAATTGGTTCATCAAATACCAAATCTGATTGATTAGCACAATTTGGCCATCTACATACTGAGAAAACTTCTACTTTTTTTATCTCGTTGTCGCTTCTACATTTTAAAAATCTATTTTCATTAAATATCAAATCCCATTTTTGCTGTTTATTTCTAGGGGCATCAATATTCTGAGTGTCATAAATATTTTCTTGGTTTGTATTATTCGCTGCGTTAGCTGTAAGCGCTGTATTTGTGTTACCTCCACAATTTAATTGTGCATTCCAACCATTAGTATTTAAGTGTTCTGAAAATTTAACAACATCACTTGCGTCAGCACCACTAGCTAATGTTACAGAACCATCTTGGTCAAATTGAATATCCTCACTATCTGAATTAATACCAAATAAGGTATTTTTACTTCCTATAATATCTTCGGCAATCATTCCGGTTAAATAATTTGCTTTAGTTCGTTCCCCTGAGTTCGTAATTGATTGGGCTGAGAAGTTGGTCATTTGTAATATGGCTATGAAACCAATTCCAACAATTGCAGTGGAAACCAAAGCCTCTAAAATTGATAAACCAGAAATTTTAGATTTATTTTTTTTCATATTATTGTGCAACCCATTGTAAATCCCTACTATTCCATTTCTCAAGTGTTATATTACCAAATCTTGACCATTCTATCGCATACAAATTTTCATGTTCTGTCACTGGTTGTCCGGTGGTTGCATCAACATCACATTGTGTTCTGGCATTAGTTCTACTACAAATAAATAGAAAATTATCAACAATTACATCCGCACCTAATCCTGATGTAAGATTTCCAGCTCCACTAAACCATCGCTCATTTTTACCAAAACAAACAGCACCCACTTCTCCTGTCCAAGTTGTTGCTACATTTTCTAATTTAATTTGTCTAACTTCAATTGAATCAAGATCAACTATTAAATCTCCATTTGGATCTGGGTCATCATTCCAATAATCTGCTTGATCAATATTGCATCGATTATTTGGATCTTGCCACCAGTCACTCTCGCCATTATTTAAAAATGCAGCAAGAGTTTGTGGGCTCATCCCTTTTGAGGTAACAACCAAACCATCATTGTTGGTTGATAATTCCCTTTCCTCCACATGCACTTGAACAAATGCATATTGGCCTCTTTGCACTTGTGCATTAATTCCCTCAATTAAAGATTTAATTTTTACTACTGCGTCGCGAGCTTCTCTATCTTTTCGCCATTTATTAAAATTTGGATAACCAACTGCTGAAATCACTCCTATGATTACAACAACAACAATTAGTTCAAGGATGTTAAAACCTTTAATTTTCTCGTCCTGCGCTCGCATCTATTTTTCCT
>TARA_B100001113_G_scaffold236315_1_pt1 | contig 11156 bp, 11 predicted proteins | sample TARA_B100001113 | Tara Oceans TARA_B100001113 (sample SAMEA2622402) | marine metagenome | biome: marine biome (ENVO:00000447); feature: deep chlorophyll maximum layer (ENVO:xxxxxxxx); material: "saline water (ENVO:00002010), including plankton (ENVO:xxxxxxxx)" | depth 50 m | reverse complement strand
ATGTACAAAGATAGAGTTCTAATTCCATCAAGAGTTGTCGTAGCATCAGACCAATAGTTTCAGAATAATTTTTTCTGATTGCTCCTTTTCTTTCTTGGTCTGCTTCTGCTGCCGTGTCTTTTCAGTACCTTCTTACTGATATCTTTGGATTCTTTACTGGAGCGTGCTGCATAGCTTCGCTTGATTCCTTCTTTCCTACTTTCGACTTCGTCTAATATCGGTACAGGGTAATGTTGTCCAATAATACAAGAAATCGTTACTTGCAATTCATCTGGCATTTCCCATGGCTCATGGATAAATTTGGTTGGAACCATCGCTAGCTCTGGAACCCATTTGCGGATGTAATCTCCTGTGGGATCTTGATCTCTACCTTGTTTTGTCATGGAGTAGGCCCTAATCGTGTTAATTCCAGTTGTGCCGGATTGCATACCGACTTGTGACCAATGTATTCCAGGTTCATAATCTAAAAATTGCCTTGCCAGATGGCATCCTGTTTCTCTCCAAGGTAGCCACAAATTGTAAGATGCAGCAGACATTATCATAGCGCGCATTCGGAAATTTATCCATCCAGTACTTGACAGCTGTCGCATACATGCGTCCAAAAATGGCCAACCCGTTGTTCCATTCTTCCATCTTGTGAATCTGTCTTCATCCAAAACTCTCATCAAATTAGAATCAATTACAGGATTTTGTGCAACCAAATCTAGGTTGTCTTCCATCTCCAATTTTTGTACGAAATGGCATCGCCAGGCCAGCCTTTTCCTAAACGAACCCAAACTTTTCAACCAAACTGTAGGGCCTGTGAAATCGCCTTTATTTTTCCTAATGTACTCCATCCGAGCATTGGTCGCTTGTACTACTCGTCGCATAGAAATCGCACCCACTGCGAGGTAAGGTGAGAGGCCTGAGCCATGTTTTACCGCAAGAGTCGGACTTGAAATTGCCCATTGAAATTCCTTGGCTTCTAACTTTAAGAACGAATCCAATCTTTCGAAGGCTGCATCTTGGCCCGGTACCGGATAGTTTGTCAATTTCCGAGTTATTATCCGCATAGTCTCCATTGTTGGAACATCTCCTTGGAAATCTATGCAATCTGAAATAATTGGAGGTTGATACAGATTTTCTCTCATTCTAGAATCTCTTTTCCTCTTCCACAGATCTCTGTCACTCAACTTTCGAATAACTCCATTTGTGGGGTATTCTATCCACTCGATGCCCTGCTTAATACACCAATTTAGAACATTTTTATCTCTTCTAAAAGACCACGAGTTCCCGGTCTCCTCGTGCGATAGAATCCTTGCGATTCCAAATTCCGAATTTATTTTGTTGAGTGTGGTAACTATGTCATTAATTTCGAAATGTAGACTTCCACCAATTTCTTCAAGAGATTTTGACAACTCTATGGCATTATTTAACTCCCATTCGATATGAATTGGATCCACATCCTCAAGATCAAACCGCTCAGGTTCTATGGCAAACAAGCAAAGGGTTGGATTGTTGGATTTTGCAGCATCAATGAGTGGACTGTGGTCGTAGGTTCGAAGGTCTTTTTTGAACCATACGACATCAACTGCCATGGAAATTTTTCCACATCCGACTAGTATAAACTAGAGTTTCGAACCAATCATCGAACGTCGTTCAGATGAACAGAACCCACTTCAAGTCTTTCATGTGTGGGGTGAACTTCAATCATAATGACAGGGACATTTAGGTGCTCTGCTATTTCTTCAGCAGCAGATAATGGGAACTCAATCCTCTGTGTCGAAGCATCATATCTTATCCAACCGTCAATTAATCCCAAAGTATCTGACAACTCCTTTACGTCATCTGAAGCATCTTCTAGTGAGCAAGGAATTGCACCGAATAGTATAGTGTCATCATCTGACAATATCTCATAGGGTCTCAAAGTGGCTTCCCCTCTCCGTCTGAATCTGTTCCTTAATTGTCCAGCATCCTTGTACGTAGCAGTACAGAATTTGACATGAAAACTCATCTCCCTTGCAACAGTTTTCAACTTCACTCCTAACTCCGCAGAACCTTCAGCGGCAGCGGTAATTCCTCCTGCAAGATTGAATCCTCTAACATCCATATTCCCTTGATTTCCAACTGTTATCTCTAACTCGTTGATGTTGAGGAACTGAACGGGAGAATTGTCTAATTCATCGAGTAATGTCAGAAGTTTTTCTTCCTTGTCAGGCTCTGCAGGTAGTTCGACACCTACGCAGATTCCTGCTTTGTCTGCAGCGGTTACCGATTTCAAATACCTCGCAAGACTCAGGTCTAGAAGGTGGAATCTAAGTTCATCAAGCCCGGCTTCTCCTAGAGCAATTGCTTGTTCTTCTTTTATCGGAATTGAAGTGTAGCAATGGATGTGATGCTCCTTGCCAAACGCTGATTTTAGGGCCCTGACTGCTTCTACTGTTTTCTCAAAATCTAGCATCGGGTCACCTCCAGTGATACCGGTTCCAGTGGCCATCATCGCCTTACCTTCCTCTATCACTTCATTGAAATTTGTACATCGTCTTTCGTTTGCAAACATGTCTGGAGTTTCTCTACGGTTATCTGAAAGCGGGCAATAATCACAACCCCAGTGGCATCTTCCAGTAACAAAGAGCACCAACTTGCTACCTTGTTGGCACTGGATACAACCTTCAGCCTCGCCTTGCTCGGGCGGGGCAATCTCAGTTGCCATCTGTAGTTGCACGAGTATTCGGTCTTGCATCAATGGTTTGAATTCAACGGTCGTAACCATTCATTCGCGCTGCTTTGCCCGATTTAGTAACCAAATATGGAACTCGTAATTTTCAGTCAATTCTGGGTGGAATGTAATTGCCATTGTATTTCCTTCGAGAACTCCAACTACTTCTCCCTCCAACCAAGCTATTGGGTGCTTACTACCTTCCAAAAACCGCGGTGCTCTAATGAACACTCCTGGGAAATTACTAATCCCGTCAAGGCTGATTTTGATTTCTGCTTGGAAGCTTTCTTTCTGTCTTCCGAAAGCGTTTCGCTCAATCGAAGTTTCAATTAATCCTTGTTGAGACAAGAGTATTGCTCCAGCACATGTTCCCAATACGGGAGTTTCATTTTCTCTGATATGTTCCCAAATTTTGGAATAGAGATTTTCTGATCTACTAGCAATTTTCATTGCAGTAGATTCTCCACCTGGTAAAATGAATGCATCAACCCCTTCGACATCGCTTGCTTTACGTAGTTCTCGAATCACAATTTCTGTATTGATTCTCTCTGCAGCCTTCAATATTGAATACATATGCTCATGGCGAGCGCCTTGCAACATAGCAATGCCCACCGTCAGCATACCACAACCCAGAGGCATAGGGTTCTTCACAGCGACGGTTTGTAGTTCAATTATTGAACCTAGCGCGCTTCGCAGTGACATGGCTCACGATGGTGACTGCTTCTTGGTGCCGGGCCCGGTCAGAATGAGTCAAGCTTGTTTGGATGCTTTAGCAAGTCCAACAATTACTGCTAGAGGAACAGAGTTTCGTGATATAATGGCACGATTGAACAGCGGACTGCGATACGCTTTCAATCTCTCACCTTCATCTGATGAAAGGAAAAATCAGTCATGGATTGGTGATGATGGTTACAGGGTAATTGTTGTTTCAGGTTCCGGCACAGCCGCTATGGAGATGGTCATGGCTAATCGTTTCAGGCCAAACGACCGTGTATTAGTTCCAACCAATGGTAAATTTGGTGAGCGTGTTGCAGAAATGGGCTCAAAGTTTTGCAATGTTAAACATTTGAAATACGATTGGGGAAGGTCCTTCGATTTAGGAGAGATCGAGGAACAATTAGCGAGAGGAAACTGGGAAGCATTAGCGATATGCCACAATGAAACATCATCTGGGATTACTCAAGATGCACTTGAGTTGGCTGAAATGTGCCAAAGGCATGGGGTCGCCTTTGTTGTCGATGGCATCACAAGCGTTGGGGGTCTTCCTGTTCACCCAGAAGAATGGTGTGCAGAAGCAGTAGTAGTTGGTGCACAGAAATGCACAGCAGGCCCAAGTGGTATAGCTGCAATCGCAGTAAATCAGCACTTCATTGACCGTTGTACTGCAATTAGAAACCAGGATGATTCAAATCCAGTCTACTATCTAGATATTCTTTCAGCCCTGAAAAAAGGTGACGACGACCAAACTCCTTGGACTCCAGCGATTAATCCAGCTATGGGTTGGGCCGTCGCTCTTGAAGAATTGAAGTCTGAAGGATTGGAGGAAAGGTGGGCTAGATGCGCCTTCATGGCTAAGGGAGTTAGAGCATTATTCACCGACCTTGGTTTCGATTTACTAGCGGATGAGTTTTTCCGTTCCGCTACAGTTACAGCGATAATGTATCCTGAGGGGATAAATGACGATTGGCGTACTAGGCTGAAAGAAAAGTATGCCACCCAAGTTATTGGAGCACAAGACCATCTCAAGGGCAAGATGTTCAGAATTGGTAGCATGGGAGAAACTCCGGTTACAGAAATGATTGAAGGGTGTAAAAGAATGATTTCTTGCTTCAATGACTTTGGCTTAGATTTACCAGAACTTGATGTAGAATCTTATTTTGAGTGATTTGAATGTTCATTGTGCTAGGTCGGTTTCAACCATTTCACAAGGGACACGAACATTTGGTTGAAGCAGCACTGGGTAAAGGTCCAACCGTAATTGCAATTGGTTCCAGTGAAGCAGAAATGAGTATGAATAATCCCTGGAGTGCTGATGAGAGAGAAGCCATGATTAGAGCGTGGTTAGGTGACAGAGATGCACAAATCGTGCATATTCCTGATATCAATGATCCACCTAATTGGGTTGAACACGCCACCAAGTATCATGGAGAAGGCACATTAGTAACAAGTGATGAATCCACTAAGAATTTGTACGAAGAAAGCGACTTTTCCGTTGATTGGGTCGACCTTTCAAATCGAGAATCACTTGAAGGATGGAGAGTTAGGGCTACTTTGAAAATGCTTTCAACAGTATATGAAACAGAAGCTCAAAAAGAGGTTATGTCGGTCTCCATGCCTTCAAATGTAGTGGATTGGCTGATTGAAAATGATGCACTGTATCGCCTATACTCTATGTCAAGAGATGTAGAACATGCAGGTTAGGGATTCTCCCTCAAGACTTATCACTGACTTAGTTCACGTAGTGACGTGGACTTCCTCAAAAAAATTGGAGTCATGGCCGCCGGTCTGGGGATAAGTGGAGCGATTGGAGCCATTTCTGGCGTTCTTCTTCTTTATGTCTTAATCGACGCAGCAATCGCTGGAGCCGATGAAGTTGTTTGGATGTATTTATCTGGCGCAGTTGGCGTAATTGTTGGCGGAATATGCTTTCGAATTGTTCTTTGGGCAGGAAAAGGAAAGAAAGTTTTGCAGTAATTCAAGGCTCCATCTCTGCGAGAGTTTCATAACTCGTGTTCACTAGCACATTTGCATGGGTCTGAAAGAAAAGTTCGGAATTGACCTCGGAGTTTTCAAGGATTCAACTACTTGGAAGGCATTAGGCATCGGAATAGTTCTGTTCTCGATCATAGGATATGCTGGACTTTCAATGTTTGATTTGGCATCATCCGGCTATGGCGTAGATAGGGATAATATCCGCCTGGCACCCGATTTTGAGGTTGAAACCGTCAACCGTTCAGTTGAAGAAAGTGGATATGTGAGTGAAACTGGATGGTTCCAATTATCTGAACATCGAGGTAAGGTTGTAGTTGTGGATTTCATGGCGATTGATTGCGCTAATTGCCATTTGGTACAAGCTCACTTGGAAAATAAAATCGATGACTGGCGAGAATATGACGGAGATTATGAAATTATCATTATCTCGGTGGGGATGTGGTATTCAGTTGAATCTCTTAGTATGCTAAACAATACATTTGGCGATTCAGATTCGGATTCACACATGCCTTGGATTGTTGCAACAGGTCAAACAGATTCGGTTCTAAAATCAGATGTCATCCATTCTGGTTCTAATTCATCTGAGGTTGATTTGGATGATGGAGCATATTGCATAGAAGCCCAAGTCAACAACTCAGCAAAAGAGATCTCGTGCTTCGATATCGGGCAAGGATTGACCGACAATGATGATTTAGATGTCGACACAGATGGAATTGACATAATGATTGAAGAAGAATCATCTGTGAACTTCACAATCGAGACCACACTCGAAGGAAACATTACTTGGGAAATTATTGAGTTTACTCGTGGAGACATGGTCGAGGAATATCAAGCTCAAGCGATACCAGTGGTACTAGTTATTGATCATGAAGGGTATATTGTGGCGAAAGAAAGTTCAGGTACACCTACTGGTGGATGGGACGAATTCGATTCTGCAGTTCTAGCTGCAGCGGACGGTAATGCAGAAGATATGAGATTCTCTTTGGCGGAAGTCGACCGTTCTGCTGGTGCAATTTTCACAATGGGATTGTTACTCGGAGTTTTGGTATATTTCTCACCCTGTGCATTCCCAATTTTGCCTGGTTACATCTCATACTATGTAGGTCTTGGACAGCGTGAAGATGAATTGATGGAGGCTGGAAAACTTGAGAGTAAAATGCCAGCGCATTGGATTCTTGGCGGATTGGCAGCATTAGGACAACTCACCTTCTTTGCAATCATTGGATTTATTGTTCTCGGACTTGGAAGCATAATCAATTTGTCAGGAGTTCTACACTATTTTGCGCTTGCAGTTGCGATTCTTCTAATCGTTCTAGGTGCGTTCATGCTTACAGGTGGAACAGCTCATTTGCTTGGTTTTGTGCAAAAATTAGTCGACAAATACTCCACCACAGAAATGGATGACAAGTTCACTCCAAGGCGTAACATGTACCTCTGGGGAATTGGTTATTCTGCAGCATCAATTGATTGTACTGCTGCAGCGGTTATTCCTTTCATTGCATACCTTGCCCTAATCGGAGGGACAGCAACTTGGACCGGTCTGGCAGGATTAATGCTCTCAGTCAGTTTGCTGATGATTGCTGTTACGACCGTTGTTGGTTTAGGTCAACAACGATTCATCAATATTCTAAGAAGATCTACTGGGCTGATTAAGGCGATTGGAGCTTGGATGATGATGATGGCAGGAATTGCACTAACATTCTACTTGACTCAACCGGAACTCATTGCGAGTTGGATGTAATCTCAGATTATCTGAGAGCCAATCTCACGTCCATTTGATAGTGATAATATTTGATGTGTTGACGGTCCATTTGGAATATGTAGCCATAAGTTAGCACTAATCCCGTGAGTGTCAAGGTGTGGCGGTCCACATTCACCTGCGGCTCCTCCTGGGCTAGTCTGCGTTCCTCCATCTAAGGTGAAGAAATATCGAGCACCTGGCTCAAAATTGTTGACGTTGATAAATCCTGGGCTATTTGGGTCGGCATCACCAACTCTCCAAACATAAATCGCTGAACCACCCATCGAATCGCCTAAGGCCGCAGATCGATAATGGAAGGTTCCATCAGGTTCTGTGCATGTCAATACATAGATTACATCGATTCTAGAAATTGGGTCGCCAGTTGCACCAAATTCCATCATGAATAGCATATCATCTTGATTGTCGTACACCCATGCGCCAGTAATCAGTACCGAGTTGGCGAAATCACGTCTAACATCCTCAGCAGTGTTTTGACTGTCTTGAGCAATTTCTTCTGTGAGATGAATAATCGTGAATGAGATTAGTGCTGAGAGCATTATCATTCCAATGAAAACAATCATCGCTCCGATACCCATTGCACCTTTGAGATCAGAATCAATTCGAAGTCTTCGCATTTAATCACCTCAATTCAAGTCTTGCCCTTGATAGGGGGCACTTCCAATATTCATCTGCCATTCTTGGGTTCGACCTCGGTCTACCATTATCACTAAAGAAGCGTCCTCAACAGAGTTTAGATCACATTCTGTTAATTGCATAATCATCCGATAAGTTACAGCTGGATCAAATTCTTCAATGTCTGCTACAGTTAAGCCATCGCCATCTAGGTTAGTTGCAGATGTAAAATCTCCTTCGTCGAAATGCATTGTTTGACGCCCTCCGCCTTGGTTTGTAGGGAAACACATTACGACCCACGCAACATCATCATCGCCGATTGAATGCTCTATGTAGGGTAATTCGAATACGATATGAATTTCATCATTAACGTCCAATGTAAAAATTTCCAATACTACAATATTGACAATACCTTTGACACTAGGTACGTTTTCTTGTGCATCAGTCTTAGTTTCAGCGAATACCTTCTCGCCAAATCCAATTAGTACTGCAGAGATTATTGAGGCCATCAAGATGATTGAAACGAATATGATCATCGCACTGATACCTTGACTGGCACCATCCGAGTTCATATCTCTACGCATCTTGCTCAAAACCCCTAGTAAATCCGACGCAATTTAACCTATCGTGAGAATGTCTTCAAATCAACTAGTATGCCCTAATTTGTACATCGGGGAATCGTAGTTTTATATTTTGAAAACTAAGGGAGGGATATGGGAGGAGTAAGGTCGGCTATGGTCTTGGTCTTACTCTGCGGAATGGCGTTTCCTGGTTGCATTTCTTTTGGAGACGAAGTTGTCGATATGGAACTGCAAGTAAGCCACAGTATTCTCAATGGCACGGTTGTAGAGTACTACGTTGATGGCCAGTTGGTTTCATTGGAATCAGTAGAACTTGTTGTTAATTTCTCAGGGACTGAATCTGAAAACCCATTGGATAAATTTGGTATTGAATTCGAGAGCGACAGGGAGTCGATTGAAATCGATGCAGAGAGTGCTTCCTCGATAACAGTAGAATTCAGTGAGCATGGAATGTACAATATTACAGCATACGCCGTTGATGAAGATAAAAACAGAGCCACTTCCACTGACACCATTCGTATTGACTTGCGAATAGATTGGGTCGAAGAAGGTACAAATGATCCCGAAATAATGCCATTCAATCCTATTCCGAATAATCAAGGAATTCATCCTAGTTACATTGAGGTAATATCAACAGTTGAAAATCCCAGCATCTTAGAGGACTTTGGAGGTGGAAGTTCAGTTGATTTCACATGGATGATAACAGATGAACTAGGCGACACATGCCAGAGCTACAGCGAACAAGTGGGCGATGGCGAAACAGTTACTTGGAACACGATTCACTTCAACACTTATCTTTTGCATGACTTGAGTATTGAATATGAGGAAGGTCAAGATTCAATTTCAGTTAATCATTCGCTTTTCATAATCTATGACTATTAGTCATCAGACGAAAAAGCACCTTTCCACTCATCATTTGATGATGCTTTCATTGCAGGTATGCACATCCAATACCAACAAGCAATACCAGTAATTATACCGGTAACTAAGTCGAAGAAGAAATGCTGCTTTGTAGTCATAACAGAAATACAAAGTGCAACCCATGCTATCCAAAGTAAGGCTTCTTTCCATCCAAATACTATTTTCCAATACCTCAGTAGCATCACTATCATTAGAGATTGAACGACATGCAGACTCGGCCATGCATTGTATGGGTGGTCGGTTTTGTGCATTAGATCGCCGAACCAGAATCCCCAGAAACCCTCTCCGGCCCTAACATCTGCAGGAATTTGGTCACGAATATAGACCTCTGTTGGAAACAGAATGAATATCAAATTTACAACCCAAGTCATCACGAATAATGCTTGATAAAAAGCAAACATTTCTCGAATTCTAGCGTCATTTCCCCGTCCAAACCATGCTGCAGCAGGATAGTACAAGTAAAGGCTGAGATAAATCACAAAGGACCAACCTATGTACGGCACCATTGAATCTATTGGCATGATTGGGTCCATCACAGACCTGTCAAAATATCCCATAATGTGGTTGATCACAGAGTATGGGAGGGCCATAGCCAAAATCAGAGTGATAATTGTGTACCAAAACAATCTACGGTTCCCTTTTCCGCGCCAGTGTGGTTGCCAGAGTTTCCACGGGCGCATGAACATGCTCCGGCGAAAGGTTCTATCTATTCATGCAATCGGTAGCATTGTTGATTTTCGAATATAATCTAGCAAGCCATTTCAATCCTTTTCTTCATTACTATCAATAGCTTTCTGAGCAGTTTGTTGCTTGAGCATTTCTTGTATGACTTCTGGAGTAAGTGCGCCATGCTGAGCAGCCAATTCCATAATTTCTTTTTGCAATTGATTTTGCGAATCCATTCTTTGTTTTTGGAACTCTTGTTGGTTAGCAATTCTCTCTGCTTTGCGCGCTTGTACTTCTGCGAACATGTCCATCGCTCTCTTGGTTTTTGCATCAGCCTCATCTACTCTAATTTGCATTTCACCACGTTTGAAATCGAGTTTAGCGTTCCATTCGGCTTCTTGTGCACGTAGGTCTTTCAATTCTTTTTCTAGTTCTAGATTTACTTGGCCACGTGCTTGCGCTCTTGCAACATTATTTTCTAATTCGATTCGCGCTAAAGTCAAAGCTTCAGTTTGGGCATAGTGTGCTAATTGAGCATCAACATTTGCCTGGTCGCCAGAGATTTTTGCTTGTACAGCAGCACGATGTCTCTGTACCAATTCCATGTCAGTAGGATCCGTAATAGGAAACGCTTTCAGGAGTGTAAAACCAAGATTTGACAATAGATTTCTCATCCCGCTTTCAGCAGACATCTCAAATTTCTCCATAAACAAATGACTTCTCAAATCGGCTGCATTTTCACAAGATGCCAGTGAAGGAGTAACTACTCTTGCTTTCACTTCATCTGCAATAATTTTGATAACACCATCTCTGGTCAATATAGGATCATTGTTTGCAAAATAATTCAGTAGTTTTGGCACATCTTCCAAGTCCATTCGCATCCTCAAATTAGCGAACCCAGTGACCTTCTCTCCATCTGCAATCTGGCCTTCGAATGGAATCCAATAGTCCATCGGACCGGTCATGGCGAAGAGCAAGCGCCTGTCATTGGCAGTAACTCCAATCTTGTCACCTAGCCATCTTGTGAATCCACCTGCCATACTTTTGAGCAATGTTTCAGTCAATACATCGCCAATTCTGCCATCGACAATTAGTGCACATGCTTCGTTTGGTTTTAGCAAGACCTGCTGCGTAGCAAGAGTCTGAATTTTGTCTGCTCTAACCAATCTAGCTACAACATCGGGGCTATCTCTCCATTTGTAAT
>TARA_B100001113_G_scaffold27138_2_pt1 | contig 11169 bp, 9 predicted proteins | sample TARA_B100001113 | Tara Oceans TARA_B100001113 (sample SAMEA2622402) | marine metagenome | biome: marine biome (ENVO:00000447); feature: deep chlorophyll maximum layer (ENVO:xxxxxxxx); material: "saline water (ENVO:00002010), including plankton (ENVO:xxxxxxxx)" | depth 50 m | reverse complement strand
CGCTTGGTTGCAAACCAAGCGCTCTTCCAGCTGAGCTAAGCGCCCCTGATTCCAGCGGGTAGGCTTCTCCCTTTTGAGGATTCACACGCGGTCAACAGTAGCATCTCGGTCTGGGCCAAGTCCCACCGAAGAGATAGTAACTCCAAGAATAGATTCTAATTTAGTTATGTAATTCTGAGCAGCTGCCGGTAGTCCCGAGAAACCAAGGCCCTCGGAATTACACTTTCTTGCAATCCCTAACCATTCTTCAAGCGAGTGCGATGCAAATCCTGGCATTGTCACATATACTGGTTCACAGTTCTCAAGAGCGATCGCACTTGCTGGCATTTCGTTAATTTCAGCGTCTCCCATTTTGTAGCCGACGCAAATCTTAATCTCATCAAGCCCACCTAAGACGTCTAATTTTGTAAGTGCAATTTCAGTAAACCCGTTAACTCTGTTAGAGTGCCGCATTACAACCGCATCGAACCAGCCGCAACGGCGTCTCCTCCCGGTAGTAGTGCCGAATTCGTGTCCAACTTGGGTAAGATGTTCGCCTACATCGTCATACAATTCGGTAGGCATATGTCCATTGCCAACACGAGTTATGTACGCCTTTGTAATTCCTATTACTGTATCTACATGGCCGGGATGGATTCCAGCGCCGTGGGTTGCATTTCCTCTCGATGTTACTGAAGATGTTACGAAAGGGAATGTCCCCTGGTCGATGTCTAAAAGACACCCTTGAGCACCTTCCAGAATAATTCTCTCGCCCATCTTTAATGCATTGTCAAGTAAAATCCCAGTATCTGTAATTGCGCTACCAAATCTCTGCTTTATCCAACTAATTTGTTCTTCCAATTCTTCTGCAGTTACTCTCTGCCTACATCCTGCGTGTTCTAGAGACTTGTTTTGGCGTGCAGCCATTTCTTGGAAATCACAGTATTGTAAGTCTGCAAACCGTAGTCCTATTCGGTTAATTTTGTCAGCGTACGTTGGTCCAATTCCCCTGCCAGTTGTACCGATTTTCTTGTCCAATCCGTCGATATATGTGTGATATGGCAAGATAATGTGTGCGCGATTTGATATGAAAAGGCGTTTGCCAGAAGGATCGTTTCCTCCACCTTCTACCCAGTCATTGAGTTCTTTATCGAGAACCCATGGGTCAATAACCATTCCATCTCCAAGTACCAGGCCACATTCTTCACGAGTTATTCCTGAAGGGAGTAAATGGAATTTCAGTACTCTGTCACCTAGAACAACTGTGTGGCCGGCATTGTTTCCTCCTTGGAATCTAGCGACCCAGGTTGCCGTTTCAGCAAGTCGGTCAACCAATTTTCCTTTTCCTTCATCTCCCCATTGGGCGCCGAGTACTATCGTGGCAGACATGCTTCTCGTTTGTTGCGCATACCATAGAGTGCATGAACTATGCGCATGAAATTAAAAACGATTTTATACCAAATTGGTAATTTCCTGATGCAGATTTTCTCGGTCTCATTTAGTAATAAATGAGTATTCGGGACTGGTGTGAAGATGCAAAAAAACCACGGGTTTAAATAGTCCGGGAACACATAACTACTGTCAGCGGGGAAAAACAACTAGTGGAAGTGCAGTATCCCGGATGCGGAGGGGATTTCCACCGACAAGTTTATATCCTAGTGACATAACTAATAAACTCGGAGTTGAGAAGTATGGTACATGATGACGAAACCCGCTTTCAAGCGGAACAGAATAAGAATATGCAAAGAAATAATATTGCCCGTAAGGGACTTGGTTCTAGCCGCCCACAACGTAGGGTTGTAGACGGACATACCAAGCCTTGTATCGAGTGTGGAACTTTAGATTGGAGGAATGACAACAGTCGAGGTGAAGTTTCTTGTGGAGGCTGTGGTTTAGTAGTTGAGGAAAATGTGATTGATCCAGGTATTGACTGGACAAACCACGACAATACAACAGACCGTTCTAGAATTGGAGCTCCTATGACTCACACTCTAGCGGACAAAGGTCTCAACACCAGTATTGCAAGTTCGGATTTAACCTCAGGTGCAGCAGGTCGCCTTGGAATGTCTGCAAAGGCGCGTAGAGATTGGCGTCGACGTCGAGTCATGGATGAGCGTTCCAAAACTAGGGCGAGTCGTGCCCGCAATCTTGTCAAAGCAAACCAGATGGTTAGAGATAAATCTGGTTTACCAAAGTCAATGCAAGAAGAGGTGTGCAGACTTTACAAGATTCTATCTCACCAAGGTTTTGTAACAGGTCGCTCTATTGCTGGAGTAACTGCTGCATGCACTTACCTGGTCGCTCGTAGGGAAGGTGTGCCGCGACAGATACCGGAAATTAGCCAGACTTTCCAAGTCTGTGAAAAGGAATTGTCCCGTATGATTCGCCATATTTCGCGTAAGTTCAACATGCATAAAATCTCAAGCCCGTCTGATTACTTCAGTCGTTTCATCAGCGATTTGCAATTGCCTCCTAACATCACTTTGCAAGTAGATCATTTGTGGAATGTCCTAAAGCCTCATGTGAATCTATGGCAGGGCAAGAAACCTATGGGTGTTGCCGCAGCTCTAATTTACAAAGCAGCATCTCAAAGCGGTCACAAAAGAACTCAGGCAGAAATATGCAAAGTTGCTAAGGTTTCTGAAGTCACTCTTAGACAATTAAATCGTATCTTAAATGATGTCCTAAATAGTGAATCGCAAGGCGATGTAAATTAAGATAGTTTCATGTGATGCGTTACAGTGCATCAATGCATGAGCCGGCAAACAAAACGCACACAACGCAAGGTCCGAATACCTTCCAGTAAGCGCAAAAAAGCAGGGGCGAAGAAAGAAGCAAAGCCAGGGGTAATACCTTGTGGCATTTCTAGTTGTGATGGTTTTGCGGATAAGCATCTAGGCGGCCGTTCTCTAAGTCAAGAAAATGCGATTGATACTTGGGGCGAGGGAGCATTTACAGTTCGCAAGAATCGAGTTCGAGTATGCAAATCTTGCTACAAGTTGTGGAAGAAAGACAACAAAGATGACTCCAATACACATTATTGATTCACTTTCACTTTCACCCAACGTGTCTCGGAAATGAAAGTAGACCCCCGGCCAGCAATTCAGTTGTCATGAGACAGTTGAGAACAGTAATTCGCTCGATGGTAACGCCGGGTGGTAACGTCATTGCAATGGACGATTCCACAATAGTTTGGAAACCTAGAGATGGTAAGCAAAGAAGAGTAAGAATAGAAGCACGTGCAAGTGTATTACTTGGATTAATCGGGCCAAATGGCCTTGTTGATAGGGTAGTAGTTGGTGACGAATATGGAGGTGTAAACATAATCTTGCTAAATTCGATGGAAATTATCGATAGATTTGTAGTATCAGAATCAAAGGTAAGATCGCTATGCTCCTCATCAATTAGTGGTGAAAGCATATTGGTCGGATGTGAAAATGGTTCAGTATTTATGGTGGGGAAAAATGTCCCTAATCGTGTGATGAATCTCTTTGATTTAGATGGGCCAGCCTCAGCACTGCGTATTATTGGTCAAGATCTTCACATTCAACAAGGATGGGAAAGGAAAGTAGTAACTTGGACAGGACACAAATCACTAGTTGCTGCCTAGATCCTCAACTTCGTTCTGAGGCCATGGTGGATCTGATGTCAAAAAGTATGCAGTTCTTGCAGGTCTTGGCCAGCTACGGGGGGCTAATCCGTCATTTTCTAGGCAGTCTTCATAAAAAGAAAGATGCTGATTTATCACTTCAGTTATGCGAGACTCTCCTTTGATTGCTGGTCCTCTTGCAGGAACAATACTGGTTGGTGAAAGGTCATCAATCGTTTTCAGGGAAGTTATCAAATCCGGCAGACTTCCCCCTGGCATGTCCCATCTACTAGGGCTATCAGCTCTTGGTAGGACCGAACCTGTAACTAGAACGCCTCGTTGCTTTTCGAAATATCCCATGCCATCACTACAATGTCCAGGTAATGAAATCGCCATTATTTCACCATCTCCTAAATTGAAAACGTCGCCTTGTGAAACAGGCTCACATCTAGTACTTGGCATGTCAGAATCATATCGATTCGCCCATGTCGAATAGAAATCACCAGTTTCTAGTACTGAAATCGCATCAGGATGAATGTAAATTGGGATGTTTCCATTTGCCTCTGAAATATGTTTGGCCCCGCCTGCAAAAGGATATCTTCGTGAGGTCAATAGGATTGAATCAAGTGTTTTTTCTTGTGCTTGGTCACGACTGAGGTGGCCTGTAATTCTTTCAACTTGCAACATTTGGTACCATGTTGTACCTGCATCAACTAGAACATTGCTCTCACTACCGGAAAAGATGACTGCGTTAGCGTCATGATGTATCCCTGGTAGCCGAATTATGCGCACAGTTCACTCCACAGGCCTCCAGTGCTTGAAACAGTGGGTAAATGGTGCACGGTTTGGGTTAAATACAGGGAGTGGGTCGGCGGAATATGGCACGATTCCCTGAAGCAGAAGCGCGTTTGCTTCATGTGAAGATTTGCATGAAGTGCAATGCACGTAATGCTATGCGTGCCACAAGTTGCCGCAAGTGTAGTTACAAGGGCCTACGTCCTAAGAATGTTGAGCGTAAGGGTGCTTGATCATAGTCCCATAAGTGGCATTAGATATGCCATAGGACCTCCTAACAAGAACATAGGGATTATTGCTGGCCATAAGAATACTAAAAGTGGATATTTTCTTGTAACCCACACTTCTTCAACACCATTTTCCTTTAGGATATTGATTTCGGCAGTGAGTTTTTCTTTTGTTGGTGTCTTTCTCGGTGCCCTGGTCTTGTGAACTACTTTTTTCTCACCATTTGGCATCTCAGCGATTGAAGAGAGTAGCCAAACATGATTGTCTATTACTTTGTCAATATTCATTCTTTCCGCATGCCAAATCAATTTTAGATTAGTATTGCCGTCTTTTATGTTCTTAATTACCATGATTATTGGTAAAATTAGGAACGTTAAGCCACCCCAAACTAACAATGCGATGGCCGGAGGCATAGCGATTACTGCGTTATCCATCGCTTGAGGGAAAATCACTGGAATACTTGACCATGAAGGAACTAAAATTGCTACCCACATTAGCCCCTTACAATCAGCGCCACCGTGAATTAATCTCAACCTCCATGCCATGTCGACAAGTAAAATTGGAATAAATACCGCAAATGTCGACCACCACAATGTTGCTGAATCACTAGCATCTCCAACTAATACTGAAATTATTGATTCATCAGTATGCATTAACAACCCTTGAATTACACCTGCAATTCCAACAAGATACCATGTGCAGACGGCGATATCTAATTTGCTTCCTGAAAAAATATCCTTGAGTGTTGGTCTTCCAATAACTGCTACGGATGCATAGGCAATCACTCCGGCTGCGGTTGCGAAAACATACCATTCCGCTTCAGAATTCATCAAATCGAGAAACCACAAGAAAATTGCAGGTTTGGACCAAGTTATCCAGAACTGATTAGGGACTCTTCTCTCTTTATGGTCTAGCCATGCTGCGATTCCCATGGCCCAAAAAAGGACAATCAACCGGGTCCAAGAAATGACTTCGTCCGAATCCATGTAACACGGGTGGCGGCAATCACCTTAAAGGAGACACGTTTGAGGTGGGTCGTGCGCAGGAGTTTGTGCAGGTGTGTATTATGTCCGACATCGAGACTAAGTTGGGGCAAATTGCTACAGTAATTAACCAGATTGATGATCCTAAAGTGCCTAGAAACATCCGCAAGGGTGCCAAGGAAGCTTGCGAGCAATGGCTACTGAACAAAGCTAAAGAGATGGATATTAGAATTGCAATTACTCAAGCCAAGTTAGAGGAATTGTATGAAGATCCAAACATTCCTCCCGAGTTTGGTACTTTGATTCTGATGATTAATACTGAATTGGAGAAGTTACTCAGAGAAACTCTGTGATTATTCTTCTTCTGACTCTTCATCAAGTGCCTCAATTAGTTTTTCTAGTTGAATACGTAGAGTTTTCGAAACCTTTCCTTTCTTAATTTCGTTTGTGATTTCAGCGAATTGTGGCCTTTCTGCAACAGCACTCAATATGAATTCTATTTCATCGACACGTGCCCTACCGCGTTTTAACACAGTTTGTGCTGCGGAACGACTTGAGATTCTTGCAACTTCTTCATCAGAAACTCCCAATCTTTTCTGTAATTCGGAAAGTTTGTGAAATTCGCCAGAGGATAGGTTTCCATCTTTGAGTGCATCTTGCCAGGCCTCTTCCAGCGTTGGTGCTCTTTCAGAAAGTAAGATTGCGATTGGTCTTGTTTCTTCGATGTTCTCTAGTACTATCTTGACGATTGCAAAGAGAGGTACTGCTAGAATCATTCCTAGTATTCCCCAAAGCCAGAATGAAAATGCAGTAATCAAAAGAAGAACTACAGGGGACAAATCTAGAGCTCTACCTGCCCATTTTGTCTCAATGTAATTACCCCACAATTGTTGGTTCACAAGTAAGAGTATAGTCAATATCAACAATCCTGATGGCGATAGCAAAATCAAACCAAGGATAAGTGGCGGTATTGTTGCAATAAGTGACCCGATATATGGTACATAATTCAGTATGAATGTCATTACAGCCCAAACAAACCACAAATCTATTCCAAACATGAACATCACAATGGCAGCAATAATTGCGCTACCTATTCCACATCCAGTTTTTACGATGATGTATGTGTTGATTCCTTCTTCGATTTGAGTTTGAATAATTTCTACACGTTCACTTGCACCATCTGGCCACGCTCTATCTATTCTTCCGGGTAACAAATGCGCTTCAAAAATAATGAATATCAAAAAGAATAGAACGGTAATGCTTGTTGTAACTAAAGTCCCAACCTCGCTAACTACCGAAGCAACTAGATCGGTCGCAGAACCGCCAGAACCGACCCCCATGCTTTCTAAATCACCACCAATTGTTCCAGTGTCTTCCTTTATTGATTCCTTAATTGCAGGACCTACAACTGGAAGATCCTTCAACTTCTTCCATTTGTTGTTTAGTTTGTCATTGTACTCTTCCTGTCTATCCTCGTCTTCGATGAGTCCTGCTGCTTGGGTCCAAGCGAAAAACGCCGTAGAAATTAGAATTAGAATAAATAGTAATAGCATTGTCAGATATGACAAAAATACTGGGAAATTATTCTTTGATAGCCAGTCTGCGCCAGGTTTCAAAACAAAATAAATTCCCATGGCGATGAAGAATGGCTTCAACACTGATTCTAAGTGAATCATTGCCAAACAGAATATGGTCAGAATGATTGCAGAGTGGGAAAAGGTAGCAATTCTACGATGGAAATTCGGATTGTTAACTACGGTAGATGTCTCTCCCATAAGTCGGGACAGGAATTACCAATACTTGAGTTCTACACCTAAGTTCTGTTTGAATAAATAAACAAAGTTTCCAAGATTTATGTTATCAAGATGCTTGACGAGTAGGTGAAACTTCTGGAGTTAATCTGTCTATTACTGCAGAGAGTCTTTCCACAAGGCTTGTTTTCATTTCACCAACTACCAGAGCGTGTTCCATCACTTCGTCTAGTGTGTCCACAGCAATCACTTCGATGTTCTCGAATTGTTGGTCAAGTAATACATCCTGGGCATTTGCACGAGGGATGACAACTGACTTGATACCTGCTTTGGCAGCAGATTCTATCTTGGCAGTAACGCCACCAATAGGTAGTACTTCTCCTCTCACTGAGAGGCTACCAGTCATTGCCAGGTCTTGTCTAATTGGAATATTTTCTAGTGCTGAAATTATTGCTGTTGCAATTGTGATAGATGCGGAATCTCCATCAACACCATGGGTGTCGACGAACTGAATATGAATGTCGTAATCAGAAACATCTTTTCCTGTCAATTTCTTAATCACGGCACTGACGTTGGTGACACTTTCTTTCGCAAGATCAGATAACCCACCTGTTGCAAGAACCTTGCCTCCACCACCTAGAGATGGAGTTACAAGCGCCTCGACAGGTAGCATGATTCCACTGTAATCAGATAATCCCGAATCTGCTCCAAGGACTGCCAAACCATTTACACGCCCTATTCTAGTTCCTGAATTAACAATCAACGAGTACTCTTGTCGACGCTCAATCATTCGATCTGCGACTTGTTGCTCGAGTGGTTTAGCGATATTTCTTGCAGCCAATACGTGTCGGGATGTTGTGTATTCAGCACCCTCTTCACATGCTAGGTCTCCTGCTATTCTGACCAATCCACCAAGTTCACGCAAGCGCAGAGACAACTTTCCACGGCGCCCAGCTCTGCGTTGTGCTTCGCGTAGAATAACAGCAACACCAGTTCTATCGAAATGAGGAATCTCTCTAGATGTACCTAAATCCCTTCGAACTTCTTGTGCGATAAATCGAATCAAACGTCTTCTATTTGCCGTAGTATCTGGCATGTGTGAATTGACATAGACTTCATATCCATAGCCGCGGATACGACTTCTCAAAGCGGGGTGCATTCCCTGTATTGCATCCAAGTTACCTGCTGCAATCAGAACGAAGTCACATGGTACTGCTTCAGTTTTTGTAAGGGCGCCACTGGAACGTTCTGAACGCCCAGAAATTGGAAAAGCACGCTCTTGCATTGCGGTAAGGAGAGCTTGTTGCTCTTCTAATCTCAATAGATTAATTTCGTCGATGTACAATACTCCACCGTGAGCTCTATGAATTGCTCCAGGCTCTACTCTATCGTGTGCGGGAGTCTCCATCCCACCACTTTGGAATGGGTCGTGTCTTACATCTCCAAGAAGACTTCCTGAAAGTGTTCCAGTAGCGTCCACGAAAGGAGGGGGGTCTTGTCCTTGGTGCTTTACCAGTACCTTTGGTATCCGTGCTTCGTCAGCTCCTCCCATTCTGGACCGCAGGAACATGTAACCGAACATAAGGAGCAACATTCCGAATAATAGTGTTAGTATGTCTCCGCTTTGGATTGCTACAACAGCCAATAAGAAAGCAATAGCAACGAACCCTATCATCAGCATTTTCTGACTCTTTTCTCTTTGGATTCTGACAGCCTCTTTTTGGCTCTTGACAATTCTGTCGCCTCTTCCTGCCGGAACAGTTCTGACTCTTGGCTCGTTTTCATCATCATCATTTGGATAACAGAGAATGTCCTCGAGTTTATCTTGTGGCAGCAACTCTGTCATTGATCTAGCCAACATTGATTTTCCAGTACCAGGATCTCCAATCATCATCATGTGTCTACGCTGTTCAGCTGCTTTTCGAATTACAACAGAACCTGCTTCTTGACCTATTACTTGGTCAACTAGTCTTTCAGGGATTGGTACCTCTTCTGTATTATTGAAGTCGATACTTCGCACCCATTCGTCGACAGGTGTGTTGTTTAATTCGATGTTTTCAGTCGCCTCAGGACTCCAAACAGTGACCATTACTTCCTCTTCTTCGGAGATATGTTCCTCTCCCGCTGAATCGGATGTTTCGGCTACTTCCTCTTCGGTCACATTCGGTCCTCCTACACAGTCCATTTTAGGCGTTTGGCAAACGCCATAGGTTTCAAAGTCAACCAATCAATACCGCTCATTGCTGGTATTGATGGCCGTAATAAGCCCACTGCTCCATAGTCCATCCTGCTGGAAGACCTCCAGGAGGTAGCGGTGGTGCTCCTGCTGGAACCTGAGCAGCAACTGGTGCAGGTGCTGCTACTGGTTGTTGGAATATTTCTTGCGCTCCTCCATACATAGAGTTGGCAACAGCATCGTTAGCTGGAAGTTGGTTAGCCCAATCGACCATTTGCACTTCAGTTCCACCGTTATTTCCACCACGCATGAACATTAATCCTGCTAGTAGGGCAGCGATAATCACTCCAACTACGATCAATACTACAGTTAGATCCAATCCCGAATCGCTGGAAGCATCATCTGCACTTCCTGCTGTATTGTCAACACATGTGGTGTAATCACATGCTTCTTTTCTGTCAGCTTTCAAATCATCTAATTCCGAAACAGCCTCATCGTAAGCAGGAGTTCCTTCTTCCATGCCTTCAATTTCAGACTTCTTGGTACTGATTGCTTCATCGAGTTCTGCTACAAGTACCTTGACTTCTTCTTCAGTCATTGTCTCTGGTCCAGGAGGCATTTCATTGGATTCCCATTTTTGAGTGGTTCCTTTGTACTCGAATTTATCACCGTTTGATGCTAATGCCGTGACCTTTGAAACAGTAATGTAATCCTTGTTTCTCATTCCATTATCATCTACCTGTCCCTTTGTTGGGTCAAAGGTCCAACCAAGGCTCTTAGAGGTGATATCGTGTTCGTGTACTTCATTGATTATACAAATTCCAGTTAGTGAGTTACATAACTGCCATGTGCTTGACAGAGATGTGATTGTTACATCATCCTTGTTTAGGAACATTGTAACTTCAGGAACTTCTCCAATGTAGATGTTTGAAACACTGAGTGTTACATCAGCATCTGGTCCCTCTCCAACTAATAGAGGCATGCTGTCATAGACATCTACAACGATTGTGTAGATATTTGAGTCGTATCTGTCTTCTGTTTGAATTGTAACAGTTTGTGTTCCTGCAGTATCCCAAATCAGTGTCAATGTGTTGTCAAGGAAGTTGACACGTGCAGCACCTGGTGTAGGGTTACTTGCTGTTACAGTTACTTCGTTGACATTACCATCGACGTCTGTTAATATCTCATTTAGGAATATGACCTTCTGAGTTCCAACCTTTAGGCGCAGTCCCTCAAATTCGGACAAATCAAGACGTGGAGCGTCATTGACTGGAGTAATTGCTATTGTAATCAACTGGTCAGAATATTGTTCTCCATCACTTGCGCGAACTGTAATAGTCGTCTCACCGTTGATGTCCTCATCACTTGTAGCATAATTTAAGGTAAATCCATTCAGCGAGATGTCCAACAAATCTGGGTTGGTGTTTTCGACAATTGCCAACATTAGATCCTGGGTAGATGCGAGGTTTCCGCTGTCGTCCGTATCTGAAAGATATGGGAGCAAGTAAAGAGAAGCAGAGGATGCTTCGTCTACGTATTGCTTCTGAACACCAGCCCAACGAGGCTGACCGTTTTCAATGACATTGAATAGTAAGGTTCCAAAGGCTGTGTCGGTTCCGTCGTTGACAGAGACTTCAATTCCGGAGGCTGTTGGTTGACCGTTAACAA
>TARA_B100001113_G_scaffold334893_1_pt1 | contig 11176 bp, 10 predicted proteins | sample TARA_B100001113 | Tara Oceans TARA_B100001113 (sample SAMEA2622402) | marine metagenome | biome: marine biome (ENVO:00000447); feature: deep chlorophyll maximum layer (ENVO:xxxxxxxx); material: "saline water (ENVO:00002010), including plankton (ENVO:xxxxxxxx)" | depth 50 m | reverse complement strand
AACCAATGCTGTTGCCAATAACGCTTTACAACAAACCAATGCTGTTGGACAATCATTAGCACAACCTATTGCTACTGCAAATACAATTGGGCAATCATTAGCACAACCTATTCCTCCCACACATGTAGTTGGACAATCATTAGCACAACCTATGCCACAAATAACTATTAATGTTCCTCAAGCTAAATAGAAATCTAAACAGGATGAGGCTCGTAATCTTTTCTTGACCAACGTTTACGATTATAAGGAATAACTACTAAATCATCAAAATGTTTTAATTCTTCTTTAGATTCCTCTTTAGTTGGTTTTTTTGGTAATTTTGGATGTACAAAATCGGTGGCTGGCTTTTCAGGTTTTTTACCAAAACAGTTTACATTAAATTTCATATTCTTTTTAAACCTTCCCCCATTTAGACCAGGAACACCACACATAGTTTTTTCAAGTTCAGTTTTACCATATTGTAATCTTTCCCAAGTTTTCTTTTGAGTTGGATAATATGCCGTTTGGTTCTTACTCCAACCATAATTACACCACTCAGCACCATGCTGATATGCGTGAAGCAACTCATCATATGATGCCAATCTTGCACCATATTGTTTACATACCTGATCGGCACTATCATAATCTACCAACTCTCCCGCTACATGAAATACTTCGTCTATATTATGTTTATTCACTTGACTTAATGGAGTCGCATAATGTCCATGCTCTCCACTTTCAACACCAGATGAATCTATAGCAACATACGAATTTCCTATATCTCCAGAAGGTTCAGTTGTATCATTTGACTCACCATCTTCATTGTCAAAAATTGCTTTTAATTCATTCGTATTCAAAGGATATTGTTTAGACAAAAAATAGCCACCTATTATTGCAATCAGACATAATATTAGTAATATAGCATATGACGGAATACTTGATTGAGATTTCACCATAGGACCTATTCCTGAGTTCATTAATTGAACAAATATTATTTATCCATCTACTATAAAATCATGAATACTATCATCTGACGCAACACTTTCCTCCTCTGACCAACTGTCTTCACTACCAATATCATCAAAACCCTCAAAATACTTGTTTATCAAACTATCATAATCAGATTTTGTTAAATCCACCATCTTATTTCCAATATGTCCTAACAAATATACATTCCCGAAATATAGATCATTATCTATTGGTGGAGGTAATTCATGCTTATTTTCATCACCTGCTTCCCCATCATTCCAAGCGTATACTGACACAGTAATATCATCCATTGGATATTCACACCTACATGAAAGAGAACCATTACCTTGGGTCCTTTTCACACTTTTTGGAAGTAACTTAGTACTTAATGTTTCTTCAATTTTATTGTCTTGAATAGTAAATTCCGCAACATCACCAGTAAATCTTAAACAAACCGCTTTTACACAAGACATCTTATATTTTTTTATACTTTTTAAGTAATCATTTTTTTCCACACCTAAAAAAATGATTGTAAAACAGTCTTAACTTTCAATATATTCCTATAACAACACTTACACAATATTATTGTACTATCCTTACTTTAATCATCATGGTTAGATACAATAAATCTAATGTTAAACATTATCACGATGAGGAAATCGATGATTATATTAGTGACGATGAAACTATAGAATCGGAGTATACAGATATTACCGATTCAACTGACGGGAATTATGAACCTGAAATATGGGAAAATAATATTATCGAAAAGACGATTATTCCTATCGTTCATCAGTCGAATACATTACATCCGATGCCAATCCAAAAGTTAGAACCAACTAAATACACTAAGTTGACTGTTCTAAACAAAACTAACACAACAACTCAAATTAAGCAAAATGCTCAAATTAAGTACAACAATTGGTGTGAAGTTGTTAAAAGGACTGTTTAAACTTAAAAAATATGGGATTACTCATATTGGGATTATCCCATATTTTTTATTAAGAATATTCTGTCCTATTCTTTTTTATATGCCAAAAAATATGGTTAACTATTGTTCCAACTGGAAAAATAATAGCAAAAGCAAGCGTTATATTATAAGATAATGGATATTCTGCTCTGGATTTCCAACCTATACCCCTGACAAATGAACCTTGATGATAAATACAATAAAGGGTGTATATACTAAAAGAAATTAAGAATAATAAAACAACAAGCGGATTTTTTGATTTGGTTGAAGATTTTGAAGATTTACCTGTCATTACTATCATAAAATATAAAAACTCATTGTAAAATATAATAAATTCCAATAGAATATGGATAGATTAACTCTAATTCAAACTTATAAGAAACCGATACCAAAAGATATTGTTGAACAAACATTATCCAATTTACCAAAGAATGTTTCATATCAATTTTATAACAATAATAGACGAGATGAATATATGAAAACTCAAACATCGGAAATATATGATTTGTTTAAAAAACTAAAACATCAAGCTCATAAGGCAGATATTTTTAGATATTGTATATTATATGAATTTGGCGGTATATATGTCGATGCAGATTCAATAATACTCCAACCTATAAATCCATCATTGTTTGAGAATGATTGTATTTTCATATATGACAAGCGCAGTAAAAATATTTTTACTGGATTTATATATACCAAAAAACACAACCCTATTATCAAAAAGGTTATAGATTATATGATTCAAGATAATGCTGAGTGTACAAGTCTTCAAAGTGAAGAATTTGATACTTTAGGATATCAATATCATTATAATATTGATGCACTTTCTGTTGAATTTCAAAAACATTATAACATTAGGTTTAAAGCTGGAAACATATTAAATAAATATAGTAATTTAAACTGGAATGTTTATTTATACACAGACCGCGACAAAAGATATATTAAAGATGAGCAAGGAAACAAGATTCTAATACTAAAAAATGATAGGTATCCTAAGAGATATTAAGTTTTAAAAAAATGAGGAGAGACCTAATATATCTGAAGACACCTGCCATGCCTCATCCAATTTTGAATATAAAAGAGATAGATAGGGAGTTGATAATGTTTCAACAAATGTGTACAATGTTAAGAAATCATTATTCTATATCTTTAGCCGTACAATATTTGAAAAAATTAGATATAAATGTCTCTAAAACTGAACTTAAAGATATGTATTTAAAGAAAAAACTCACCTTTATTACAGATTTTAGAGAAAATCGCATAGAACAATTCGAATGTTTCTTAAAAAATGATTCCTGATTTGCTTAATATAGTTTATAAGAGTAAGTCATAAGAATCCGTCTAAAAAATGGGGGCAGTTATGTCCTTTAATACCATTGTTGAAAAGGTGGATTACATTGAGAAAAACTTTACTGAATTGAAGCCAGTATTACTTAATGATGATGCATTAGCCAGTATGCTGATTGATATGATGCATGATAAGAAGTTTGGAAAGAGTCATCACCTAGGAAAGGTACAGTCACTTGAACCTTATCCGGAGGATGCTCCTCGTTATGAGAAGGTTGGGGGTGGAAAGAGGCGACGAACTGAATAAGAGAAATCAGTTTGTATATATTGTCCGAACAAGGAATCGAACCTTGATTTTCTGTGCAGTTTGATAAGCATTGCGCTAACACAAACAGAGGACTTAACCATTAGTCGATTCGGACATATAACTACATCTCTTTTTATTTATCTCCATTTATACGCATTTTTCCAATCATATTTTTTTATAAAAATGATTATAAGAGCAAAATAATAGTTATATAGGTGAAAGTGAAAATATGGCATATGAATCAAACTTTGAATATTCCGGTGGAGTTAAAAAGATTTCAAAAGTTACTTTTGGAATTATGAGCCCAGACATGATAAGACAACAATCTGTTTGTCAAGTAGAACATCATGATACATTCTGTGGTAATGATCCGGTTACAGGTGGCTTATTCGACCCTCGTATGGGGGTATTAGAATATGGACTTGTCTGTAGTACAGATATGCAAACGAATAAAGAAACACCTGGTTATTTTGGACATATAGAATTGGCTTTGCCTGTATTTCATGTGCAATATTTTCCAGTGGTACAGAAAATAGTAAGATGCGTTTGTTATAGATGCTCTACTATATTGTATTCTGAAAACACAAATCATATTGATGACCGTTCTAAATTAAACTATTTAATTGAACAGTCGAAGAAGGTAAAAGTGTGTCCGCATTGTCAGGCTGTTCAGCCCGATAAGTATGTTAAGACAGACTTGTGTAAAATGCATGCCTTGTGGTTACCCACACAGGTAAATGGAATTGAAACAGAAGAAGCTAAGTTTGATATGACAGCTAAATATGTTTTGAATCTATTCAAACAACTTGATGATGTTTCGTGTAAATTGATGGGTTTGAATCCAAAATTAAGTCATCCTAGTTGGATGATTATGGAAGTTTTCCCAGTATGTCCTCCGTCGTGCAGACCTTCTGTACATCAGGACAATGGTCAAAGATTAGAAGATGATATTACTATCAAGTATTGTGATGTTATCAAATATAACAAATTGATCAGAGAAAAAATCAAAACTGATCCAGAAGCTAGAATCTTAGAGGATTGGCATAATATCTTGCAATATCATACGTCTACATTAATAGATAATGAAATTGCAGGAGTATTGCCTGCCGCTCAAAGATCCGGTCGCCCATTAAAGGGGTTAAGACAAAGGCTTAAGGGAAAGGAAGGACGTATTCGCGGAAATTTGATGGGTAAAAGAGTCAATTTCTCTTCACGTACGGTTATTACACCTGACCCAGTCATTAATTTGGATGAACTAGGGGTTCCTATTCGTATTGCAATTCAACTAACATTTCCTGAAAAAGTAACTAAAAAAAATATTAAAAGGTTGAAAGATTGTGTCAGAAAGGGTTGTAAAACATATCCTGGCGCAAGAGCCGTTTTCAAATACAAAAACAAGAAAACTATCTCACTTAATCATATTGACAGACACCAGTTTGCTCAAATGCTTGAAGTCGGTGATACAGTTATTCGTCATATTCAAAATGGTGATTGGGTTATCTTTAATCGACAACCATCATTGCATAAAATGAGTATGATGGCTCACAGAGTCAGAATCTTAGAAGGCTTAACATTTAGACTTAATATTAGTGCTACTACTCCGTATAATGCGGATTTTGACGGTGATGAAATGAATATGCATGTTCCGCAGAGCTTTTGTTCTGCAAATGAAATCGCATGTTTAGCATCCGTTAATCGTCAGATTGTTTCACCGGCATTGAATATGCCGATTATTACATTCGTTCAGGATGCCGTACTTGGAGGTCATTTAATGACAATGCCAATATCTACTAAATTCACACACCGTGAAATGATGAACACATTGTCATGGATTGATTCCGATAATATTGTTCTTGATAACTCAGATACAAATAAATTGTATTCCGGTACCGAGGCTTTATCATTTTGTATTCCTAAGATTAACCTCAAGATTAAAAATCGCAGGGGAGATGGATTACTTATTAAGAACGGAAATGTAACTGATAATTCTGGCTCTTTTGATAAAAAGGTATTCACCAGTCTTACTCATAGTATTTTCAGAGATAAAGGACCAGAACAATGCGCTGCATTCTTCAATAATTCTCAACACGTAATTCGTGCGTATCTCATTAAAAATAGCTTTTCAGTAGGTATTCGTGACCTTGTTCTTGATAAATGTCTAAGTAAAGAAATCAATATCAAGATTGATCAACAAAAGCTAGAAGTCGAGAAAACAATTCAGACATTACATCTCAATATGTTTGAGAATATGTCCTCTGATAGCGAAAAAGTTGCCTTTGAAAACAAAGTTACCAGACAATTGACTGCGGCACGCAGTGGAGCAGAAAACTTACTTAAAAAGTGCCATGATTCTATTTTCGATAATCGATTTATGAATATGGTTAATGGTGGCTCTAAAGGTAAACTCATTAATTTGGCACAAATGACAGCTTGTCTTGGACAGCAAATTATTGAAGGTAGGAGAGTTCCATATGGATTCAATCATAGAACTTTACCACATTATACCAAATTTGATGATACTTCTGAAGCCAGAGGTTTTGTTCATAGCTCCTTTCAAAAGGGCATGAATCCTCTCGAATTCTTCTTCCACGCAATGGCTGGAAGAGAAGGTATCATTGATACTGCTGTTAAAACTTCCAGTACTGGATATATTCAGCGCAAATTAATGAAAGCTCTTGAAGATTACAAAGTTACTTGGTCTAAATGTGTAAAAGACGCACAGAATAATATTATTCAATACCTTTACGGCGATGATAATGCAGATGGTATATCACTTGAATATCAATCTGTTCCTGTAATTCATATTACAGATTTTGAAGAAGAATATGTAAAAATTCCTCGCATTTCAAAGAAATCTAAAGCTCGCTTAATTGAATTGAGTAACACGGTTCAGGAAATGTACAAATGGTATTCTGAATTTATTTGCGAAGGCTCTCCCGAATCGAACTTGAAATTTCCAGTTCATATTAACAGAATTCTTATGAACTCTATTAAAGAAGATCTTCAAACTTCAGTTAAACTTTCTTCAGATTATGTTCTTGACAAATACGAAAATCTATTTTCACGTCTTAAGTTACATAAATATAATGATGGACTCTGGATGTTCAAATTCATGATTTACATGCATGCTCATCCTAAAAAACTCATTAATATGAATGTTACCACAGAACAATTTGATACATTTATTGAATTACTTGAAACACTCTTTGTTCGTTCTCAAATTGAAGCCGGTGATGCCGTAGGGCCAGTTGCCGCACAATCTATTGGAGAACCTTGTACACAATTGACACTCAATACATTCCATTTGTCTGGTGTTGGTGGCAAATCTACCGTTACACGCGGCGTGCCACGCTTACAAGAACTATTTCATCTTAGTAAAAATCCTAAGAACAAATCACTAACTGTTTTCGTCGACCCATCTATTAGTCGCGATAAAACTACTGTACAAAGAATTAGTGCAGAAATTTGTCTTATTCGTTTAAGTGATTTAGTTACTACATCAGAAATTCGATATGAACCACAGGATTCGAAGTATCAATCATTCAACGAATTTAATGACTTGTTTGATAGAATTGATTCCAAACGTTCTAAATCAAAATGGATTCTTACTATCTGGTTTGATAGAAGGTTGCTTCTCGATAAACGTATTGAAATGGAGGAAATTTACTACAGTATCTCACAATCTTACAAAGATGGTGTATTTTGTGAATACTCGGATGATAATGCACAATCCATGTTCATTCGCATCAGAGTAGACCCTAATTCGCAAGAATTGCGTAAATTGACTATTCCGGATGAAATACCAGAAATCACCATTCTATCTTCTATCGAATCGAAACTTATGAATAATCTTGTTATTAGAGGTATTGATGGCATCAATAACGTCACATTAAGACAAGACATTCGCAGTGGTTCAAAGAAAGAATGGTTGATTGATACAGCTGGTTCTAATATTATTGATACTATGCTTCATCCAGAAGTTGATAAATATAGAACCTTCTCCAATGATATACATGAAATGTATAATATCTTTGGTATTGAAAGCGCACGTAATACATTGATTCGCGAAATTCGCGAAGTTATGGACGAAGCGTCAGAAATTGATCCCAGACATGTACATCTACTTGTTGATATGATGACAACTAAAGGTTTACTTATACCAATAGATAGAAATGGTATGAAACTCACTGATGTTGGACCACTTGCTAAATGTAGCTTTGAAGAAGCTGATCAGCAATTATACAAGGCAGCTATTTATGGAGAAACAGACAATATCACAGGAGTATCATCCAATATTATTCTTGGACAAGCACCACCTTGTGGTACTGGCACCGTTGATGTTACTCTACATGAAGAAGAATTCAATCATCTTATGAATTATTCATGTGGAAATCATAACTCCAATATCGACAATACGCAAGAAGAAGTCACAGAAGTTATGTTTGACTTTGATGAATAGTGTCACCCTTTTATCAGATAACTACTTCGCTTGATGCCTTCTTACGGTTTACAATAATGAGCATTATCTCCTCAGCAGTGAGGAGACGTGTGGCTTCCAGCGCCTTTTTTGCTTCAATATCAAAGGACTGCGCCATTTCAAGCGCTTTATTTCCCCCCTTCTTGTATTTGTAATACAAAATCAAAAGGGTAGAAATTGATAATAATCCAAATACATTTTTGAACTTTACAGGATATAACCCCTTTTGCTGAAACAAATATAAAAACATACCAAATCCACCACTGAATGTTATCCACAGCGATACAATAGATAAATCCTCAACACTCTTTGTAGTATACGTTTTTATAATTTGTGGTATCAAATACAAAGAATATACAAAACCCGCATACCATCCAAATATTTCATTCATTATTGTATTCTCTTATTTAAATATATTCCTGCTTACAATTTGATGAATAGTTTCTTAAATCTTTAATGATCATATCGCTACTCTTTATCATTTCTATCACACTCTGTGTTGTTAAATTTGAACTTTTTACTAATATTGGACTTATTACCTTTTTTATACCTATATTTGTTACTATCATATCCAATGTTTCCTGTAAATGTATCAATCTTTCCTTCAGCTCCCACTTCTCTACTTTATTTAAACCATCATTGCATAATTTAAATAATACTTTCTGTATCGAATTTATTATTACAAAACACATCTTTACCTCATCATCTTCTATTGAATTCTTTGGTTCTTTTAACTCACACTTTTTTACAACTTCATTCCTTTTCTCTATTTTCTTTATCTCTACGATTTCATTATTATCTGTTCGAAATCTATTCAACTCCTCCACTACTTTAGTCAAAATATTAGATGTCGCATCTATTAATTTATTAAAAAACTCTTCTTCTTTCATTACATCTCCTTCTTGCTATTATACTTTATTTTTATCAAATTCGTCTTCTATAAGCCCATATTTCTTCATTTTCAATACCTAAATCCTCATTTGAATCATAATCTGTATCATATTGTGCTATCCTACCCCTTACATCTACCTCTTTTCTACCTCTTTTATTTAAACAGGAACTGACCATTGAATCTAAAATCATATAATCACTATCATTTCTTATTACCAAATCAAAACTTTCATCATCCAAACCTACCACATCATTCTCAGTTTCCGATTTTGAATGAGCTATATGATTCTTTGCTTCATCAGCTCCATATTTTTCCCTTAATTGTAACTCACGTTTATTTTCATCTATCTCCAACTTCACTATATACCACCCATTCACACGCAAAATATCATACTCATTCTTTAATCTTAAATCGTCCACTATTACATTCTCTTTACCCTTTATACTCTTTAACATCGTTCTTATCCAAACTTCAGAATCTATTTCCCTCATCTTTGTTGCAAAATTTATCAACAAACCTCGATCCTTTCCTACCATATTAAACAATTCTTTCGCTAACTCTTTCACACGCCCAGCAAAAGATGCTATATAAAATCCATACTTATTACTTATCTTATCAGCTAAATAACTTTTCCCACTTCCCATCTTTCCAGTTATCGCAATCTTCATTCCTCTATATTTCATCTCTCAAAACACTTTTATATTTTTTTAATTCTATAATTAATGGCTTCCAAATTGCCTGCTATTTATTATCTACAAGGTTCTGGTAAAAAAAGTAGGCGTAAAACCAAAGAGTCTAGAACGAAGAATACACTAGCAACTCCGTCTGAAGGAGTTGACCATTTTATACTAATTAAAATTATAGCATTGATTCGCAACGAAAATAATGCTCCCGATGATAAATTAGAATTTCTTCTACAAGATTTAGCAGAAAATGGTATTAGACATGATGCTGTTTATTTTCACCTTAGATTCAACAACGGTGAAACATTGGATAAAAGAAAACTCATACAAATGTTACAACAAGGTAGAGTAAGATTTATAGAACCAGAAATTCATCATATTTTAAATGCTCTCGACGATATTGTAGTCAAAGTTAAAGATATTGATTCCAAAACTGAAATTGAATATTTAGAACTCCTATATAGTCCACAGAATATTGCAGTTTATTTCAATATCAAAAAAAGTTTTGATGAACTGAAATTTGAATCACATAAACTAAACTTAGGAATATTACTTCACAGAACTCTATTAGAATACTTCATGTTTGTTATTGAAGAATTGAAGAAACTACTGAAAATTGACATAGAGCAGATGGTGTCTGTTGATACGCAACGTGCCCACAAGGACAGTGAACGCCCATATAGAGCTCCTGATAAAAAAAGTTGGCACGGATTCTCGGTGCAACAACAAGCTTCAATCGAGGCAGCTATTGGCAACGAAATACTACAAGATACAGACAGCAAAGGTGAATTATTACTTTCGTCCACACTTGAACACTATTTAAAAAGAAAAAATATGTGGAGAGATTCAATATTTACTGCAGCAAAAAGGGCAAAAAATAGAGTTAATATTAAAAAACTAATGAAACCATTCCAAGACATAGACGAAGATTTTCCACCAGTTGTACCAGAATATATTACAAATTCTCTTTCCGATTTATATGATAAAACAAAGGAAATGAATGGCTTAATTGAATTTCTAGCGCAAGCAGCAACTACACGGCTCAACTATCAAAAAGCCCTTGAAGTTAAAAAAGAATCTGATATACAATTAGATAAAATAAAAGAGGTTAAAGATAAATTAGCAGGCGAATTAATTACTGTAATTACACACAATGGTGAAAATCTTGATACCTTAATAAGGATAAATAATGCCAAGAAGCGCCTTGAAGAAGCCGCCGCCTTGTGGGGAGCAGAGGACCCCCACCTCGCCCAGCTGCGGCAGGCGGCCCAGCTCCAGAACGACGGCCGACTGTCGGAGGCCGTCCCCATCTACGAAGATGTGTTAAGGCAGGTCCTTGAAGAAGGAGAAGAAAAGGTAGCAACACATGAAGCCAAAGAAATGGAATATAGTATTGATGATTTAAAACTCACTGATAACGAACGTGACTATTTGGAACCAAACTACAGGGATGAGTTAACAGTCAATGATAATGAACGTGACAATTGGAATAGAGGCGCTTTGAGTCCATTCAGAAAACAACGTGCAATGGCAAAGGCATATGCCAAGTCGTGGGAAAATACAAAATATGATAGCAGGCCACCTATTACCCCTACCAACACTCCACCCA
>TARA_B100001113_G_scaffold208191_1_pt1 | contig 11191 bp, 9 predicted proteins | sample TARA_B100001113 | Tara Oceans TARA_B100001113 (sample SAMEA2622402) | marine metagenome | biome: marine biome (ENVO:00000447); feature: deep chlorophyll maximum layer (ENVO:xxxxxxxx); material: "saline water (ENVO:00002010), including plankton (ENVO:xxxxxxxx)" | depth 50 m | reverse complement strand
CTCCTAATCTCACTTAACTTATTCATGTTATTTGTAACAAAAACTATATCCATTATCTATTATGATATTTTTCGTTTCTAATAATTGTAAATGCTCTATAAAGCTGCTCAACAAAAAACAATCTTACCATTTGATGAGAAAAAGTCATTTTAGAAAGAGACAACTTTTCATTTGAAATAGAATATAATTCATCAGAAAAACCATATGGACCTCCAATAATAAAAACAATTCTTTTATAACTTTTCATCATGTAAGATTCTATTTTAGTTGAAAAACTAATTGAATCATATGACTTACCTTTTTCATCAAGTAAAACTATATAATCTCCATTTATAATTTGTTTTTTAACAAGACTAGCTTCCTTATCCATTTGTTCATTAACACTTAAATTCTTTGAGTTTTTAATACTTTGTATTTCTATATGACTAAAATGAACATAATGACTGACCCTATCATTAAAATCTAATAGTAAATTTTTCAAATTTACATCTGCAGTCCTACCTATAGATAATAATAAAATCTTCATTATTTTGTATTTTTGACAATATTAGTGATTTGCTATAAATGATAGATAAAGAACTCAAAAAATTTGTTAAAGAATCTCTTAAAGAAGATATTCAAAGTGGAGACCAAACATCACTAGCATGTATAGATTCTAAAAATAATAGTTCAGCAATATTATTAGCTAAGGATAATGGCATAATTGCTGGAGTAGAGTTAGCAATATATATATTTAACGAAGTTGATAGTAAAATAATAGTTGAAAATGATTTTATAGATGGAAGTATAGTCAAAAAAGGAGATATTATAATGACTATAAATGGAAACACCCAATCTATTTTAAAGGCAGAAAGACTAGTTTTAAATTGCATGCAACAAATGAGTGCAATTGCAACAAAAACAAATAATATTTGTAGAAAAATCTCTGCAACAAATACAAAGATTTTAGATACAAGAAAAACAATCCCTCTAAATAGGAAGATTCAAAAATGGGCTGTAAATATTGGGGGAGGAAAGAATCACAGATTTGCTCTAGATGATATGATTATGATAAAAGATAATCATATTGACTATTGTGGGGGAATAACCCAAGCCATTAGAAAAACAAAAAAATATCTTAAAAAAAACAATTTAGATCTCGATATAATTGTTGAGACAAGAAACATCAAAGAAATCAAGGAAGTAATGAATGAAGGAGGTATCAGAAGAATTTTACTTGACAACTTTAATTTTGATGAAACCAGAAATGCTGTAAAAATCATTAATAATGAATATGAAACTGAATCTTCTGGGGGAATTACAGAAAGAAATATATTAGAATATGCAAAATGTGGTGTTGATTACATATCATTAGGAGCATTAACACATAGTATTAAAAACTTTGATTTAAGCTTAAAAGCAAAATGAGTAATTTCAGTTTAATTGAGATATTTAAAAAAATCAAACCCCTGGGTTTTAATGGATTAAGCATATATGATGTTACAATATTCTTCATAAAAGGATTACAAGAAGGTGCAATCACAACAAGAGCCTCATCACTAGCATTTAATTTTTTTTTAGCATTCTTTCCTTCTATAATCGTTTTTTTTACCCTAATTCCATATATACCAATAAGTGGTTTTCAAGAAACATTAATGGAGATTCTATCAAACATACTACCTCCATCAACAAATGCAGCCACATTCAATACATTAGAGGATATTATTAATAATCAAAGAGGTGGCTTATTATCAATAGGATTTATTCTTGCACTTTATTTTTCAACAAATGGTATGAGTTCATTAATTCAAGCCTTTAACTCATCCTATCATATAAGAGAAAATGAATCTATTCTTAAACACCAACTACTTTCTATAATACTAACAATTATTCTGTCTGCTTTAGTATTTTTAACTATAATTTTAATAATTTTTGGAAAAGCTGCAATTTTATATCTTATTGAATATGAAATAATAAGTCAAAATCAAATTACACTGTTAAATATTGCAAAATGGGTAATTCTTACTTTTATGCTGTTTATAGGAATTACAACAATTTTTAATTTTGGACATTCAATAAAAAGTAGAACTAAAATCTTTTCACCTGGAGCGTTACTTGCAACATTATTTATAATATTAACATCTGTTTTTTTTAGTTACTATATTGACAATTTCTCTCAATACAATAAAATATATGGTTCAATTGGAACTTTAATTATTATATTGCTATGGATATATTTCAATGCTATTATTTTATTAATTGGCTTTGAATTAAATGCAAGTATTATTAATGCAAAAAAAAATCTAAATCAATAAAAATGAAAAATCATATACTAATCTTTTTTATACTAATTTCTAATTTAGTTTTTTCTCAAGAAAAATATAACCCATTAGAAAAGCCAAATACATATAGTAATATAGATAACCCTAACTATTGGAAAAACAAAATGCCTAATCTAGGATATTGGCAACAAGATATTTATTATAACATAAAAGCTGAAATTAATGAAGAAACAGATATAATTGATGCATATCAGGAACTTACCTATTGGAATAATTCTCCTGATACTTTAAATTTTGTTTATTTTCATTTATATCAAAATGCATTTCAACCAGATTCTTATTATGATAAACTTCAAAAAGAAAATGGAGAAAATCCTAAATATGGAAAATATGAATCAAAAAAACTAGGAACAACTATTGAAAAGATAACAGTTAATGGTATGAATGTCAAACAAGAGCTTGACAACACAATTCTAAAAGTTTTTCTAGCTGAACCATTAAAACCAAATGAAAAAATAACATTTGAAATTAAATTTAAAACATATTTTGACAACGAAGAAGTAAGAAGAAGAATGAAGTCCTATGACGCATGGGGTTACAGACATTACAATGGAGTTCATTGGTATCCTAGAATATCTGTATATGATGCTAAATTTGGATGGACAACTGATCAACATCTTGGTAGAGAATTTTATGGAAACTTTGGAACATTTGATGTTGAATTAACTTTTGCATCAAATTTCATTGTTGAAGCAACAGGTAACTTAATAAATAGAGATGAAGTTTTACCAGAAGATCTAAGAAAAAAACTTGATGTAAAAAACTTTAAAGACAAACCATTCAATTCTCCTCCATCAACAATAATTGAATATAATAAAGAAGATCACAAAACATGGAAATATCATGCAGAAAATGTTCATGATTTTGCATTTACCGCAGATCCAACATATAGAATCGGTGAATCGTGGTGGGAAGATAAGGTATGTTATTCACTAGTTCAAGAACCACATGCAAGTAAATGGCAAAATGCAGCAAGTTTTGGAGCAGAATGCTTAAGAGTTTTTTCTGAAGATTTTGGAAGATATGTTTGGCATAAAGTAATAGTTGCTGATGCAAGAGATGGGATGGAGTATCCTATGATTACCTTAGATGGTGGTACTGACCCTGGTTACAGAGATTTATTAGCTCATGAGATTGGACATATGTGGTTTTTTGGCCAAGTAGGAAATAATGAAACATATAGAGCTTTACTTGACGAAGGATTTACTGAATTCCTAACTGCATGGGCAATGATAGAAATTGATGGAGAAAATGTGATAGAAGATCTACCAAAAAATAGCTATAGAAAAAAGTTTCATAAACCTCAAAAAGCTATTGACACTGAAGTTTATAATGCATACATAGAATCTGCTACAAGACGAACTGACCCAATTATTTCAACACATTCAGACTGCTTTAATGGTGCCTTAGGTCATGGAGGGGGATATAGACAAGTATATTATAAAACTGCTACAATGCTTTATAATCTCCAATATGTATTGGGAGATGAATTATTCTTAGATGCAATGAAACATTATTTTAACACTTGGAAAATTGCTCATCCCTATAATGAAGATTTTAGAAATGCAATTATTCAATATACAAATGTTGATTTAAATTGGTTTTTTGATCAATGGTTAGATACAGATAAAAGATTAGATTATTCAGTAAAACTTAAAAAGAATCAAAACTCAGATGTAATATTGTTTAAAAGAAAATTGGGAATGCAAATGCCAATTGATTTCACTGTAATTGCCAATGATCTAAAAAAATATAATTATCATATTCCCAATAATTGGTTTGTTAAAAAAACAGACGCCAAAATTCTTCCAAAATGGCATGGTTGGGATAAATTAAACCCAAAATATGAAGTTACATTAGATATACCATCAGGCATCAATGAGGTTATAATTGATCCAACAACAAGATTTGGTGATATATACATGCCTGACAACAGCTCAAAAATTAATAAAACATATAGTTTTGATCATCTACTATACCAAACAGCAGATTGGAGAAACTATGAAATAAAGTATCGACCAAATTTATGGTGGAACTCATATGACGGGGTGAAAATTGGGATAAATCTTAATGGAGGATATTTAAACCACCATCATCTTTTTGATGTTAATTTTTGGGTTAATACTGGACAATTACAAAATGAAAACATTATTAATCAAGAAAATTATGATCTTTACTCTTACAAGCTAAATTACAATACAAATCTTGATAATTACATGAAATATGCCAGGATTAAATTAAATAGTAAATTCATAGCTGGTTTACATTCTAATAAAATGTCTTTCTCAAAACACACCTTAGATAAAAAGAGTAAAATTAATATTGGATTAGTTTCATATTACAGAACAAAGGGTGAAAACTACATGTTATATCCACAACATTGGAATTTAAATAGATTAAATAATAGAATAGATTTGTCACTAGAACATAAATATAATGTTAAGGACATCTCAGGAAAAATTGAACTAAGCACTATGAGTTCTGCACTATTTTCTGACTACAACTACAATAAATTTATTCTTAAAAACACTAATAGTACTAGAGTTTTTGATTTAAAATTAAATTCCAGAGTTTTTATTCAAATAGGTACAGGTGATAATTGGGCATCGGAAAGTAAGTTGCATTTTGCTGGAGCTAATAATGAAGATTTAATGAATAATGAATTTACAAGATCAACAGGATTTATTCCAAATGAATATCTTGGGTTTAGTTCTTCTATAAATAACTTTCATCACAGCGGTGGACTAAATCTGAGGGGGTATGCTGGGTATTTAATTCCTCAAGAAAATAATGGTAATATAGAGTCATTCAATTATAGCGGAAAAAGTGGAGCAGCTATAAATTTAGAGATTGATCTTTCAAGATATTTACATATACATTTTATGAATAATGATTTAAAACCATACATATTTGGAGATGCAGGGATTATTACAAATGAAAATATAAACAGATCAAATTATAATGAAATATTTACTGATTTAAGAGCAGATGCAGGATTAGGATTTACATACTCTATAAAAGCATTACCAAGAATGAAACCTTTAAACTTAAGATTAGATTTCCCACTTTTTCTTAATCGACCACCGGCGGATGAAGATTATATAGAAATGAGATGGTTAATAGGAGTAAACAAATTATTCTAAAATGGAAGATAAAAAATTTGTTTTCATATCAGGATTACATAGAAGCGGAACATCTTTATTCTATAAAATTTTAGATTCCCAGATGGACATTTCTGCTTTAACTAATACCAATGAAATTGAGGATGAAGGGCAGTTTGTTCAAAGTGTTTATTTACCAGCATATAAATTTGGAGGAGTTGGCAAATTTGGTTTTAATAAAGAATCTCAACTAAATGAATCATCAATCCTTATTAACGATAAAAATCGAATTAAACTTTTTCAAGAATGGTCCAGGTACTGGAACAATGAAAAAAAATATTTAGTTGAAAAATCACCACCAAATATTATAAGAACAAGATTTCTTCAAGAAATGTTTCCAAATAGTTATTTTATAAATATTACAAGACACCCTATTGCAACTTCATTAGCTACACAAAAATGGTCTAAAACATCACTTGATTCACTGATTGATCATTGGATAGTTTGTCATAAAATCTATAATAATGATAAAACTTTTTTAAAAAGATCTATAAATTTTAAATATGAAGATTTAATAGAGAATACTGATGAAACACTTAATCTTATATCTGAATTTCTTAAAACTAAAATAATTAATAGTGAAGTTGAAATTAGAAAAGGTATAAATCAGAAATATTTTAAAATGTGGGAGAAAAAAAAGAATAGTTTATTTTCAAAAAGAAAGATTAGAAAAATCATTGAAAAATATGAAAATGAAGTAACTAATTTCGGATATAGTTTAACTAATTACTAAAATGCAAAAACAACTAATCATATCAATTGGAACTGGAAGAAGCGGTAGTGCCTCATTATCATCATTCTTATCAGAACAAAAGAACATGCTAGTTTTACATGAAGGAAGGTTAGAAAAGGAAAAAATTAGAAAATTAATAAAATGGGAAAATGATGAAGAAGAATTATTTAAATGGATAGAATATCTTCTAAACTACAATGATAATATAAAATTTATTGGAGACACAGGGATGTACTTCTTACCATATATTGACCTAATCATCAAAAAATACAACAATGTAAAAATAATTGGACTAGAAAGAGAAAAAAATGAGGTCGTTAATAGCTTTCTTAAAAAAACTGATGGAAGAAATCATTGGTATAGCCATAATGGAAATGAGTGGAAATTAGACCAAAGATGGGATCCATGCTTTCCAAAATATCAAATTAAAGATAAAAGAAAAGCAATAGAAAAATATTATGACAATTATATTGAAACTACAAATAATCTTAAAATAAAATATCCAAATAACATTAAAATTTGGAAGCTTTCTGATTTCAACAATACAAAGACAAAAAATGAAATTCTAGATTTTATTTCATATGACAATAATAGAATCATCGAAAAAGAATTTAAAAAAAATACAAAAATGAAATCCCAAAGAGAATTAATCTTAAATAAAATAAAGGAATGGTTCTCAGCATAACAATTTGCACATATAACAGGCTTGAATATTTGAAAAAATGTCTTACATCTATATTAGATCAGACACAAGGAAGTCAAATTATTGAAATAAATATTATTGATAATAATAGTACAGATAACACTAAAAATTACATAGCTGAAAGACAAAAAGAATTTCCAGAAATAAACTATTATATTGAAAAAAAACAAGGAATAAGTCATGCGAGAAATCTATCATTTAAAGTATGTAAAGGAGATTTTTTAGCTTTTGTAGATGATGATGCAGTCATTAACAAAAATTGGCTTGAATCTCTTCTTAATGAATTAAAAAATCAAAATCAAAACATTGTTTATGGAGGCCCTATTTATCCCAAATTTGAAACTGAGCCTGAAAAATGGATTGATAAAAATTATTTTGTAAGAGAATTCAAAGAAACTGATGGGTTTTTAGGAACAATAAAATCAAAAGAAGGATTTTCTGGTGGCAATATGTGTATTTCGAAAAACCTTTTCTTAAAAAGTGATGAATTTAATACAGAAATTGGGATGACTGGTGGAAATCTTGGGTTAGGAGAAGAGCCTGACTTCTTCTATAAATTAGTAAAAAATAATAAAGAAGTTAAGTTATATAATATATCAGAAATGAGTATTACTCATTCTGAAGCTAGTTACAAATTAGAAAAAGAATACCTTAGGGATAGAATAATTTTGAATGCCAATCAATTTACTAAAAGAACTCTTTTTCATGAAAAATTTCCAATGAAAATAATAATTTTAAAATTCAAACTATTTATTCAAACCATTAAGCTTATAATTAGTATGTTTTGTCAATTCTTTATACCAAAGCATAAATTTAAATTTCTAAAATCCTTTTGGATAATAAGAGGAATGTTTCAAGCTATTTTTTAAATACTCTTACCAATAAATCACTAATTAACTTATTTATATCAGTAGACAAATTAGCTTTAACACAAATTATTATAAATAAAAGTGAAGATATTAAAGTTTTTACTGCTATACTTAGAAATACATTATCCAAATAAAATTTAAAGCAAATAAAATAAACTAAAAACAAATAGAAAATAGTTAATAAGGTTTTAACACTAAAGGGATGAATACTCATCTTATTATAGATAATTGCCAATCTAATTAGATTAAAGAATACAATTGAAAAAGCAGTTGCCATTGCCGCTCCATTAATACCAAAAATTGGAATCAATAAAAAGTTTAACAAAACAGTTATAGCTAAAAGAACTAGATTAGTATATAAATCATATTTATAATACTTTGAATTAACAATTATTGCCCCATTAACACCACATGACATATTTACAAGCTGTGCTAAACCTATATAAAACACAACCCATTTTCCATAAGAAAACTTTTCTGGCAACAAAGAAAGAACTTCATCAATATTTAACCAAACTACTAAAAATAAAAGTCCAGAAACAATTAATTGATTTATCGCTGATTTTGAATAAATCATATCAATCTCTTTAATATCTTGATTTTCCCATGCTTTAGAAATTAAAGGAACAGATATAGAAATAACTGACCTACCAGGTATAGCTATTGCATTTCCAATATAAAAAGCTAAAGTATAAAATGCAACTTGCTCTAAATCTAATAAATATCCAATCATCAACATATCAAGTCTGGTAACAATCATTATTGATAAACCACCAGCAAAAACATACAAGCCAAATCTGAAAAGTTCTTTATAATCTAAATCGGATAATTTTAAAGAAATTGATATTCTTCTATTTATTAAGTTAATTAGAGAAAGAATAAATAATTTAATTAAATAACCAGAAACATATAAAAGTAAAAATGTTGAAAAATCAATATACTTGAATCCATGAAGAACTAGAATAATTAAAGTATATGTTTTTAGAAAAAATTCATTTAAAACAACTGGCGTAATTGCATCAAGGTACGACCTAGATAGAGCAGAAAAAATCTCGTAAAATGAAATACAAAAAATCAATATAAAAACATAAATAAAGTTTTCTTGTAGAAGAGGGTCCATTTTAAGAACTAGAAATATTTCATTCTTCAGAAATACATACAATAATGAAACAAATAATAAACCAATAGTTGGAATTAACATGCTATACATTAATAGTTTTGATTTGTCTCTATAGCTAGGAAAAAACTTAAGAAGAACTTTTGGAATGCCAAAGGATGTAAATGTTGAGAGGACTAAAGCATAAGCTACAATTAATTGAATAAGACCCCAGTGTTCTGGCTGATCATTAAATACATTAGGATATATAAGCACTGTATTTATAGCACCAATAGACATGCCTAAATAAAAAATTATTGAATTACTAATACTTTGTTTCCTTATTACTCCCATTATAATTTTTCTAATAGATCAACTAGCTTATTAGTTAAATGTTTTCTAGAAAACTCCCCATCTTCCACCAGCTTAACACTAATTTCACCTTTAAAAACTGCTAAAATATTTTCCTTAATCTTTTCACATTCATCATTATAATTATGGAATAGTCCATATCCATTTTCTAATAATTTTTTAACATCACTTTTTTCAGGTCCAAATGCAATTATAGTTTTTTTTGCGGCAAAGTATTCAAAAATTTTACCTGGATAATTACCTTGTCCACTTTTAGAATTAAACAGTAGTAATAATAAAAGATTTGTCTTGGAATACTCTTCTAACACCTCTTTATGGCTTAAATAACCTAACAATACTAATTTTGAACTTAAATTTGAATAGCTATTTATTTCATTAATAATATTATTATCAATATTTCCAGAAAGTCTAATTTCTAACTTCTCATTAAATTCTAGATTTTCTTCACATAAATCATTTAATGCATTCCAAAAATTAGAAGGGTTTCGCAAATGATTCATAATACCATAATGGCCTATTATAAATTTATTAGTATCTATTGATTTAAAATCTATAAAATCTTCATGATCATAACCATTAGTTACAACCTTAACATTTTTTGCCCCTAATTCACTAAAATCATTTGCCCAAGTTTCACTCACTGTTAGAACTAAATCAGCATAATTTAAAACTTCTGACTCTAACTTTTTATGAATTCTTTTTGATCTATCATTTAAATTAAAATCTTCTAAAATATCTAGCTTAGTCCATGGGTCTCTAAAATCAGCAATCCATTTAACATGACCATACATTTTTTTTAGCTCTAAGGCAATTAAATGCATTGAGTGAGGTGGACCTGTAGAAATAATATAATTTATATCTTTTTCCTTAATTATTTTTTTAAGTGAATTAAATGTAGGTTTAATCCAATATTTCTTTGGATCTGGTATAAAAAAATTTCCTCTTAACCAATTTAGAAATATATTAGTATAAGAATTACTCTTTGAAATCAATCCGGATGTTTGTGACTTTTTCTTATTACCAAAAAACATATCTTTTAAAGAATATGGCTCCCAAATAGGTAGTTTAATTACTTCTATTTTATCAGAAACTTCTTTCTCAAGCTCTGAATCTTTTAATTCAATATATGGGTTTTCTGGTGTAACTATTATAGGTTTCCAATCATAATTTAATAAGTACTTACTAAATTTTAACCATCTCTGAACCCCAGATCCAGTATTAGGTGGCCAATAATATGAAATAATTAAAACCTTTTTCATTTTAATTTTATCTCCCTGTAGGAAACAAAAAGCAAAAGAAGAAGTAAAGAAATAGATGATGCTAATGAAATCCTTTCACCATTAGTAAAGACAGATGGTTCAAATTTAAATTCAATTATATGATTTCCAGCAGGAATTTTCATGGCTCTTAAAACATAATTAGCCCTAAAATGATTAGATTCTATTCCATTAATATATACATTCCAACCATCTTTATAATAAATCTCAGAAAATACAGCAATACCTTCATCAATGTTATTAGAAGTATATGTAAGGTGATTAGGCTTATAAGAATCCAATTTAATACTTGATGAAGAATTTAAATTATTAATATTAATAAGGTTATCATCATATCTTTCATCAACAATTATAGTTTTTAATGGATCAAAATTACCAAGAGCAGCAATTTCCTCATCAGCATTTTTAACAGTATTTATATTCTCAACAAACCATGCATTTCCTAAAGCTCCTGGATTTAACTGTGCACGACCATCTTGTGTAATAAAATACTTTGTATTTAACATGTTCAACACATTCATATTACCTTTAGATATATGAAACTCTATTAACTCTTGGTATCTTTTTAATTTTGCTCCATGATAACCTCCAATTGATTTATGAAAATATGATGTACTAGCATCATTAAATGTACTAACACTTTGATTAAAAACTCTAAA
>TARA_B100001113_G_scaffold33908_1_pt1 | contig 11242 bp, 10 predicted proteins | sample TARA_B100001113 | Tara Oceans TARA_B100001113 (sample SAMEA2622402) | marine metagenome | biome: marine biome (ENVO:00000447); feature: deep chlorophyll maximum layer (ENVO:xxxxxxxx); material: "saline water (ENVO:00002010), including plankton (ENVO:xxxxxxxx)" | depth 50 m | reverse complement strand
CGCCATTCAAGAACCGCTACTGTAGTTGCTATTCTTGTTTTAATTAAATCAAATAAAATTTCTAACTCTTCCTGCAATAGTGGTGTTTCTTGATTATAGCCAGCAACAAAATGATTCATCAAAAGCATCGGATTTCCTTCTTCTGTATCTAGGTATGCAGCTGCAACAGCTAAATCGATAATCAATGGGGAATAAACCATATCGCCAAAATCAATCATCCCACAAACCTTTCTCTTTTCCGAGATATCTATAAGGACGTTGTCAGGATTCATATCATTATGAATAACTTGCCATCGAATTGAATCAAATTTTGGTAATGCGTAACGCTCAAAATCAGATAATGTTTTCTCTACCATTGTTCTTGCTGAAGAGGAATCTATGTGACCTATAATTTCTCTAATTGAGAGGGCTCTTTTCATATCCCATAAGAGATTTTGACCCGACCCAGGATGTTGAAAATCTGCTAAAGATTTACCTAAGATTGCCAAATATCTTCCCATGTCCTCCGCAATTGGAATATTTGGAATTGATTGATCTGATGTAAATAGCGGTTCGCCATCAAGATAAGTAACGACTCTAGTCACAAAGGATTTTTTGTCTTTGGTTAATACTATACTTTTAGTGTTCTGATTGGAGAATTTGATTTCTGGCACTGAAATTCGAGTATCATTTATATTATTGATATGTATCAATGCACAGATTTGGAAATCAGTGACAATGGGATATTCCTCAGAATTAGCAATTTTTAAAACAAATTTTCTACCATCAGTGGTCCTAAGTAAAAAATTCTGATCTCGCTCACTCACTAAATTTTCAGCAGAAGACTCTATATCATAGTGCTTTTTAGCTAGATGAATTGCTTCCTTCTCAGAAAAGTTTGGCGTCTCTGAGAGAATAATATCAAAAGGATTGTTTTCTTTGTTCTTCATCAAATAGACAGTATTGTTGATCTAACTTAGAATCTCCTGCAATCGAAAATTTTTGATCTCTCCCTCACTGAGACTCTCTAATTCATGAGGAAAAACAACCCATTTTTCTGTCTCATACAAATAAAAGTCAGGCGCAATGTCTGTCAAATTATTTTTTGGTTTATACCAGGGTGTTGCTATTTTGTATTGATCATTTTCTTCTTTTCGGTGTTCTTTGATCATAGCAATTAAGGATGACATTGTTTTACCAGAATCAAAAATATCATCCACTATTAGTACTTTTTCATCTTTTTTGAGATTTCTAAGAACACCTTCAAGTCCTTCGATGTTCACTACGTCTTGACGCTGAGTATTTTGATATGATGACGCTTTGAGAATCATATGATTGAGTTGAAACTTCTTGTATATCATTAACTCATGAATTGCCATTCCAATAATCGCTCCACCCCTCCATAAAACTAGGATCATTGTCGGAATAAAACCACTATTTATTATTTGCATCCCTAATCTGAATGAATCATTTATAAGCTCATCACTATTAAGTATGATTTTATTTGAATTTGTATTTTTCATTTAATTAATCATTAATTCTTGATCTGATTATGTGTCTTAAGTTTAACTTACCTCTATGCGTATCCCTAGTATAATAAAACTAACGAATATGAAGCATTAAAAAGGCTACGAAATGACAAAAAAAACTCAACTAATAGGTATTAGCAACGCGATTGTTGATGTGTTAACTCAAGTATCATTAGATTTCTTAGAACAGATTCAAGCCGAGCCAGGATCAATGAATCTAATTAATATAGAGGAAGCGAACCAACTATATCTAATGCTTGAGGAAACAAAAGAAATGTCAGGCGGTTCGGTAGCTAATACGATATCTTGTTTTAGTAATTTTGGCGGAAAAGCAGGATACATAGGACAGGTGCATAATGATAGATTTGGAGAGGTCTTCATCAGTGATATGAAAGCAATGGGTGTAGACGTTAAATTGCCTCCATCGAATATAGGTTCACCAACTGCGAGAAGTCATGTTCTTATAACTAGTGATGGTCAACGAACCATGCAGACTTACCTGGGGGCTTGCACAGAGTTATCCTTAAATGATATTGACTCTTCAGTTATTGGAGGGGCTGAGATAATTCTGCTTGAGGGATATTTATGGGACATTCCGGATTGTAATGAGATTGCGAATAAAGTCATCAAGGAAAAAAATAGATCTTCTTTGCGTGTTGCTCTTTCATTGTCAGATTCATTTTGTGTGGAGCGTCACTTCGAGGCATTTAGAGAGCTTACAGGAGACGCGGTGGATATCATCTTTGCTAACGAAGACGAAATGATGAAGTTAACAAGAACAGAAACTGTTGAGAATATGATTGAAGCGTCAAAAAAGTTGGGTAATCTATCAGTTATCACGCTCGGCGAAAAGGGCTCAATCGTTGTAAACAAGGGTGATGTGATACATGCTGAAGCTCTAAAAACTTCTAATGTGGTCGATACCACCGGCGCAGGAGATACGTATACAGCAGCTTTTCTTTTTGGGTTATTATCAAATAAATCAATTCAAGAATGTACCGAAATGGGCTCTTGGGCAGCGTCTCAAGTCATTCAGCAAATAGGTGCCAGACTAGATAACAAAACTATCGAAAAATGCCCATTGCTTTGAAACTAATAAAATCTCCTGAGCCTATTGATTAAAAGTTCATAGAAACCATCGTCATCAACATCCTGCATCCAGGTTGCATTTGGTATATTCCCTTCCACACCCCAAAAATCAACTGAGGTATGCCCTAATGTTAAAGATGATTCTGTCTCAATCCTTACATTGCATTCTTTGCCGCTAAAAAGATCTTGATTGAGTAGCCATGCAATTGTGCAGGGATCATGAAGAGGAGCGCCATCAATACCATATTTTTCAGAATCATAACGAGCGAAAAATTTAAGCATATTAGCTGTTGCGGTAGACACAGAATTACCTATCGATTCAATTTCTCTAACCCTTTCTCTAGAAGTGAGCACTTTATGAGTTACATCCAAACTCATCACTATGATTGGAAGGCCGCACTCAAATACTACTTTCGCAGCATGAGGATCTACTCTCATATTAAATTCGGCAGATGCACTGAGATTTCCAGCTTCTCTCATTGCGCCTCCCATCAGAACTATTTGTTTGATTGAATTAAGTATAGAAGGATCTTTAATGATTGCGAGAGCTATATTTGTGAGAGGTCCGGTTGGCACTAATGTTATCGAATCTGTCTCTGCATCTTTTAAAGTTTCTACTATAAAATCTACAGCATGTAATTCTTTTAGCAGAGTCATTGGTTTAAAAATATCGATTCCGTCGATACCTGTTTTTCCATGGACATTTTCAGCGGTCATCAAATTAACAAGCATAGGTCTAGAGCATCCTGCAAATACCTGGGTTTTTTTTGAATCTGCGATATCACATATAATTCTAGCGTTCCTCTCAGTAAGTTTCAGGGGCACATTTCCAGCAACCGTTGTAATACCTAAAATTTCTAATTCATCCGGAGAGGATAATGCAAGAAAAAGTGCTACAGCGTCATCTTGACCTGGATCACAATCAATTATTATCTTTTCTGACATAAATCACCAAAGACTATAATCCAAATAATATACCTGCGAATGAAGCGCTTAATAAATTTGCTAGAGAAGCCGCCAGTACTGCTTTTAGTCCGTATGATGCTATAAACTCGTTCTTGCTTGGTATTAAGATACCGACTGAACCCATAAGGATGGCAATTGAAGCAAAGTTTGCAAAGCCACACAGTGCAAATGTCATAATTACAGTAGTTTTTTCGCTCATTCCCGATAGATAATCAGTGAGGTGGCTATATGCAACAAATTCATTCAAGATTAATTTCTCACCAAAAAGTGCGCCAGCCGCCTGGGCTTCATTCCAGGGAATATTCAAAAGAAACATAATAGGAGAAAATATCCATCCAAGTATTTTTTGCATAGTCAGATCCTCTATTCCGACTAGCGATCCTAACAAAATAAAAATACTATTTATCAATGCTATCAATGCTACAAAAGCAATGAGCATCCCACCAATACTTACAGCCAGTTTTATGCCATCTGAAGCACCAGATGCTGCGGCCATAATTACATTTGTATGAGGACTTTTTGATGATCTAATTTGAATTTTTTCTTGAGAGGATTGACTTGAATCATCAGGCATAATTATTTTTGCCATAAGAAGCCCCCCTGGTGCAGACATAAAACAGGCCGCAAGAAGATATTCCAATTGAGCACCCATTTGTGCATACGCCAAGAGAACAGTCCCTGCGACAGAGGCCAAACCTGAAACCATAATTGCGAACATCTGGGCATCACTTATTTTTGATAGGTATGGTCTTATAGCCAAGGGTGAGCTGTCCATTCCTAGGAATATATTCGCAGCAGCATTCATGGATTCTATGATCCTTGTTCCAATTATTTTATTTAAAGCACCGCCGATCAAGCGCACGATAATCTGCATAATTTTCAAGTGGTAAAGGACCGCTGTAAGTGAAGATAGGAAAACAATCACAGGTAACGCATTAATAGCAAAACTCCATTCGTTTGCCAAAGGGCCAAATACAAAATTAACACCCTCCTGTGAAAAGTCGATTATATGTCTTGCGCCATTACTGAGTTTCTGGACAATCATCTTTCCAGTCTCAAGATAAAGTGAAAAAAGAGCGACGAGAAATTGCAATAAAAAAGCCATAATGACAATCTTAATGTTGATCAATTTTTTATTTTCTGAGAATAGATAAGCTATCCCGAGAATTACAATGATGCCGACGAAGCTAATTATATCTTGTCTCCTAATTGTGAATAAAAGAAGAAAATGAGATCTTTTCAGTAATTATAATATAGGTTAATGTTTAATTTTAAAACTACATAAAAAAAATGTATATGCGTCTAATCAATAAACCAATCTTTATCCTATCGTTGATATCAATTCTAGGATCATGTGACCTAACAATAAAATCAGATAATCCCAACGTTGATATTGTTATAGAAGCTGATCACATACTTACAATGAATAGCAAGGATGAAATTTTGAATGGATCAGCTATAGCTATCAAAGATGGAATAATTCTAGATATCGATACAAAAGAAACCATAAATAAGAATTACAGCGCTGAAATCAACATAGCGGGTGAACAAAGAATAATCATGCCTGGTCTTATTAATGGTCACTCTCATGCTGCTATGACACTCTTAAGAGGAATTGCGGATGACAAGAAGCTGATAGATTGGCTGAATAATTATATTTTCCCTCTTGAACAGAGATTTGTCAGTGAAGAATTTGTCCGAGTCGGGACAGAGCTTGCATGCTGGGAAATGATTAGAGGAGGAACAACAACTTTCGTTGATATGTATTTTTATCCAGACATTATTGCAGAAGTTGCTTCTAGATGTGGGATGAGGGCATTGGTTTCTTCAACAGTAAGTGATAATCAAACGCCTAATGCAAAAAATGCTGAGGATGCTTTAATTAATGGTGAGAGCTTCATTAATCGCTGGAAGAAAAAAAACTCACTTATAACACCCATATTGGGTCCACATGCAATATATTCAATGAAACTCGAACAACTAGAACAAACCCGAAATCTTGCAAATAATCTCAATACACCAATAAGCATTCATTTATCTGAATCTCAGTTTGAGTCTGAGTTTTCTACCCAAAATTATGGGATGACAAGTATTGAAGCATTAGAATCGATCAATTTCTTTGATGGAACGACAATCGCCGCTCATGTCGTGTGGCCAAGTGACAGGGAGATAGAAATACTTGCAAAGAGAAATGTTGGTGTAGTTCATAATCCCACTTCAAATATGAAACTTTCTTCGGGTGTAGCACCTATATCAAAAATGATAGAAGCTGGAGTTTTGGTTGGTTTAGGTACAGATGGTGCTGCTAGCAATAATGACTTGGATATGTGGGAAGAGATGCGACTTGCCTCGTTATTACAAAAAGTTACCAGTATGGATCCTGAGGTCTTACCCGCCATTGAAGCATTGAGAATGGCAACCTCAAATGGTGCTAAAATTATCGGTATGGATAATGAAATAGGCATGATTGTAGAAGGCATGAAAGCCGACGTTATTCAGATTGCTTATGACGATGTGCATCATATCCCAAGTTATGATATAGCTTCACATTTGGTTTATGTTACTGACGAACAAGATGTAATGAATGTGATAGTTGATGGTAAATTAATTATGCATCAAAGAGAGTTCTTGACTCTAAATACCAAGAAAATTAAGGAAGAAGTCACTTCAATATCAAATACGATAAAAGAGACAATGAATTCTAATCAGTGAGATCCGCCACCATGGTGATAAACGGGAACAAAGTCACTCTCTGTAAAAAATTCTATCCGAGTTAAGAAAGTATAATCAGCTTCAATTGCCATAATTCCTATAAATACCATCAGAAAAATAGGTGGAGCGAGAATCGCCAGCTGAAGGGCCAGTCTCTCCCATGTCATATGCATGAATATAGCCGTTATGAAGCCTGCTTTTAAAAACATGAAAATCAATATTAAGGTCCATCTCAAGGCACCTTGTAATTGATAGTAATCAACAGCATATGAAAATGCACTTATAACAAATAATAAAATCCAAACGGCATAATATATGTTTAGTGGATGTTGTTGACCTGAATCTGACATAGTAAATTACTCCGAATTTTTACCAAAGATAGAAAAACGCAAAAATAAATACCCACACTAAATCTACAAAGTGCCAGTATAAACCGCATATTTCGACAATTGAATAATCATTGCCACGACGCTCATAGAATCCATTTTTTACTCTAAATGCAACTACCAGCAGATAAATAACACCACCTGTTACGTGCATTCCATGAAAACCAGTTATCATAAAAAATGCTGCTCCAAACTGAGAAGCACCCATGGGATTGGCCCAGGGCCTTACACCTTCATCGATAATCAATTTAGACCATTCAAAAACTTGCATTCCCACGAACGAGGCACCAAGAATAGCGGTAATCAGCATTAGATAAAATGTTTTCTTTTTCTCTTTTGCATATCCCATATTTACTGCTAAAGCCATGGTTCCACTTGAGGTTATTAGAATAAATGTCATTATGGCTATCAACAGCAACGGAATCGGCTCGCCCCCCATACTTAGCGCAAATACCTCACTTGTGAGTGGCCATGGGTCCTGAGCTGACATTCTCACAGTCATGTAACCAATCAAAAAAGAACTAAAAATAAATGTATCGCTAAGTAGAAATATCCACATCATGGCTTTACCCCAGTGAACGTGGAATGATTGTCTATCGGAAGAGAAATCTGATGCTACACCAGCTAAACCATCCTCTAATGTTTGTGTTTCACTTACCGTTGTTTCTGACATAATATTTCTACTCCAATTATGTTGCTATCATAAGCCCGAAGAGCAACATCCAAACCAAAAGCATGAAATGCCAATATATTGTACACAACTCTACGCTTGTTCGTACTAATCTAATATCTTGATTATTTTGGATTTTCATAACTGATCTCGCCCAGACATACAAACCACCCAAAAGGTGCAATCCGTGCATTGCTGTAAATACATAGAAGAAGGCAACGGCAGGATTTGTTGATGCGAACATCCCTTGATCACTTAAATCTTTCCATGCAAGAAGTTGACCAATAAGAAATAATATTGAGAATGCGCCAGCCACGATCAATCCTTTTAGGACTTTTTTTGAACCGATATCTGTCGTAGCTACATTAGTTCTAGACCATTGATATCCAATACTGGCCAATACCAGAAATGCCGTGTTCGTCCACAGAATAAATGGTTCATTTAAGGGCCGCCAATCAGGCATTTCCATTCTGAGTGAATATGCACTGGCAAACAAAGCAAACAATGAAGTGGCCACAGCCATGAAGGTAGTCAATGCAATTGCCTGAGGTTTCAAATCAAGTGAAGCACCTGATACTTCATCAGCTACCTCATCAGAAACCCATGGTTCCACATTGAAAGTTTGCTTGAGCAACCAAAAAATTACGGTTGCCATTATAATTGCTAGAAATATTAATGTTATTGTCATTTTTAATCTAAGCTCATTACTCTCTAATTGTGCTCAACTCCGTGATCACGCCCAACAGGTACCTCACTAGCTGGGACAGTTTGTGGAGTGAAGTCTTGCTCTTGCCCTGGCACACTGTAGTCGTATGCCCAACGGTGCACTTCGGGCAGATCATGTCCCCAGTTTCCGTGTTTTGGAGGTGTATCAGGAGTCAACCACTCAAGTGAGGTAGCTCCCCAGCAATTAGGTTTTGCTTTTTTGCCACTTCTCAAGCTCATAAATATATTTACAAAGAAAAGTATTTGAGCAAGCGCTAGTATTATTGCCGAAACTGTTATGCTTGCATTTAAAGCATGAGCTGACTCTGGAAGGAAGTCAGTATTCCCCAATGAAAAGTACCTTCTAGGAACACCCTGAAAACCAAGATAATGCATCGGTAAATAAACGGCATAGGCGCCTAAAAACGTGAGCCAAAAGTGCCATTTTCCTAACGTTTCATTAAACATCTTACCCGACATCAGTGGAAACCAATGATATATTGATGCAAATACTACTAGTACCGGAGAGACCCCCATAACCATATGGAAGTGTGCCACAACGAAATAAGTATCTGATAGAGGTAAATCAATTGTTACATTACCCAAAAATAGTCCTGTCAGTCCTCCGTGGATGAAAGTAAATATAAAACCGATTGCGAATAGCATTGGTACCCTTAGGTGCAAATTACCTTGCCATAAAGTAAGCACCCAATTATAAACTTTCAGCGCAGTCGGTACCGCGATTATGAGGGTTGTAGTGGCAAAGAAGAAACCGAAGTATGGATTCATCCCACTGACGTACATGTGATGCGCCCAAACAATAAAACTGAGCCCCCCAATAGCAAGTATTGCCCAGACCATCATCCTGTATCCAAATATATTTTTACGTGCATGTGTTGCTAGGACATCTGAGACCAAACCAAATGCTGGTAGCGCAACGATATATACCTCAGGATGACCAAAGAACCAAAATAGATGCTGGAAGAGTATTGGGCTACCATCGTTATAACTCAATTGTTCACCGGCTGAAATCATGGCTGGCATGAAGAAGCTTGTTCCAACTGAATGATCAAGAATCATCATAATCGCGCTCACAAGAAGTGCTGGGAAAGCAAGTAACGCGAGTATAGTTGCTGTAAAAATACCCCAAACAGATAATGGAAGCCTCATCAAAGTCATGCCTTTACAACGATACTGGAGAACCGTAGTTACGTAATTCAATCCTCCCATCGTGGCCGCGACAATAAAAACTCCAAGTGATACAAGCATTAGAATTATCCCTAAATCTGTTCCTGGTGTGCCTGCTGATAAGGACTGAGGAGGATATAACGTCCAACCTGCTCCAGTCGCACCACCGGGCACGAAGAAACTAGCAATCAGGATGATTACAGAGAGAAGATAAACCCAAACACTCAACATATTTAAGAATGGAAATACCATATCTCGGGCCCCGCACATCAGAGGAATAAGATAATTACCAAAACCACCTAGGAAAAGTGCTGTGAGTAAATATACCACCATAATCATTCCGTGCATTGTGACAAATTGATAGTAACTCTCAGGATTGATAATAGCTAAGCTATTTGGAAATCCAAGTTGCAGTCTCATAAGTATTGATAGCGCCAGAGCCACGACACCGACTAAAATTGCTATACCGCCGTATTGAATCGCAATAACTTTGTGATCCTGGCTCCACACATATTTTGTTAGAAATGTATCTGGATCATGATGTTCCATCTCATGATCTCGATCATATAATGATACGTATGACATTCATCTCCCCTTAATATTAAATTTGTCCTATTGTTGGTTAAAGTGTATTCATATACGCCACAAGATCTCTAATTTTCTTATCATCTTGCAGTATTCTCGCCATAAAGCCCATCTGTTTACCATAGTAATCTTCTGGATGCTGCCCTCTTATACCTTTCTTGAAATTCTGTAATTGCCTCTCTAAGTACCAGTCAGTCATTCCTGCCATTCTAGGTGCATTCATGGCCTTAATTCCTTCTCCTTGTTGACCGTGGCAATAAGCACAAACGGCATAAGTCTCCTTGCCTTTCTCTATATCGCCAGAAATTGTCTTTGGTGCCGGATTATCAGGGAAACTTTGAATGTGTGCTATAACATTGTCCATCGCTTCCTCATTGAACAGTGTCATGCTCATGGGAACCATTTGTTGACCGTATAAATCATCTTTGTGTGTGCCTCTGACACCATTTTTATAATTTTCTAATTGCTTTCTAAGGTACCACTCACTCTGACCGGAGATTTTAGGTGCATTCAACACCACCATTCCTTCTCCTTGTTGACCGTGACATGCTGCACAAACCGCATATTGCGTGGCTGCTGCGCTAGGTTCAGGGTTATAAGCCATGCGAATTTGTGTTTCGTTAAGTGTTGGATGAGAGGCAACCCAATTTTCGTAATCTTGTGCCTCATCTACAATAACAGCACCTCGCATAGCGTGATGCGCAATACCACATAATTCTTCGCAGAGGAGGTCATAACGTCCGGTCTTTGTCGGAGTGAACCACATACTGGTTACCATTCCAGGAACCATATCCATTTTCACTCTGAACTCAGCAACAGTGAAATTATGCAATACATCTTTAGCTCTGAGGTTAAGGTTGACAGGAACGTTCACAGGAAGGTGAAGTTCTGGGCTGCTTATAAGAATATCATCTTGACCAACGGGATCATCGTAATCCATCCCAAACGGATTCTCATTAGTGATCAGTTTAGCACTCACATTCCCAAACTCTCCATCCTCTCCTGGGAGACGATAACTCCAATGCCATTGCTGGGCTAGAACTTCTACTTGGAGTGCATTTTCCGGCACATCTACAAATCGTCCCCATACAAGTAATCCTGGGGCGAGCATTGCAATGATTCCTATCGAGGTAAATACTGTTAGCCATGTTTCTAACTTATGATTTTCAGGATCGTACTTGGCTTTTTTTCCTGGAGCGGCCCTGTATTTAATAACGGCATAAGCCATAAACAAATTTACCGCTACAAAGACGAAACCTGTGACCCAAAAAGTGAGATCGATGGTTTCGTCTATCGCGCTCCAATTAGAAGCAAGGGGTGTGAACCACCAAGGGCTCCATAAATGAAATATCACAGAACCTACGACCAAAAAGATTAGAACAATTGCAATAGGCATCCCAGCTTTTTCCTTGTGTAATTTTTAATTTTTTTTT
>TARA_B100001113_G_scaffold82139_1_pt1 | contig 11253 bp, 7 predicted proteins | sample TARA_B100001113 | Tara Oceans TARA_B100001113 (sample SAMEA2622402) | marine metagenome | biome: marine biome (ENVO:00000447); feature: deep chlorophyll maximum layer (ENVO:xxxxxxxx); material: "saline water (ENVO:00002010), including plankton (ENVO:xxxxxxxx)" | depth 50 m | reverse complement strand
ATTCTTTTATCTGCCATTGGTAAAAATTCATCCAGAGCTTCTAGCACTGTAACTTTAGAGCCCAATCTTGACCAAACACTTCCAAGCTCTAATCCAATGACTCCAGCACCTATAATTCCTAATTTCTTTGGAACCGATTTAAATTCTAGAGCTCCAGTGCTATCAACAATATCTTTGTGATTGATCTCTGCTACTGGGATGTTAATTGGAGATGAACCGGAGGCTATAATAATATTCTTCGTTTCAAGAACCTCTGATTTATCTTTAGAAGATACCTCAACGTGATTTGAGTCAATTATTTTTGCATGACCGAGAAATTGAGTAACTTTATTTGCTTTAAAAAGACCTGAAATGCCTGTAGTTAATTGAGTGACAATATTATTTTTTCTATCCATCATTTTTGAGAGATCGAGCTTTGGCTTGCTAACAGTTATTCCGTGATCTGAAAAATGATTAATTGCATCTGCATATCTATGGGATGAATCTAGCAATGCTTTAGAGGGAATGCATCCAACATTTAAGCATGTACCGCCTAATTGAGTGTTTCCATCTGCACCAGAAGACTTTTCAATGCAGGCTGTTTTTAGTCCTAGTTGCGAAGCCCGGATAGCGGCAACATATCCTGCTGGACCGCTTCCAATTACAATAACGTCATACATTTTTATGCCTCATAAGTTTAAAAGGAGTTTTTCGGGAGACTCTAATTGATCTTTTATAGTAATCAAAAATGCTACAGCCTCCTTTCCATCTAGAAGTCGATGATCATAACTAAGAGCTAGATACATCATAGGCCTAATAACTATTTCGCCATCTATAACAACCGGTCTATCCTGAATGGTATGCATTCCTAAAATGGCAGTCTGAGGAGCATTCAAAATTGGGGTAGATAATAGTGATCCAAAAACACCTCCATTTGAAATAGTAAAGGTGCCTCCCTGCATTTCTGCTATAGAAAGCTTTCCACTTTTAGCTTTTTCTGAATAATCTAAGATTGATTTTTCAACATCTGCTAATCTTAAGTTATCTGCATCTCTAATTACCGGAACGACGAGTCCTCTATCAGTTGAAACCGCAACACTTATATCCTGATAGCCATGATAAACAATATCACTACCATCAATGGATGCATTGACCACAGGGAATTTTTTTAGAGCCTGGACGGCTGCAAGAACAAAGAAACCCATAAAACCAAGCTTTACTCCATGCTCAACAAAGAAATCCTCACCAAATTTAGCTCGTAGATCTTTTATGGGTTTTAAATCAACTTCATTGAATGTAGTAAGCATTGCTGTCTCTTGTTTCACGCTTAACAATCTATTGGCAATAGTGGAACGCAACCTAGACATTGGCACTCTCTCTTCCAATCGATCAGTTGAAGATACAGGAGCCGGGGGTTCAATTTTCTTTGCAATCTTTTTATCTTCCGCAGGTTCATCTAGATGATTGACTATGTCTGCCTTGGTAATCCTTCCATCTTTTCCTGAGCCATCAATGCTGCTCTCATCCAAGTCATGTTCTTTTAATAATTTTTTTACTGCGGGCCCATTTGCTTTAGACTTTTTCACATGTGGCTTGACGTTTTCTGTTTTGACTTCATTACTAAGCCTAGAAACATCATCAGTAGATGATTGCATATCGTCTTCAGGCTGACCTCCTTGTTCAAACTCTGCTATTAGTTCGGCACTTAACACTACCTCACCTGCAGGCTTCAAAACCTTTGATATAATTCCATCAAATGGAGCTACAACCTCTAAGACCACTTTATCAGTTTCGATTTCGGCAATCACTTCATCTTGTTTTACAGATTCACCTTCTTTCTTAACCCAATTTGCAATGGTTCCATCTGCCACAGACTCTGGGAATGTTGGGGATTTAATTTCAATTGACATAATTATTCTCTAGGATGTTAAAGCCTCGTTAACCAAAGCCTCTTGTTGTTGATTGTGTAATTTATTTAGACCAACTGCTGGAGCAGATGATGCTTTTCTGCTGATTAATTGTATCTGGGTATTATTAATTCTATCTAAAACTATTTGTAATCTATGGCGATGGCTGAACCAGGCCCCCTGATTGCTGGGCTCCTCCTGGCACCAAATAAATTGCTTGGCATTCTCATAGGACTTAATAATTTTTTCAAGTGTGTCATAAGGAAATGGATAGAGTTGCTCTATGCGTAATATGGCTGTATTTTTGATTGAAAGCTCCTCTTTTTTGGCCGCCAGATCATAAAATACCTTTCCAGAACACAGGATAATTTTCTCAACCAATTTAGAATTTGAATTAGCATCATCAATTACATACTCAAAAGATCCATCAGTTAGATTTTCAATTGATGAAACGCATTGAGGATTTCTCAATAAACTTTTTGGAGAAATAATTATCAGCGGCCTTCTCATTTTTCTAATTGTTTGTAATCTAAGAAGGTGGTAAATCTGTGATGGGGTGCTTGGTACACATACCTGAATATTTTCATTTGCACATAGTTGTAAAAATCGTTCTAATCTTGCACTACTATGTTCTGGACCTTGGCCCTCATAACCATGAGGAAGAAGCATTACTAACCCAGAAAGCCTCTCCCATTTATGCTCAGCAGAAACGATAAATTGATCTATAACCACTTGCGCTCCGTTCACAAAATCTCCAAACTGCGCTTCCCATAATACGAGACCAGATGGTCGAGTAGCAGAATAACCATATTCGAAACCCAAAACTGCCTCTTCAGACAGTAAAGAGTCATAAATATCAATTGTTGTATTTGCATTACTTGCAATTTCAACTAATGGCATTGCGCCCTTCCCATCCTCTTGATTTAAAACAACTGCATGACGATGAGAAAATGTTCCCCTCCTAATATCTTGGCCTGAAAATCTAATTGGATATCCTTGATCCAATAATGTTGCATAAGCCATATTTTCTGCAAACCCCCAATTCACGGGAATTTTTCCATCTGCCATCTGCAGCCTGTCAGCAAAGATTCTATCTACCTGTCTTTGAAGCACGAAGCCCTTGGGTGGAGTAAAAGCTATTTGAGCAAGTTCATTAAATCTATCTTTATTAAATGCTGATTCAATTTCCTCATCCCCGCTTTGATTAATATATGGGGTCCAATCAAACCATAGAGATTCGTTGGGTTGAGTTGCTAAATTATGAGCAACAGAGTCTCCTTTCTCTATTGTGGATCTATATTTTTTCTCTATTTCATCACACTCAGATTTTGTAGTTACTCCAGCTTTAATAAGTTGCTCTTGATACAGGGTTTTAACAGATGGGTGATTGGAGATCTTTTGATACATTATTGGTTGAGTTGATGAGGGTTCATCTGCTTCATTATGTCCTCTCCTTCTATAGCAAAAGAGATCCAAAACAATATCTTTTTTAAAGTTATACCTATATTCACATGCTAGTTTAGCCGCAAATACAACCATTTCTGGATCATCTCCATTAACATGAAGGATGGGGGCCTCAACCATTTTAGCTACATCAGTAGCGTATTGAGTTGATCTTGAATCTTCTTCATTAGACGTAGTAAATCCTATCTGATTATTTACTATTACGTGTATTGTTCCTCCAACTCCATAGCCTCTGGTTTGTGACATCTGAAGAGTTTCCATTACAACCCCTTGACCAGAAAATGAAGCATCTCCGTGAATTAAAATAGGAATAACGAGTTCTTTGCTTGTATCATTCAGACGATCTTGCCTGCCTCGCACTGAACCAAGAACCACTGGATCAACAATCTCAAGGTGAGAAGGATTATTTGCCAAAGAAACATGTACTTCTCCATTAGGAGTTAATATATTGGATGAAAAGCCCAGATGATATTTCACATCTCCTGAGCTTGCTCCCTCTAGTTCAAAATTTTCCTCAAACTCTGTAAATAATTCTTTTGGAGATTTTCCTAAAACATTAACTAATAAGTTCAGTCGTCCTCTATGCGCCATACCAAAACAAATTTGTTCAGCACCAAATATTCCACAATTTTGTATTAAGCTATCGACCATAGGAATAAGAGACTCGGCTCCGTCAATTCCAAACCTTTTCATTCCTGGATATCTGGATGCTAAAAATTTAGCAAGACCTTCAGCTGAGCTTAAGCGTTTTAAAATATATTTTTGTTCTTCTTTATCAAAATTTAATTTTCCTAAATTTGGCTCCAATCTATTTTGAAACCATTTTCTTTCAGATAATGAAGAGATATAGTTGTATTCAATTCCCAAAGTACCACAATATATCGACTCCAAAGATTGGATAATTTCAGATAAAGTTGCTGAACTTTTGTTAATATTTAAAGTATCAGTATCGAAGGATTCAGATAAATTTGAATTATCAAAACCATGAAAATTAATATCTAAATCATCACAATGACGAATTTTCTTTAATCTTAATGGATCTAAATTTGCTTTTTGGTGCCCTCTATTTCTATAAGCTTGTATCAACTGAATAACTCTAACTTGTTTAGAATTAGTCTTAATGTTAGACGGAACAGACTGAATTGGAGGGTTAACCTCATCTGCTTTAAACCTTTCAATAATTTCTTTATGTGAAACATCTTGTTGTGCACCATTAATACTAGGCAATGATTCAAAGTATATTTTCCAATCATCAGGGACTGATGAAGGGTTTTCTAAATATGATTCATATAAAGATTCTAAGTAAGAGCTCTGGGCACCTGCTGCATGAGAAGTAGACCAAAATGTCTCCATATTATTCATCTTTTAGCTCAACTCATTCCATCTGAGGCAATAATGTTTTCTTTTTTGTTCCCTGATAAAAGCATAGATTTTATTTCGCCAATTGCTTTATTCGGATTTAAGTCTTTTGGGCAAACATTCACACAATTCATAATTCCATGACATCTGTAAACGCTAAATGGATCAGATAATCCTTCAAGCCTCTCAGCAGTTTTAGTGTCTCTAGAATCTGCAATAAATCTATAGGCTTGTAACAAGGCTGCTGGACCAACAAATTTGTCTGGATTCCACCAAAAAGATGGGCAGCTAGTTGAGCAACAAGCACATAAAATGCATTCATAAAGTCCATCAAGTTTATCTCTATCCTCAGGCGACTGAAGTCTCTCTTGAACTGGAGGTTGAGTTTCATTCTGAAGAAAAGGTTTAATTTTATCGTATTGAGCATAAAATTCAGTCATATCAACGACTAAATCACGTATCACAGGTAGACCAGGCAATGGTCTAAGTTCAATTTTATTATTTTTTATAGCTTCAGAAATTGGGGTTATACAGGCAAGTCCATTCTTTCCATTGATATTCATACCATCAGAACCGCATACTCCTTCTCTGCAAGATCTTCTATAAGAGATTGATGAATCTTGCTCTTTAAGAAGATTTAACAATTCAAGCAGCATAATGTCCTTTTCAGGTTTTTTAATTGAATATGTTTGTGTATAAGGAAACTTATCTGTTTCTGGGTTATATCTATAAATATTTACATCAATCATTTTTAATCTCAAATAAAAATTAATACGTTCTTACCTTTGGCTCAAAAGTTTCAACCTGAGCTGGTGCAAAGTTGACATCTCTTTTGTTCAAAGTTTTTTGAATCGGATCATATAAAGAATGACATAACCAATTCTCATCATCACGCTCCTTAAAATCATCTCGTGCATGTGCACCTCTGCTTTCAGTTCTTTGGAATGAAGCAATTGCTGTCGCCTCGGCAACTTCAAATAAATTTTGCAATTCTAAAGCCTCTACCCTGCTAGTGTTAAAAGCCATACTCTTATCTTTTAGATGGAGGTTTGAAACTTTTTCGCGAATATCGCTGAGAGCTGCAACGCCTTTTTCCATGTAATCACCTCTTCTAAAAACACCAAAGTAATTCTGCATCACAGATTGGAGCTCTCTCTTAACCTCGGCAACTTCAAACCCCTGACTAGATGAATTAATTTTATTTAGACCATCAAGCGCTAGATCAATATCATCGCCATCAGCATCTGCAACTCCACCACCTGTCTTTAATGCTTCTTGAATATGAATACCAGCTGCCCTTCCAAAAACCACTAGATCGAGAAGGGAATTTCCCCCTAATCTATTGGCGCCATGAACAGAAACACATGCAGCCTCTCCAACTGAAAATAAACCAGAAACAATCTCATCTGCTCCCTTCGATTGAGTGTAAGCTTGGCCATGAATATTGGTTGGAGTGCCACCCATCATGTAATGACATGTAGGTACAACCGGGATTGGATTATATATTGGATCTACTCCGGCAAAAGTTCTTGAAAGCTCGCATATTCCAGGAAGTTTTGCATTCAACACATCAGCACCTAGATGATCCAACTTTAGGAATACATGATCTTTGTTTTCACCACATCCACGACCCTCCAAAATCTCTAACACCATAGATCTTGCAACAACATCTCTTCCAGCGAGATCTTTAGCATTTGGCGCATATCTTTCCATAAATCTTTCACCTTCAGCATTAATTAAATACCCTCCTTCTCCTCTGCAGCCCTCCGTAACTAAAGAGCCTGCTCCATATATTCCAGTTGGATGAAACTGCCACATTTCCATATCTTGAGCAGGAAATCCCGCTCTTAAAGCCATTCCTAGACCGTCGCCAGTATTAATAAGGGCATTTGTAGTTGAGGAATATATTCTTCCTGCACCACCAGTAGCCATAACTGTTGCTTGTGATTTTAAATATGCAACTTCGCCGGATTCAATTGAAAAGGCAATGACGCCTGTAACTTCCTTGGATTGATTGAGGACTAAATCAACTGCAAACCATTCATTAAGAAAATTAGAACCCTCCTTAATATTATTTTGGTAGAGTGTGTGAAGAAGGGCATGTCCTGTTCTATCAGCAGCCGCACATGTTCTGGCCGCTTGACCTCCTTTACCAAAATCCTTTGACTGCCCGCCAAAAGGACGTTGATATATACGTCCGTTATCAAATCTAGAAAAAGGCAGCCCCATATGCTCAAGTTCAAATACTGCCTTGGGCCCCTCTGAGCACATATACTCTATTGCATCTTGATCTCCAATATAATCTGATCCTTTAACAGTATCGTACATATGCCAACGCCAATCATCATTTGGATCTGCGCTAGCAATTGCACAAGTAATTCCCCCTTGGGCTGAAACTGTATGAGATCTAGTTGGAAAAACTTTAGAAACAACTGCTGTCTTTAATCCGGATTTAGCAAGCTCAAGAGAAGTTCTCATTCCTGAGCCTCCTCCACCAATGATAAGAGCATCAAATTCTAATGTTTTGATATTTGATGAATTGAAGTTTTCCATATTATGACCAGATTATTGAAAGATAAAAAAAGACAAGAAAAACGCCGAGAAAAATAAAAATGAACTCAAAACCTTTTCTAAAAAAATCAGCATAAGATGATAGAAATGGAGAAACAAAACCTAAAGTCCGTTTTGTTAAGTAATCAGTCCCTATAGTCCATAAACCTGCAGATGCATGCAAAGAAGCCAAGATGATAAAAAAACTTAATGACAGTTTGAATGTGAGACTCTCTGAGATAAATTGAAAACTAAATCTGTCAGTAAATCCAATTAATCCTAAATACCCAAGAAATAACAAAAAATAAATCGCAGAATATCTCTGCATGTACCAAATTAATTTCCCTAGTTTCATATTAGAGCCAATATTGTTAGCAAAGCAATTGCAAAAAATGAAATTAACGCAATTATTGCTGATGTGTTTGATGATGAGAGAGTCTCACTAATTAAGTGAAAATCCATTAGCATATGTCTAATTCCTGCTATGACATGGTACTCAAAAACTAATATATTAAAAAGGACAAATGTTCTTATAAAAACAGATGAGTTATACGATTCGACAAATATAACAAATGAATCAGAACTGTCTAGCAGGAGATTAAGTACATATGCAGAAACAGGAAGTACAAGAAAAAATATAAGAATTCCCGAAACCCTATGGGATATTGATAATAAGGCAGATAATGGAAGTTGAATTTTAAATAAATTAATGTAGACTGGTTTTATAGACATTTGTTACTTTTGTGGCACTTTAATGTCTAAATTATACGTAATTTAAATAAGAAAATCTTACTTTTTTGATTTTTTTACGTGCTTTATCAGTCTTTTTTTCTTCTTAATTTGTCGAGAAGATAGCTCATTTTTTTTACCCTCATAAGGATTGTCACCTTTTTTAAAAATGATACTTAGCTCAACGCTGTTTAAGTTTAATTCTTCTCTAAAAGAGTTAATTAAATAACGTTTATAATTTGAGGGGATTTTACTGGAAAAATTTGAATGTATTATAAATTTTGTTGGGTAAATGCCTCCAAAATGGACATATCTCATTTTAATTTGTCTACCCGAAATACTTGGTGTGTTAGTTAAATTAGTAAACTTCAAAAGCAACTTGTTCAACTTACCAGTAGAGAACTTTGTTTTTGCTAATTTATTGACTCTCGCAATTGTATTAAAAAGCTTTTTAAATCCTCGCTTTTGCAATGCTGAGATTTCAACTAGGATTAAATTATTTAATGCAGAATTGTGAAATTTTTTGGTTTGCTTAAGATCAGACAAGAGGTCTTTGGTAAGCTCATCAATTTTATTCAATGCTATAACAACTGGCTTTCCATATCCTCTTATTAAATTTAAGATCCGAAGATCCTGATCCACTATCCCATCTGAGGCATCGATTAGCATTAAAACAATATCTGATTCATCAACAGCATGCATAGCTTTAACATAAGAAAAATACTCTACTGCATGGCTTTGTTTATATTTCTTTCTTATGCCTGCAGTATCTATAAATATAAATTCATCGCCATCAAATTCAAAAGGTACATGAATAGAATCTATGGTTGTCCCAGGCACGTCGGAAACAATTAACCGATCCTGCTTTGTAAATTGATTAATAAATGTAGATTTACCAGCATTAGGTCTCCCAATCACAGCTATTTTTGTACCTTGGGGATCTTCAATGTCGCTTGTATTTAGCTCAATAAATTGTTTTGAGATATAAGTTTGTAATTCTTTAATGCCTTGAGAATGCTCTGCACTAATCTCTAAAATATCCCCACAACCAAGTTTTAAAAGATCTTCTTTTGCGTTTGATCTGTTCTTGATATCAATCTTATTTAAAACAACGAAAAACTTTTTATTCATTTTTCGAATTGATTGAAACAGATCGATATCATCAATTGTTAGTTCTTCTGAAGCATCAATTAAGAATAATATTATATTTGAGTCTTCAGCAGCTATCAGGGCCTGTTCAGTGATTGCTGCACTAAATTTAGTAATCTCAGAACCGATTCCACCAGTATCAATTACGAGATATTGGTGATCTTTAAATGTGGCGTAACCAAAATTTCTATCTTTAGTCAGCCCTGAAAAATCAGAAACAATCGCATTTCTACTTTTTGTGAGCTTGTTGAATAAAGAAGACTTTCCTACATTGGATCGGCCAAGAATTGCAATTGAATTTAACATTTTGAAAAGGCATTTTAGAGCTTAATTGCAACTATATTAGATTCCTTATCAATAACATATGCAAGATCTCTAAAAGTAACAAGATTCATTATGGGGTTTCCAGACACTTTTTTTCTCCCAACAGTAATTCCTGTCATTGGATTTATGACATGGACATAACCATCCAAGTCTCCAACCAATAACAAATTTTTATATGCAACTCCGCTTGATAGCTGTCTTCTTAAGTACTCTTCAGATGTCCACGAAGGTGATAAATTAGCAAGAGAAAATGAAAGAATCGACCCATTATCTTGAATTACCATGATCATGTTATTTGCCACAATCGGAGAGTAAAAAGACGAAGCATTTGCATTCCATACCGGCCTCTTCTGGGCAATATCAAATGCTGTTAAATTACCTTGATAATTAGTAGCAAAAATTAATTGCTTGGCTATAACTGGAGCTGAGTCTGCATCTATTAAATTCTCAAGTTCTGATGAGCCCTCTACAAAAGAGATAGGTGCATCCCAAAGAAAGAAACCTGTTTCTAATTGAAAGGCTCCAAGTCGCCCATTATCAAAAGTAGAAAAGACAATGCCATTTTCAATTATAGATTCACCTGTTCCACGAACTGTTAAAGCTGGCAATTGTGATCTAAAGGACCATTTTTTTTCTCCTGATATAGAACTTAAAGCAACTAATTCACCTACAGAATTTTTTATAAGAATTAATGAGGCGCTAACAACTGCATTAGATAAAACCTCACCACCAATATTTTTCTCCCAAACAATTTCTTGAGTATCTGAATCAATCGCAATAACGTAACCATTTGTATCCGATACGATTAATTTGCCAAAACCTGAAGAAACACCTGCTGCTAACTCACGATCAAGATTAATTTCCCAATTCTCTTTTCCAGATTGAGGATTGATTGAAAGAATATTTCCCTCTGGATCAGCAACTAACATATCTCCTGAGTAAAATGAGGGTCTAAATGAACCTAAGTCATTTTCTCCTTTAAAAGATTTTTTCCATTCTATGGAAAGAGGATATTCATTCTTAAAAGACTCTAGAGCAACTGGTTCAATGACCTCATCATCTGAATCATCTTCCCAAAAAGCTAATGTTGAGCACGAAGAAATCAGTATAAAAACAATTCCTACAAATATATTATTTTTCATTGGAACTAGTTATTAAGTTTATTCATCTTCATTTTTAATAGAGACTTTTGTGATTCATTCTGTGAATTCTCAAGAGCCAATGAATACTGATCTAAGGCTAATTTATTTTTTTCAAGTCCAGCCAAGGCATCGCCCTTGACCTCATAAACAAGGGAATGCTCGGCACTTGAGTGAAATGACTCTAAAACCTCTAAAGCGTTAGAGTAGTTCTCTTTGCTTAGCTCAATTCTAGCAATATTAATTTTTGCAATTGAGTTCAACATATCATTTCCAAAAAATCCTGAAGATACATCTAATAGTTTTCTGAAGTCAATTAATGCCTCATCAAGATCGCCCTCTCTAGCGAGTGATGAGCCCCGAATCATTCTTGCAAGTTGAGCATATCCAGTCCTGGGATAATTTTCTTGAAGCTTATTAAAATTTTCTTTGTCATCTGATGCGCTTGCTGACTCAGAAGAAAGATTTACAAACCAAGCATCATATATCTCACCTGCTTTTAAATTCTGAGAAGTGTTATATGTCTTGTAACTTATTGAAGAAATAAGAATTGTTACAAGAGCCAAAAAACTAATTAAGAGTGTGTTTTTATGGTCTTTAAAAAAGTTTACAAAAGCTGCAAATCTTTCTTCATCTGAACTGTAATCTGCCAT
>TARA_B100001113_G_scaffold183907_1_pt1 | contig 11255 bp, 19 predicted proteins | sample TARA_B100001113 | Tara Oceans TARA_B100001113 (sample SAMEA2622402) | marine metagenome | biome: marine biome (ENVO:00000447); feature: deep chlorophyll maximum layer (ENVO:xxxxxxxx); material: "saline water (ENVO:00002010), including plankton (ENVO:xxxxxxxx)" | depth 50 m | reverse complement strand
AATGGTGCTCCAGAAGTTATCTCCGCAGTAGCAACCTTAACATTCGGCAGTTAATTAGTCTATGAAATTTGACGAACTGAATGAGTCTAACTACATTCTGTTCGCCATCAAACATTATGAAAACCCTCATTGTGTAACCAAAGAGGATTTCGATGAAGATATAAAACGATTCAAATACTTGAAACGTTTATTGAAAAGATACTTGAGAGGGGGTCAATTAAGGATCCCCTTAATCTTGAATCACCTCATCATACTTTATAATGTGTTTGGCGATGCAGCAACACCCTTATTGTTTTTCAAATTTGAAAGGGAATATTGGTGTATGTTGAAGACTCTACTACTTTACTTGAATAAATATCCTATAGGGATGATGCCAAGTCTTGAAGTAGATCCCGCACTAAAAGAAGAATTGGACAAAATCTAATGAACGAAGAAATGATGACAGCAGGGACAGGAGGTTTCAGTGGCAGTGCTGCTGCAACAGGTCCCAATGCAGGTTATGATCCAGTTTTAAATTTCAAGAAGAAAGTTCAGAAGAGAAAGAAGAAAGTACAGAAAGAATCTAGAGAAAATCCGACTACACCATCAAGACTATTTCAATACAAAGTAAATGTTCCTGGGATCGGTGACACTATTATCTTTGCTAATAGTCCTGCTGAACTCAAGATGAAACTTAGACTAATGATCATGCCTCAATATAGGAATGAGATTAGTATCGAAAGAATCCTTCCTGCTAATGCAGCGAAGTTCTTTATGGATAAAAGAATGAAAGCAATGAAGAATGTTAATGAGAGTGCTGAAGCACAGATGAAACAGAAACAAGCAATGATGAAGATTGCTATCGAGAAGAAGAAGGTGATGATGAAGAAGCAAGAGATGGCAAAGCAACTTCAAATGAAAACAGCACAACTCAAAAAGCAAGCAAGGGCAGGAGCAGAACAAGACGCAACGAGGACATAATGTCGGACATCAATTCAGCGATTCTAGAAAGACTAGAAAAAGTAGTTGACACACTTCAAGAAAACTCTGTGAAGATGGGTCAACTTCTTGCTGTGCATAATGAAAAGTTAGATAAACAAGATAAAGTAGACGAAGTTTTGTTTGAGAAGATAGATAGGTTACATGCTGACCTTAATCGTGATACAGAATCAATCAAAAGGGGGTGCGAGCGTGACATACGCAAAATCGACGAACGTCTTAGACTCATGGAAAAGAAGATGTGGTCTATATTTGGTGCTCTTAGTATTATATCTTTCCTCGTTAGTCCAATCGGACAGAAATTCTTCCAAAACAGTTTCGGGTTGACAGATAGTCAAAACAGTAGTATCATAGAAAAGCAATAGAAACCTTCTAGGTGATTGATTATCATTTCGCTGCTCTTTGTTCAGCGAGACTTGACAAATTTAAGAAGGTAAAGGACGGTACTTACAACTTCCGTTGTCCTTATTGTGGTGACTCACAAAAGCATCTCAACAAGGCAAGAGGGTACTTCTTTACCAAGAACTCAGGACTTGTCTACAAGTGCCACAACTGTGGTGTAGGCAGGTCCTTTGGTAATTTTTTAAAGGATCAAGCGAACGATCTCTATGATGAATATGTCATGGAGAGGTACAAAAGTGGACTGACTGGAAAGGGCAGAAATGTTGCCTCACCCAAGTTTGAAACTAAAAAACCTAAGTTCAAGAAAAAGGGAAACCTAGAGTCTATTGCTGATCTAAATAATGAGCACCCTGCAAAAGGATACTTATTAGGTCGTGGTATACCAGAGAAATATTTCTCTGATTTATACTATGCAGAGTCCTTCTGTACATGGGTTAACACCCAAAAACCTACATTTACCGATGTCAATAAAGATCACCCCAGAGTTATTATACCTTTCATTGACACGCAGGGAGAATGGTTCGGTTTTCAAGGACGGTCGCTAAATCCTAAAGATAAACTTAGGTATATCACGGTCATGCTTGATGACAACAGAACCAAAGTCTATGGTTTAGATCGAGTAGATTTTAATAAAACTGTTTACATCACAGAAGGACCGATAGATAGTCTGTTTATCGACAATGCTATTGCTATGGCAGGAGCAGATATTGACTGGAAACTATTGAAAGATAGGGAAGCAGTATTCGTCTTTGATAATGAACAAAGAAACCCAGAGATTATCAAACGTATGTCAAATGCGATTGATAGAGGATACGAGATTGTCATCTGGCCAACACATTTGGTTGAAAAAGACCTTAATGATATGGCAATGAGTGGACAAGACGTTCAATCTTTGGTAGAATTTAACACTTACAGTGGACTTGAAGCACACGTTAAACTCAGTGAATGGAAAAAGGTATGACACCAACAGAAATTAATGTTATCAAAAGGGATGGCACTAAGACACCCCTCAATCTAGATAAGATTCACAAAATGGTGGAACTTGCATGCAATGGACTTGCAGGTGTATCAGAATCAGCAGTTGAAATGAATGCAAATCTTCAACTCTTTGATGGCATTAAAACTTCTGACATCCAAGAGATTCTTATCAGGTCAGCAAATGATTTGATTGATCTTGATACACCCAACTATCAATATGTGGCAGCAAGACTGCTACTATTCAGTCTTAGAAAACAGGTCTATGGAGAGCATCCAGACCGTCGTCCTCACCTGTATGAACATGTACAGAAGTGTATTGAACAAGGTGTATACGATGCAGGTATTCTTGATAAGTATACAGAAGAAGAATTTAATATCCTCGATGGTTACCTAGACCATGACAGAGACTACTTGTTTACCTATGCAGGTATTCGACAAGTCTCAGATAAATATCTTGTACAATGTCGCTCGACTGGTGCGGTGTATGAAACACCCCAGTTTATGTACATGATGGTAGCAGCGACACTATTCCAATCAGATGACAAGTTCTATAGAATAGAATATGTCAAAAAGTATTATGACGCAATCTCAAAACACAAACTCAACATCCCGACGCCAATCATGGCAGGGGTCAGAACCCCCATCAGACAATTTGCCTCATGTGTTCTTGTTGATGTTGATGACACCCTCGATAGCATTTTTAGCAGTGACATGGCTATTGGTAAGTATGTTGCACAAAGGGCGGGCATCGGTATTAACGCAGGTAGAATCCGTGGGATCAACAGTAAAATCCGTAGCGGAGAAGTACAACACACAGGGGTCGTCCCTTTTCTCAAAAAGTTTGAGGCAACTGTCAGATGCTGCACTCAAAATGGCATCCGAGGTGGATCAGCGACAGTCCATTTTCCCATTTGGCACCAAGAAATCGAAGACATCATCGTCCTCAAAAACAACAAAGGCACGGAAGACAACCGTGTAAGAAAGTTAGATTATAGTATTCAACTATCAAAACTTTTTTATGAAAGATTCTGCTCAAATAAAGAAATCACACTCTTTTCACCGCACGACGTTCCAGGTTTGTATGATGCTTTTGGTACTGATGCATTTGACGATCTATACGTTACATACGAGCAAGATCTATCAATTCCAAGAACTACCATCGGAGCACAGAAACTCTTCATGGATCTACTGAAGGAGAGAGCAGAGACTGGTCGTATTTACTTGATGAATATTGACCACTGTAACACTCACTCCTCCTTCAAAGATAAAGTGAACATGAGTAACCTCTGTCAGGAGATTACTTTACCAACAGATCCTATCCAACACATTGATGGTAATGGTGAGATTGCTTTGTGTATTCTCTCTGCTATCAATGTAGGTAAGATCAATAAGTTAGAAGAACTTGATGAACTATGTGAACTTGCAGTGCGTGGTCTTGATGCTCTGATTGATTATCAGAACTATCCTGTTACTGCTGCAAAGCAAAGTACGCTTAACCGAAGATCATTAGGAATTGGTTATATTGGTCTGGCACATTACCTTGCTAAGAACGGTGCTAAGTATGATTCACAGAAGGCATTCGACCTCGTTCATAAACTCACTGAGAGGTTCCAGTATGCCCTTCTAACGACGTCAAATCGACTCGCTATGGAGAAGGGTCCTTGCGGTTATTTTGGTAAAACAAAGTACGCAGATGGCATTCTTCCGATTGATACATATAAGAGTGACGTAGATGAAATAGTACCGAATGACCTTTCATGTGATTGGGAGTATCTCAGGGGTAGGATCAAGGAGTATGGACTCAGGCACAGCACTCTGTCCGCACAAATGCCTTCGGAGAGTAGTTCCGTTGTGTCAAACGCTACCAATGGAATCGAACCGCCTCGCGACTACCTGTCCGTAAAGAAATCAAAGAAAGGACCTCTTAAGCAAATTGTTCCATCATATACTACACTGAAGAATAACTACACATTGTTATGGGACATGCATAATAATGATGGTTATATCAAGGTTACTGCTGTAATGCAGAAGTTCTTTGATCAGGCAATCTCTGGTAATTGGTCTTACAATCCAGAGAACTATCCAGACAATGAAGTACCTGTGACCGTAATGGCACAAGATCTTCTTAACACATACAAGTATGGGTGGAAGACGTCGTACTACCAGAACACCTACGACGCTAAAAAAGATGGTGACGAACCCTCTAGTAATGTTGACAATTTGATTAACGAAATACTCACCTCGGAGGAAGAAGACTGTGACTCTTGCAAAGTTTGAAGGAAAAGGAATGACCGTATTTAACAAGAACAAAGTAAACACAAAGAAGCAACCCATGTTCTTTGGACAACCTCTTGGTGTTCAAAGATATGATGAATATAAGTATCCTACATTTGATAGGTTGACTCAACAGCAATTAGGATACTTTTGGAGACCAGAAGAAGTCTCTCTACAGAAAGATCGTTCTGACTATCAAACTTTAACTCCTGAGCAGAAGCATATCTTTACTTCTAACTTGAAGTATCAGATCATGCTTGACTCTGTACAGGGTAGAGGACCTGGGATGGCATTCATTCCTTACTGTTCTCTTCCTGAGTTGGAAGCATGCATGACTGTATGGGAGTTTATGGAAATGATCCATAGTAGATCCTATACTTACATCATTAAGAATGTGTATTCAGATCCAGGTGAAGTATTTGATACTATCTTGGAGGATCCAAATGTAATGCAACGTGCAGAGTCTGTGACTGCATCGTACAATGACTTCATTGAACATGCACATGATTATGACACAGGACAAATGTGGGATCTTGCAAGAGATGGACACACTACTGGTCAGTGGGATCGTAAAGAACTAAAACGTAAACTTTATAGGGCGATTGCAAATGTCAACATCCTCGAAGGAATCCGTTTCTATGTGTCGTTTGCGTGCTCGTTTGCTTTTGGCGAGAATAAACTTATGGAGGGTTCGGCAAAGATACTCTCTCTTATCGCTAGAGATGAAAGTCAACACTTGGTTATCACGCAGAATATCCTAAAGAACTGGGCAAACGGAGACGATCCAGAAATGGAAGAAATTTCACTAGAAGAAAAAGATCATACTCTTCATATGTTCAAGAAAACAGTTGATGAAGAGAAGGCATGGGCAAACTACCTGTTCAAAGAAGGTAGTATGATCGGTCTGAATGAAAAACTTCTTCATCAATATGTTGAATGGATTGCTAACAAGAGAATGAAAGCGATTGGTCTAACTCCAATCTATGATATTCCACTTAGAAACAATCCTCTCCCTTGGACTCAGCACTGGTTGAGTTCTAGAGGACTACAAAACGCACCACAAGAAACGGAGATCGAAAGTTATGTCGTCGGAGGAATCAAACAAGACCTCAAAGCAGATGCCTTCGCAGGATTCAGTCTATGATGACCTTCTAGAGAAGGGAAATGATCTTGGTCCAGACGTGACAGACATGCTCTGGACTGCTGCAAGGAAACAAGCAATGGAAAGACTGCACGAAGACTTAAGAAAAGATAAAGATTCTGCTACAGGTAATGAAACTGTAACACAGTGAACTACAAATGTCAGGAATTTATGATATAAATATAAATGTAGCAAGAGATACATTTTGTATTTGGTGCTACCATCTACGTTCATCACCTTCGGGTGACGCAAGTAGGTCGCGGAACGGAGCGTTCATCCTATGATACACTTAGTCGGACTACTATTAGCAACTGGTATGACCTGTGCCGATGTATCTGAAAAGATAGAGAAGGTCAGGAATCACAAGGACCTAACACCTATTCAAAGGGAAGAAGTCATTGAGATATATTCAGTTTACCTAACGGAGTCATTAGGACTAACTTGTAACTGGGACGCAAACGACTAAAGGAACGGGCGAAAATCCAATTACTTTAGGAGAAAACAAATGGCACAAATCGTTTACCGTGGGGTTTCTTACAACCCAGAAGAGTACAAAGCAAAAGTACTCGAAGAAGCAAGTCAAGAGAGAAATCGCGAACTTATGTATCGTGGTATCAAACTTGTAAAGAAAATGAAGTGAGGTAATGAACCATGGAAGTACTAGAAATTAGCATTGCCATGGCGGTTTTCCTAACACTTATCTACGGTGAGGTTAGACTGCTTCATAAAATGGGGCACTAAAATTAAAAAAATGATCTGGAGATCAACATAAAGACCCTAGGTATTGACACCTGGGGTCTTTTACTATACAATAAATAGGTGAAATGTAAGGAGAGTCATGAAACTTTTTCTGGACTGTTCTGATGCTGAATTAATCAAGACTTATTACGAAACAGGATTGATTGATGGTGTCACAACGAACCCATCACTCATGCTAAAAGCGGGTGAAGAACCCATGGAAGTATACAAGAAGATTGCAGATATCTTCCCATTCCATGCATCTATCTCTGCTGAAGTGGTAGGTGAAACAGCACAAGAAATGTTAGATCAGGCAGAACCTCTGATCAACATAGGACCAAACATTACTATCAAGGTTCCATGCACACCTCAGGGTTTGAAAGCATGTAAAGATTTGACTGATGATGACGTACCAGTAAATGTCACATTGGTATTTGATACTTGCCAAGGAATCTTAGCAAGTAAAGCAGGAGCAACTTATGTTTCTCCATTTGTAGGTAGAGTCTTTGACCAGTCGTTTGATGGCATTGGAGTCATCGAAGATATTGCAGATGTATTCGCAACTCATAACTCAAAGACTCAAGTTCTAGCAGCATCTATCAGAGAGGTCTATCAGGTCGCTCAAGCATTCAAAGTGGGTGCTGATATCTGTACTGTCCCAAGTAAAGTATTTGCAAAAATGTACTCTCATGTCTTAACAGACAAAGGTCTGGAGATTTTTGATAGAGACTGGAAAAACCTGCAAGAAGAATTGGGGAACCAAAAGTGAATGATTGTCCAAAAACGGATGATGACTTTAGAAGACTTCCAAGATCAGGGAGAGGAATCATGACTAAACGAGACTTGTTAGCACGGATTTACAAACACAAACAGGATCTTTATAATGGACGTTACCAAGGAGCATCCGAAGATTGGCAAGACGGAGCACATCACATGCTCAACAAATGCTTAGAACTAGCACAGGAGTATGCAGACTAATGAAAAAGAAAAATTTAAAAACACTCATACAAGATATTGAGATTGCCTTAGCAGAATTAAAGTCGGAAGTTTATTCTGACGCTTCTGCTTATCGTATAAGTACTGATAGTGATAGGCACACTACATATCTTGACATCAACGACGACGACGGTATCTGCGACTGATGATTACGAAAATCCTTGGACTTATAACGGTGTTATCTTTCATAGCGATGACATCGGTGAGTCTTATGGGTTTGTCTACTGCATACTTAATACACTCACTGGTCAAAGGTATATCGGTAGAAAGTACTTCTATCAATTCAGAACTCCAAAAGGAAAAAAACGAAAAGTTAAATCTGAATCTGACTGGAAGAAATACTATGGAAGTTCAAAAGAACTAATAGAAGATAAGAAAAAACATGGTGCATCAATCTTCAAACGCACCATTATCAGCATACATAATACGAAAGGTCTGGTAAACTTTAACGAGACCAAACAATTATTTCTCAACAACGTACTAACGGAGGCAATGGAAGATGGTTCCCCTGCATACTACAACTCTAACATTCTCGGTCGGTACATGCGAAAAGATTATTTTAATACTTGACAGACGCTAGGACATCGGTTATACTACTGAGGTAGTTCAGACACATGCTTTTCATGAGTTGGATTGATTTCCTAGACGAAGACATCACAGAGGAGAAATTCTATTTGGATGTCCAAATCGATAAGTTGCATACTCTAGTTGCCAAGGGGTACAAAGAAGATGCTGAAAAGTTGAATCTGAGTATACAAACTGCCTCAAAAATTCTTTTGGGTCAGTAGCACAGCGGATAGTGCAACTGCCTTCTAAGCAGTCGGTCGCAGGTTCAAATCCTGCCTGACCCGTTGCCCATCATAGGGCATTAACGGTCCATTAGAAAGGTACACATATGACTACAGCACAACGATTCTCGTCGTGTCTTTCCATCCTTGAGGATGCGATTGATAGACAGATTATGCTCGACTCTGATTATCCTATCATTCATCAACAGTTAATTAAACACTATGAGGACAAAGGAGTTGACTTCTACGGTGATGTAGACGAGGATTATGACATCCTACTTGCGAAACTCGAAGCAGACCTTTATTATTATGACCAAGACTAACGTGATTCACGAACGGTATCCTTACCGTTATGTTGAGCAAGGGACTCTCGACAACGGATTCCCTGACTATCGTATCCAAAAGTTCCATGACTGGACCCAGAGGTATCGAGACATGTATCTTCTAGACAACTCCATTCAACTGGATTGTGCTATCGAAGATTTTGAATACACTAAATGGTTAGATCCTGATCCTGAGGTACAAGCATACCGCAAGTACAACTAACATATGATTACTTTTATAGTTATTGTAGTGCTCATCGCAGCAACTGCATTTCTAATTCGTTATTACGATCCCCATTCCTAAGGGGATCGCTTTCTTTTCTACAGAATTAAAATGAACATGTACGACTTAGCAACTAATGCATTGCGAGATGCTGTAAAGCAAGCAATGGATGACAATGTTGACTCTTCTCTGCAGTGTGAACTGTGGAGGCATTATCAGGGTGTCAAGCAAATCGCTGAACAACTTGCACCTAAAAAAGAATCTTCAAACGTTTTTAATGTTGACTTCGGATACGATCCAGAAGGTAACATAAATATCTCGTCTGGATTAGTAGGGGCAGCAGATACAATCTCTTTCTCTACTGATACGAAGGATGTCGTCACCTTCTCCTGATCTTCCGCCAATAGATCTTAAAAACTAAATGGCATTAAGCGCGACAGGAATCACATATAGGTGATACACTGACGTCCAGACTACTGGGGGGTGGCGACACCCCTTCTTTTTTAAACATCATGCAAGTCTTTGATAACTTCATACCAAATAGAGAGTTTCGTCCTCTGCAAGAGGCATTTTTGGCAGAAGATTTTCCCTGGTTTTACAATCCTCGTGTGATCGCAGGACAAACCAACCCCGACTTATATCAAATGTGTCACAGTTTTTATATGAACTGGGAGTGGCAATCACAGTATCGAAACTTAGTGGCACCTGTATTGAATCGTTTGGATGTATTAACTCCTCTTAGAATCAAGGCAAACTTAACTTTTAAAATGGATGACAACTATGAGAGTGGTTGGCATCATGACTATGAAGCAGCAGGAAAGATTCAAGATCACAACACAGCAATCTACTATGTAACAACCTCCAATGGTCCTACATTGTTCGAGGATAGTAAGGTTGAGTGTGTGGAAAACCGACTAGTGTTATTCAAGAACAAAGATAAACACTGCGGTACATATGCCACAGATGCAAAAGAGCGAGTGGTAATTAACTTCAACTTTTTAACACCTTAATTATGGAATGGTTAGTACCTAATAAACTCATGGTTGCAGCGATTGCTCCCTTTGAAGAGTTAGAACAGTATGCAATGGCAGCAATAGAAGCAAAGGTTCCTCTTGGTGATGAAGATAATGTTTCTATCAAGAGAGAGTATGATATGAAAGTGCCACCTCTCTTTGAGAAATGGATGGTAGATACTATCGATGAGATGTTCTGGTTACACAAAGACGTCGGTGGTATCTTTGGAAATACTAAGGATAAGATGCGTATCATTAAGATGTGGGCAAACGAGATGCATAAAGGAGATCAGCATCAACCTCACTTGCACCAGTATGCATTATATTCTTTTAGCTGTTATATAAGAACTACTAATGATGACGCTCCTTTCTATTTTATTTGGAATGAAACTGGAAATCCAGTGCACATAGATGCTAACTCTCAAGGCCACGCCTTGATTTTCCCCTCCACCCTCATCCATACGGTGTACCCTAAGAGGACTGATGAGGTCAGAATTTCAGTGTCAGGGAATGTTGTAATAGATGTTGACAAAACTTAATCTTTCCTATATAATATTGTAACGTTTCTTCACAAAGTAACAAATGACAACAGTAACTGAATCAGGTGGCAGACAGAACATGTATGCGTCCGAACCTCGTATGTCCTATGTTGACAACTACGATGGTTATGGTAAGAATGCTGAAAAACTCAATGGACGTCTGGCAATGCTAGGATTGGTTGCAGGAGTTATTTCGTATGCTACCACAGGAAACTTCTTTTTCTTTGGACTCGCAGGGTTCTAAAGATCTGTGACATAATTGTCACATCAAATGTAAACAAACTCACACAAAGGTAACAAACAATGACTCCAGAAGCAGAAAAGTTTAACGGTTGGGCAGCAATGCTTGGTTTCGTAGCAGCAGTCGGTGCATACGCAACAACAGGTCAAATCATCCCAGGTATATTCTAATGTCAAACAGAGACATTTTCGTAAAAGCACAAGGACGTGCTGCAATGATGGGATTCGTCACACTTTGCACAGTCTATGCTTTCACAGGACAACTTCTACCAGGTTTTATCTAATGAAAAAATCTTTCAAAGAAAAATCTGTAGACAATCTGTTTGAGAAGAACAGTAGAGTGGAACCCCAGAAGATCTGGGCAGAGACTTGGAACGGTAGAGCAGCAATGGTTGGTCTATTCGCAGCAGGTATCTCTGATGCACTTACAGGACACATGTTCTTTGGCATGTTCTAATGGACGGTCTTATTTCTGTTAGTGAAATAAGTTATGGACAAGCAATATTGTGGTGTCTATATCCCTTCGGTCTTTTGATAGGGTTAGAACTCTTTCTAAGGGCATCTGAAGGCGATGACGATGATGATGATCCAGAGGGCGGGGTTATGATGCCCGCATACAATC
>TARA_B100001113_G_scaffold353861_1_pt1 | contig 11328 bp, 6 predicted proteins | sample TARA_B100001113 | Tara Oceans TARA_B100001113 (sample SAMEA2622402) | marine metagenome | biome: marine biome (ENVO:00000447); feature: deep chlorophyll maximum layer (ENVO:xxxxxxxx); material: "saline water (ENVO:00002010), including plankton (ENVO:xxxxxxxx)" | depth 50 m | reverse complement strand
AAAAGATTAGTTCTATCAAGGTTGAGATGCAAAAAGCTGATGTTCCAACTGAGAACTTAGTTTGCGTTGTTGGCCCTGACGAGTACGATTTCTTACTTGACTCCACTAGAGCAATCAACACTGATTTCAACAGTGGTGGCGGTGAGAATGGATCATTTGCAGGAGGACGTGTATTGCGTGTTAAGGGTATTGATGTTCACATGTCAAACCATGTAACCCAAGCCTCTTATACGAATGGCACTTATGACAAAAACGCTGCTTATCAGCAGGATTTGTCTAAGAATAAAGCAATCGTGTTCCATAGAGACGCAATCGGTGTGCTGACTTTAAAATCACCGAGTTTACAGGTCACACCTGAAGGCTCATCTTTTAATGTCATGTACCAAGCAAGCCTCATGGTTGCTCGTATGGCTATTGGTATGAATGTACTGAGAGCCGAGTGTGCAGGTGTAATCGAAATCCCATAGATTATTACTAGCAGAGGTACTAATTTCCCCTGATTTTGTTCAGTCAGGGGACTTTCTTCTAAATAACCGATAAGATGAAGATTGCATGTGTGCAGTCTTTTTTTTATGGGATTAGCCAATCAATCAAAAGCACCAGGGAGAACCACACTTTTAGAAGCTGTAAATATCTGTCTTCAAAATATTGGTGAGCAACCTGTCAACAGTTTAGAAACTCAGCAAGTAGTAGAAGCTGCAATGGCTGAGAAGACAATCCTAGAGTTTTTCAAAGAAGGACAGACAAGAGGATGGAGCTGGAACACCGAGTATGAATATGAATTTTCAAAGAACGTAGATAATCAAATTATTGTTCCTGATAACCTCGTCAGCTTTAGTACTGATCCCTATGAATGGGATGGTCGTTTCATCGTCAGAGGAACCAAGGTATATGACAGAGAAAAAAGAACTTACATTATTCCTGATGATGTAGCGAAAACTATTAAGGCAGATACCATTTGGCTTTTACCTTGGGATGAATGTCCAGAAGTTTTCAATAGGTGGACAACTATAAGATCTGCAAGAGTCTTTAGTGATCGTGTCTTAGCAGATGACGCAATCTTTAAGTACACAGCACTAGACGAACAAGGGGCGTTAATTGAATTGCAACGAATTGAGATAGAACAATCACAACCCAATAGCCTTACAGGTGGTCCAGGGCTAATCCCAGGAAGAACTTATTCAGCAGGCTATGGATTACTAGGAAGAAGGAGAGGATATATAGATGGCTAATCTTGCTTCTTATACAATCCCTAATTTAATACAGGGAACTTCTTTACAACCTGACGGACAACGAGATCCATCTCAGGGAGAAAAACAAATCAATGGGATGAGTTCTTTAACAGAAGGACTTAGGAAAAGAGAAGGTACAAAGTGCATAGCCAAAGTAGCAACATCAACTTATGGAGATGTTTACTTCCATCAAATCCTGCGTGACTCAGGTGAAAAATATTTAGTTGTTATTGGTAAAACTGCTATCAAGGTTTACGACTTAGATGGAAACGAGAAGACAGTCAACCCTGCTACTAATGCTTACAACTATTTCAATTCTGTTGTCAGTTCAAAGCTAGATATAAGAGCAGCAACGATAGCCGACTTTACGTTCATAAGTAATACAAAAGCCATACCTGCTATGACTAGCGATACGGCTCCTGCTACTTCTCGACCTAATGCACATGAAGCATTGGTTTGGATTAAGGCCGCTAACTACGGTCAGTCCTACGTCGTAAACGTCAATGGAACTGAAGTAACAGTAGACACTGCTGTTGCTCCTGTCGTGGTTTCAGGTAGTTCATCAACAGAACACCGAATTGATACATCAACAATTGCAGAGAATGTAAAGACAGGTTTAGGAAGTATTTCAGGGGTAACGATCACGAGGAAAGGAAGTGTATTACATCTGACTTCTGCTAATGCAATTACTGTTGCTGCTAAATGTGCTAGAGCAAATGCTGATATAACTGCAATAACGAATGAAGTACAGGTCTTTACTGAGCTTCCAACAATTGCACCCGAAGGTTATCAAGTTGAAATCGTAGGAGATCCAGGGAATAACTTTGATGATTACCATGTGGAATTTGTTCCTCGAACTGGTGCTGGAACTTTTGGAGAAGGCTCATGGCAAGAGTGTGTCAGCCCAGGAGATCAATACAAGATTGACAAGGCAACAATGCCTCATGTCCTTGTTCGATTAGCTAATGGTCAGTTCCACTTTGGGCCTGCTGACGGAAGCACCGTAGGCGGAACCAAGATCCCAGAATGGGGAGAAAGAACATGTGGTGATACAGATAGCGCACCAGACCCAAGCTTTATTGGCTATCCGATTCAGGACATTTTTATTTATAAAGGAAGACTTGGAGTATTAGCCGATGAATATATAATTTTAAGCCGAGCAAAAGAGTTCTTCAGTTTCTTCCCAGAGACAGTAACTACTGTTTTAGATTCTGATCCAATAGACTTACAAGCTAGTAATAACAAAGTGTCAATTCTTAGGTATGCAGTGGCATATCAGGATGAGTTGATTGTATTTTCTGATCAAATTCAATTTAGATTTAATGCAGCAGAAACCATACTTTCTCCTAAAAGTGCAGTTATTACCGTATTAACTCAATATGAAATAGACATTCAATGTAGACCTGTTCCTGTAGCTGGATCAATAATCTTCTGCCAAGCAAATGGATTATGGAGTAGCTTCCGAGAGTTTTCAGTTAAAGGTGCTGGTAGTGCTTTAGTTGCTGATGCTTCTGATTTAACAAGTTATGTTAGTAGTTATATTCCTTCTGAAGTTTATAAATTAACAACGAACGATACTGGTAATTCTTGGTTCGCTTTATCTAGCAAAGCTGGCTATACAAATCGAATTTATGTTTATAAATACTTTTACAGAAACCAAGGAGAAGGATCAGAAAGAGCACAAAGCAGTTGGTCTTATTGGGAGCTAAATGGCACAAATAAAATTCTTCAAATTTTGTGTGTAGAAGAAACTATTTTTCTTTTAGCTGAATATGGAAATGATGTATGGCTAGAAAAACTTGCAGTCTCAGATCGTCTAAGTGATGTATCACCAAAACCATATCCATTTTTATTAGACAGGCAAATCTCAACCACAACGGACACACCTACTGCCTTACGTGTTCCTAGTGGAACTTATAACGCAATAACAAAGAAGACGACTTGGACCTTAACTTATACTGCTGCTGCTAAAACTGAGGCTTGGTCTGGTTATGACACATCAAGTAACGGTGGTGTCTTATTAGGGTCAACAACAAGCGGAAATCAAATAGTTGCAGATGGTGATTGGTCTGGTTCTCCTATTTATTTTGGGGAACCTTTTAATTTTGTTTATAGATTTACTAAGTTTAAAAACTATAAAGAAATAGGTGGCGGTAAAGCTGCAAGTAATACAGAGAGGACACAGGTAAGACATGCAAAGATTCGATACCACGAAACCTATTATTTTGAAATTCATGTCATGGCTGAAAGGCGTGAATCAGCAATTTATAAATATGACAACACAACTATTCGAGTTAGAAATTCTTTATTAGGCAGTGAACTTCCTGTCGGTGGATTTGGCGAAAACGAAGATAGATACCATGAAGGTGTTTTCAGGATTCCAATAAATTCAAAAGGCGAAAACTGTATTGTCGAAATTCATAACGACACAATCCATCCATGTAAATTTAGTACTTGTGAATGGGTGGCATTGATTACAAGCCAAGCAAGAGGTTTACAATGAAGTGGGCTAGACCAACTCCTGCAAGAGTGGAGTTTATATCTAATAATGTAAGGAAACAAGATGAAAGGGAAGTGTTCTATAGTCATGGCATAACTGGTAAAGAGGCTGTGTTAGCAAGTTGGAAACAAAGTGAAATTTGTTGTTGCATAGATGGAGATAATGATTTGCCTGTAGGGATATGTGGCGTTAATAATTCTTTGATCTGGTTATTAGGAACTGAAGAATTATTTTCAACTTCCAGCCATCGAAGACAGTTCATTCGTGGTGGTCGCAAATGGGTAGATGGCTTAATCAGTGACGGCAATGATTTCTTGCATAACTGGGCTTTGTATTCCAATGCGACAAGTATTCGATGGTTAAAACATCTGGGCTTCACGGTTGATACGCCAGCACCTATGGGGCAAAACGCACAGTTGTTTAGCCACTTCTGGAGGAAAGCTTAATGGTTGCAATCACAGGGCCAATGATGCTTGCTGGTGCTCAAACGGGCCTAGGAATAGCACAGTCAATCTTTGGATTTAACGCACAAAAACAGGATTATCTAAATAAGAAAGCTTTTCAGGATGCCAATGGTAAGTTTGCTTCTTGGCAGGCTGGCTTCAATTCCAAGCTGCAAGACGCAAATAAGCAACATAACTTTTGGAAAGAGACAGTCAACTACAACAGTCAACTTTCCTATGTCAACTCACTTAAAAATGTTGAGCTAAGAAAATCAATAAGGCAAGCCGAAGTCGTAGCAGAAACTAGAGCAGCAGCAGGCGCAGCTTTTGTAGCAGATAGTCAAGCAATTAGCGATCAGTATCAAGAAGTTTCCATGCAAGATGCTTTTGCAACAAAGCAATACAGATGGAGGGCATTGCAAGCTAGAGCTTCAGTACAAGCAATGGGTTCGGAAGGCAATTCTGTAGATCGAATCGTCAATGATTACTCAAGACAGCAAGGAGATTATGAGGCAATGCAGCAGATTAATGAACAACTTAGAACAAGACAATATACAAGGACACAAGCGGCACAAGTCGCTCAATATATAAGTCGATGGAATAGTCAGCAGTTCTATGAAGAACAGCCATACATAGATCCAATACCTCCATTTAGTCCATTGCCTACTTTGATTACTCCTAGTGGCCCAACCATGACTGGGGCAGGCCCATCAATGGGTGCAGCAATCCTTAATGCTGGCTCTGCTGTCTTAGGTGGCGTTAGTACGTACTACGACATGACTAACAAAGCAAACACATTAAAAGCCCTAAAAAACTCATAAGAAATGGCTAAAGAAAAACAACTCCCTTTCGGGCAAATAACACCAGTAGCAAAGCCTTTAGGTTCTTTCATTGTTCCTGGTCAAAAGCAAACAGCAGGGGCAGCAAAGCCATCAATGATTGGTAGCGTTCCACAAATCGCTGCTATTCAAAAAGGAAGTCAAGGAAATGTTCAGGGATATAACCAGTTCCAACAATTAGCACAAGCATTAGGGCCGTTCACTCAACAGCTAGTGAAAGCAGGCGGAGCCGTATATGAAAACTATGCGAGAACAAATATGCAAAAAGGGATGCAGAACGCCCCTGAATTTCTAGAAGCTAAAAATCAATTAGCCATTGCAAAGCTTAGTCTGCAAGAACAACAAGAAAAAGGTGCTGCTGATTCTATTTCTGCTATTGATGTTTTAAGAAAAACAGATCCAGACGCAGCAGCTTTATTAGAAGTAACCAACCCTTGGAGATTAACTGGACGTAGAAAATATTTATCTCAGATGTTGGCTAGTGAAATAGATAATAAGTTTGATGATTACCTAAATAATAATTCACTTGAATTATCAAAGTTGCCTACTGATCATCCGAAGATTGCTGAGATACAGACTACATTGATGAATGAGTTGGATGATAAATATGGATTAACTGGTGATGAGCCTGAGTATTTACGATATGTTATTTCAGCAGAAAATAAAGCTGTAGATAAGTTTAGAGATGATCACGAAAAAATATATAATGAAGCAGTTGATCAAAGTACATTTGAGACTGCAACAGCAGCATTTAAACTAGACCTTAGCAATGTACTTAAAGAAGGAATAACATACACTGATCCTGAAACTCTGGAAATAATAAATGTCCCTGTAGATGATCCTAAATTTCCATTCTTAGCAGGAGAACACTTAACAGCTTTATTAGACGATAAGTTAAAACTTTTATCAGGCAAAAGAAGACAAGATGTTTTAAAGAAACTCTTTGAGGAAGTAGTTCCTACCTATTCATCTGATCCAATTGCTCAACAAGCTTTGGGGTTTATAAAAGGTGGAAGTCAACAAGACGATCCTGAAAAAAGACCATACCTATTTCAAACAATGGGTTATAAATTACTTGAGATGAGAAATGAGGGTTTAGAAGCTCAAAATGATGCAATTGAACTAGAGGAAAAAACAAAAGAATTATCACTAGATAATGCCTGGTTTGCAGAAGGTGGGCCAGGGCAACAAATACCAGGAACAGAAGCTTATAAAGAAAGTCTTACTAAATTTTATGAAGTAGCAAAATCAATAAACTATAGAGATATAGATAAATATATTGTTGATAGAAATACAGATTACTCTGGATTAGTAGGCTTATTACAAGCACCTAATAAAGAAGATATTAGTAATTTCAAAGAGAAGCTAAGAACCCTTGAGCCAGAGGTTTTTGAAGGGGGGAGAAGAGAACTTTTTGAAGAGATTAAAAAGTTTGCATTACCAATGAATGATGGAGGCAGATTAGAAAATGCCTTAATTCAAATAGTTAATGATAGACAAAAGTATTTAGCTAAAAACCCACCAGCTTTAAATCAGGTGATTAATCAAAGATTGCCTGAAATTATGGATTCAAAAATAAAACCACCAAACTTAGGAAGTGGTGGCATTTTCGGAAGTTATATGGACGCAATTAACGCAACAGGTAACACAAAAGCAATCAAATTTAGTAATCAAGTTAAAAGAGGAGTTTCAAAAATATTTAAGCAGAAACAAAGAGAGTGGTTTAAAGATAATCCAGAACCGTTCATGCCTGAATCAGTCGCAATAGATTTAGTTAATGACTCATTTGAGGAATTTATTGATTCAGAGCAATACACAAAAATATATGACGCGGCAACAAAAAAACCTGACAAACCACCTAAAGCACCAGATCCCGAACAAGTCAAAAAAGACTCAAGAAATCAACCAGTAGGAATGGTTGGTTCAGAGAATGTTCCTGATCGTGTTGTTAAAAGATATAGAGAGCGCCCAGTGCTAAATGCTACTTGGCTTTATAGCGAATTAAAAAATCTAAACGAGGGTAAAGAATTTAGCCCTCAACTACTACAGTTTGCCGAGAGAGCAAAAACATCACCACATCGTTACTTATTAGAACAGATCAGATTTTATAGAGGGCCAAATGATGAATATACTTTTGATCCTGATGGTTCGGTAAGGAAATATTTAGAAGGCTTTGTCAATAACAAAAAATCAACCGATCAAGCCTCATTGACTTTTTTCAATAAAGCAATGGCTAGTGCTGTTTCACCAGGACCAGGCGATTGGATGCTCAATATGTTGTTTGGCGGCCCAGCTTATGCACAGCCTATGTCAACGGCAACTGGACTAACAGAAGGAGATAACAACCAAAGATTTCAAGCTGCTGTTAATTTAGCCACTAAACTTGGGGCTAAATATCCTGAAGCGGTAGCTGCTCAGTTTGCACAAGAATCAGATTTTGGCAGGAAGCCAAGTGGTACAAATAACTTCTTTGGATTAAAAGCATTGCCTGGAAGTAAAGGCAGTTTAGTTAACACAGAAGAAGATGATGCTAGTGGTAAATCAAAGAAAGTTAAAGCTAATTTTATTAACTTTGATACCCCTGAAGCATCCTTTAAATATTTAATAGATAAGTGGTATAAGGACTATAAAAGTTTTACAGGAGTAGAATCAGGTAAGAACATAAAAGAAGTTACTAATCTATTGCAGCAACAGGGTTACGCTACTGACCCTAATTATTCAAAAGGTCTTCAAGCTCTTGTCCAAGAGTATTCTTTAGGAGGTTAATCATGTCACTATTTAATTTAAAACCATTTGAGAAAGATGAGCTTCAAGATATGAAGCCTGCTGAAATAGATTTTGCAGAAAGAAGAGAGAAATCAATTGAAAGAGCAGAAGAAGACGCTGGTGTATTAAAGCCGTTAGTTCAGTTCTATAACGTAGGAACCTCTCCTGACATGAACTTAGGTGCAGGAATGGGAGGAGTTGTTAATGGAGTTAGTAAACTTACCAACTCACTAGGAGATGTTTTATTCAAAAACAAAAGAGGTAGCAACCCTTTTATGTCATTCATGGAAGGGATGTTAGTTGAAGGTGAACTTGGGAATAGAGGCGATCAAGTAGATACTTCTGATGCTTGGCTGATTTCTGATGAGGTAAGACGATCATTTAGGAAGCCAATGATAGATGGACAGAAAGGCGGCTTTGTATCAGGAGAAAATCAAGGCGTTACCCCTGCTGATGAATTTGGCTTGATGATGTCAGGCGAAATAACTGGTGAGGCTATAGGTATTGGACTTGGATATGGAATTTTAAAGAACTTAAAAAGAACAGCTTTCTTTGCTCATAATGCAAGGAGATTTAGAAATACTAAATTAGCTAAAGACCTTGCTGTTACAGCACAAAGAACAGACAGGGTAGGGAAGTTAACTAGGGCAGGAATCAAAGGAACTACCTTTACAGCAGAGGCAGGCTTTGAGCAGTTCTGGGCTAGTCCTTTTCTTGACCATGACAATGGAAACTTCCTAGATGTATTTCCTGAAAGCGATTTTCTTCAGTTATTAGGGCAACAAGAAGAGGGTGATAATTATTTAACAAAATTTGGGAAGAGTATTCCAGCTAATACGTTTGCAGTACTACCTGTTCTTGGTTTTTCAGCAGCAGTCAAGCCATTAAGAAAAGCCATGCTTAGTGGCAATTTTGATTGGATTGATGAACTTGGCAAAGCAGAGATCGAACCATACCTACCTCATATCGATACTCCTGATTATTTGGCTTTACCCCCATACAGGAAAGGTGGCTCATTGGTTCCTTCTGAGGCTGGCCCAATTACTCCAGCAGCAAAAGGTGGGGCAATGGTTCAAACCCCTGGTGGACCTATAACTAAATACGATTCAGCTATCAGCAGAAGTCTTGACGAACAGACTCAAATAAATCAAGTCAAGGAACAAAGGGAACGCCTAAAGAATATGGGCTTGACTGAAGTTGGAGATGGGAACCAACTTGAATTAACAGTAGGCAAAGTTGTAGAGCCAGAAGTCAAACTTGCTATAGATAGCATAAGAAAACAGAGAAATGCACTTATAAAACGAGCAGCAGAAACAGGAGAAGACCTATCAAAAGAATTTGACGAATTAGATATAAGACAGCAACAAGTCTTAGATCAAGGCTTAAGTGGATCAGCAGATCCAGAGTTGTTAGGAACACAAAAACAACTAGAACTTCCTGATCCAAGACCAGAGGTAGACACTTATCTCGCAAACTTAGATGAGCTTAGTGATCAGCAATTAAGGACTCTCTATGGAGAAGTATCAGGACCAGAAAGAGCTAGACAACAAGCAGCATTACTACAAGAAGAATCACAAAAAATTGCTGCTATCGAAGCGAAATTAGCTGAGATACAAGAGAAGATAGCTCTTGGTAAAGATAAGGGCGGATATACAGCCGTAGGAGGGAAACGACAACTAAACAAAGTCCAAGCAGAATTAGAAGCAGCACAGCAAAACCTCGACAGATTAAAGGAAAGAAATCAACCTAGCCGTCCATTAGTAGGCGATCAACTTAAGTTAGTTTTAGATGAAGGTGTTTCACCAGACTCGCCAGCATCAAGAGGTGATTGGTCTGATAAAGACTTTGATTTTCAAAGAAGAGCTTTAGCTGATGAAGAAGGATTAAATCGTTTTATTGCAGCGCTTGATCGTGCCTTTGGACATGAATGGATAGATCAGCCAGTAGAAAGAATTGGAGATATGTTGAATGTTTTAAATCTTGGAAAAGTATTAACTGAAGAAAGTGTTAAAAAAGCAGGAAGAGATATAAGCGCTCTAACCCCATTAGCAAGAGAACTACTTAAGAAAGCAAGGGAACTGAAGAAGAAAGGAATAAAAATCAAGACTGAGCCAAAGACAAAAATACAACCACCAAGCGGAGAGCAAGTTACTTATTACAGAGAGCTTTTATCTGAGCTTGGAAGAGATGATTTAAGACAAATCGCTTCCCCTTCTAATAGTCCAGAAGTTGCTGCAATTGTTAAACAAAGAACAGGTCGTAGGGTTTGGTCAGCCAAGAAGCAGGACATTATCAATGCTTTTGTTGAGTATTACGAGAAATCGGGAAGATTTATAGAGCTAACTGAAGCAAGACAACTTGATTTAGATCTTGGCGATACACGTTCTACAACACCTTTAACAAGATTGATTGATGAAGATGGTGTGGCAAGTGTTCAACCAACTGGGGAATACATTCCTAGAGGGATGGGTTCTGATGCTAGGGAATCAATGAAAGCAAGTATTTTAAGAATTGCTATCGAGAATGGGGAGATTCAAGCACCAAGAACACCATTACCAGAATCACCAATAACTAACTTCAATCAAGGTTCATTTATTGATGATTTATTAACTGATGAATCAGGTCAAATGTCATTGCTATATGCGACTGACCAACTACCTACATATAAAGCAGGCGGTAAGAACAAAGGCTCACTTATAGAAGAAATGAGATTGAGATATGAATATCTACTAAAAGATGAGTATGGAAAGAAAGCTATTAGAGATGCAGAGTTGGCTTATGAAGGATGGGACACAATGACATGGGAACAAAAGAAAGCACGACTTGGTGGAGGAAATGTATTTGATCCAGAGCTAGAAATTAAACAACCAAGAGATCCAAAAACTTATGGAGGAGAAGGTGTAACTAGACCAGCACCAAATAAATTTAAAGGAAAATTAGACTATTCATCTATTGAGCCAACACCTCCTAGACAACCTAAAAGGCCACCTACTGCCTGGACTCCTGATGGCCCAGTGCCAAAGGAGGTAGCAGATAAACCCAAACCACCAGAGGTGAAAAAAGCAGAGAGAAAAGTTGACACTACTCGCACTAAAGAGATCAACTCAAACAGCACACAAAGAAAACTAGATCTCGCTGCTCTTCGCAAACAGCGTGAAGACTTACTAAACAATTCCAAGGGAGCTAACTGCTAATGACTGATTGCAACAACATCAACAATAGCCTTGATGCGATTGACAAAGAGATCAAACGCTTAGAGGCACTAGAAGCTAAAGAATTAGCTGAACTTCAATCAATCAAAAGCAAAGGCACGACCAAAGGAGTCAAGCGAACGCTTAAAGATTTTGAAGGAAATGATATGACGATTAATAGCAAGGATTATTGGGAACAAGTAGAGAAAGACAATATTGCTAGGGGAGGTGATGACATCCAAAACCTAGTAAAAGAGGGCTTTACGAAAGCTATAAAGCCAAAAGGTTCTACAGGCAGAATGATTAATTATGGTCAAATCCCACCAACAGAAGAGAACCTTGCAGGCTTGTTAGAGG
>TARA_B100001113_G_scaffold314130_1_pt1 | contig 11350 bp, 4 predicted proteins | sample TARA_B100001113 | Tara Oceans TARA_B100001113 (sample SAMEA2622402) | marine metagenome | biome: marine biome (ENVO:00000447); feature: deep chlorophyll maximum layer (ENVO:xxxxxxxx); material: "saline water (ENVO:00002010), including plankton (ENVO:xxxxxxxx)" | depth 50 m | reverse complement strand
CCATTGTGATGGCATACTAAATTACTCCTTAGCATCCCTGCGACAAATAACCCCTATTTGAAAGAGTCGGTAAGTTTCAACTCGGATTTTGTCCCGAATAGTGCTTGAGTGTCGCGGTTTTACTTGTAAATTAAAAGCAACATGTAATGGTCGACTTGTTGTGTATAGGTCTGATTGTTTGAAACCATCATCGTCCAATCACCGTCGCCGTACGTCGAATCTGCTTCTGAATCAGTAAAGATGTAAGAGGATAGGGTTTGTTCGATGCAATGCTTCTCGGAATCGCAACCTGAATCGCGATTATCGTACTGCGATTCTTCGCTTGGCTCAGTCGATGTTGCCTCATCACCCTCTTCGTTGAATGATACGAGATCGATACGCCCTTGACATTCAGCTCCTATCACGCAGGGCGAGTCCTTTGCAGGATACATGAGTTTTCCAACAACTTTGCGAACGGTATTTCCTGCATCGTTGTCGTAGTGCACTGTGAAGTCAAAATCCAACTGATTGGGATCCGAGGAGGTCTTTCGTCCAATTTCGAAATCCAACCATGATGCTCCATAGGATACGTGGACCTTGATATCGTCTGAATCGGTCAACCCTTTCCCGTTGGTAATGGTCAAACCAATTTCATATTCTCCTGGTTTGACATCTTTCCATTCTACAGTTTGACCTTCGAGATCGTTGTCGTTTGTGGCATCACCGTCACCGTCTGCATCAAATTCGAGGTCCAAATCCCAATGGTATTTCGAAACGTAATCCTCCGTTGAACCCGACGTAGAATCGGATGCATCAAGTTCGACATCTACCTCACCTGCTGTAACTCGGTCACTCATCGTTTTGTCGAGGTCACAAATCCAGATGTGAATGTAGTTGCCCTCGTCAACGTCCTCTCCTTCACAGTCTTCATCTGACGAGAAAGATGTGATATCTGCAGTTGGCGGGAGAGCCGTTGCATCAACTATCGTCAGCGTCTTGGTTGTTGACTGGCTCTTTGAGCCATCGCTAACAATCAACTCAACGGTATATTCTCCAGTTTCAGGATACGACCAATCGGACATTCGTCCCGTGGCATCGATGGAATTGTCACCATCGAAATCCCACTTGTAGGTCAAGGCAACGCCAGAAGGCAGAGAGTCTCGAGCATCAAAGTCAATGGTTTGACCTGCTCGAATGTTGGTAGCAGGTGAATAGGTGAACACTGCAACGATTTCATCGTTGTTCTCGTCGTCATCCCCGCCGAAACATCCAGCAAGACCGCTGATCATCATCAGAACAGTTAGGAAGAGTGCTTTTCTCATTACGCCCATGCCATTGCCTGTCTATCCGCCATTTAGAAGCCTTTTGCGAGATGTTTGCCTAAAATGAGAACAATGATGTTTGACGGTTCCCGTCGAACAACTCCTTTGCATTCCAACCAAATGCCTCTGTAATTCGGCCCAATGCGGCAGCTAAACGCTCTGCATAGAATCGGCCATCGTATCCAGGAATACCGCCATCGTCTTCACCTTCGATCCATGGATGAACTTGCATGGGTCGCTTGGACGCATCAGTAACGACATAGGAAATCTTCATTCCCGGCGTAAAGCCGAGACCTCGGTCGATGAGAATCTTTGCTGCACGGACTTGTGCCATGCTTTCTGGCCGAGCATAATCCTTGGTGAAATCCACCTCTCCATTCGACCGGACTCTTCCTTTGCATGATTTGGCTAATATTAATCGTCGAGCATCAACCTCGTGCTTCTTCAATGCTGAAACGCATTCACGTGCATGTTGAACCAACGCGTCCCCTTCATCGGCAAGGGCATAGGTGAAGGTTTTCTTCATCGACGTGGTCAAGAATTCGAAGGAATCGGTTCGCTGAGTTTCATAGCCACGAATCAACATCTCTTCACTCGGCCAGACCACTTGGCCGACGTAACGTTTCTTCGCACCGTGACTGAAGAACACGGACAATCCTTTCTCGTATTCGAGAACTGCTGAGTCTTTGCTGTATTGTTTTGCGATGTCGAGACCAAAGTCGATCATCGCTTGTTTTGCAGCCTCATAGGCTGCGACGGTTTCGTCATCATCGTCATCCTTGAGAACCGAAGGTGAACCTTCAGGGACAGGTGAACAAACGAAGATAGAATCGGTATCGGAATAGACGACGTGATGGCCTTGATCTTCCAATTTCTGAATGATGGTCTTGATGTTTTGACGCGCCCATGCGGTAATGGATGAACCCAAATCCTTGTGCGTAAATCGATAGAAGCCCGATGCAAAGACGCCATAGAACGAATTCATCATGATTTTGACCGCGTATTGCATTGCATCATGGAATTCTTCTTTGACGACTTGTTCGTCTTTTCGTGCTTGTTTGATTTCGGCTTTGTGTTCGTCGCGTTGATTCATCAAATCCTCGAGGAGGGATGGAACCAATCCTTTGCGATGTTTTACACTCCAGAACACGGCTTCAGTTGGAGAAACGTGAGTTGGATCACCTTCAGCAGGTTGTTCGGGATGAGACGGATCGATACGTGTCGTATAGCAGACGTTGTTACCGATCATAATGCTCGGATACATGCTCTTGAAATCCAGAACTGCAATCCAAGGATGCAAACCTGCTTCAACATCGTGAACGTATCCACCAGTAATCTGCCCTTCCTTGGCTTCAGCACTTCCTGTCAGTGGTACGGCGACCTTCTTGCGGTCTGCAAGCCGAATCACGAGACTGTCAAGCAATTGGGATGTGCTCCCATTGGCTGCCGTTTCAAACGGCACCTTTGCAACTGAAGCGACCGCTTCCTTTCGACGAATCGCCTGAATAGCATGAAGAATGTCGAGTGGTAACGCAGCATCTCGTACACAATATTCCATCACTTCATCGGGCCGATTTGCCCATTCTTCATCCATGTTGGAGGCATCGATGTCGATCTTCTGCTTGTCCTCATCCTCTGGAAAGAGCAGGCGAGCAATGAACGACAGGGTTTCTCGCTGAGGGCGTAATGCCTGCCGAGCTTGCCACCAAGCATCAACGATGGCACGACCGGCAAGATTCCAAGCACGATTCGATTGTCGACGTGGGAGAACACCTGTCCGTGTTCGTTTGCATTCGGTTTCCAAATATGGCGTTCGACCCCATCCCAAGAGATTGCTTCGAGCCTGCCATTGTTTTCGGTTGGTATGATGGTCCATCCGCTCAACCAAGCGCGGAAAATCGAAGTTATCGATATTGTAACCGGTGATGAGGTCGGGATCTTCCCTTCGTACCATTTCAGTCATCTGTTCCATTATCAAATCTTCAGCACCTTGGTACTCGTAAACACGTCGTGAACCATTGGCCATATCTTCAACCCAAACCGCAGCACAGAGGATTGAATTGTTGGCAATACTCGTCTCCAAATCGTAGGAAAGAATGCGCCATGGAACTTGAAACGGTTCACTTTCTTTGACGTTCTCAAGTTGAACAGAAACAGTCCTATCAACGGCATAACGACCAACTCCTCCGTGCTTAATGACACGAAGATTGCGCTCTCCATCGTCGTCATCCATTGATCGTTCGTCGATAAGATAGCCATCTATGGAAAGGTGCATACCGATGTCGTTGTCCAAGAACAATCGATTGACAAAGGGGATATCACCCGAATAAATGGTCCAGCTTTGCTTTTGCAATTCTCCGCGAAGGGATGGTACATTGAACGGCTGGACCACTTCAACTGTCCACAGAGGCTTTTCTCCTAGATCGGTCCACTTCCACTCAGGTCCACGAACATCCATAACTTCGGAACGGCGACGAATGCCTTCGATACGTCGCTCTTCTTCTTCGGTTACGGGCTGATCTTTACTCCGCTTTCCCATCGGTGCAATCTCAAATGTTGGCCGCAAGCCAGAAACAAGAACACAGATTGAGGAGCCGTCTTCACAACGACCGAACAACTCGATGGTCGTCTGTGGAGCATCATCATCTCCATGCGAATGGTACCGTCCACTGACGACACCAAAGCGGCCCGACCATGCCTCCATAGCAACCCCTCGGGCCCAACCATATTGAAACCGAGCCTTTGGCCAGTTCAATCAAACGTTGAGTTTTCTTCGGAATGAAACAGCAAACAGCAAGGCAAGGATGACGAGCCAAACTTCGAATCCTGGTACGGACTCAGGTACAAAATCTTCCACACTTTCTTCATCTTGCACAGGAAGAGTATCCTCAACCTCGCCTGCAGCCTTATGATCAACAGCAAACGAAATGTTATTTTGAGATGCCTGGAAGTTTTGACTACCTGCATAGAATGCAACGACTTGCCATTCACCAGTACACTCGACACCGTCACATGAGCCTCCATCGAACGACCATTCAAATCGGGCTATTCCCTGCTCATTGGTAACGCTCTCGTTGGTTGCAGTCGTCATAGTGACCCAAGCACCGGTTTCGTTACGATATTGTCGGATGAACTGAACCTCTTCGTTCTCGATTGCAAGATCGAGGCGGTCTCGCAAGAGCGCAACTTCACCAACGACAAGTTGTCCCTCTGGAATACCGGCTTCTCCACCGTAATACCAGTTGGTCAAAACCTGAAACTCAACCCGCGAACGGACAAGAACTTCCATTTCGACCTCTGAGCCGTTGAGAGCGTTTTCAAGGTCCTTATCACACCCACCTGAGACGTTGATATCGGGTTCAAAGGCGAGCCTAAGCGTCCGTAAGCCTTCCAATTTAGCACCACTAGGTTCAACACCACGAAGAGTTGGGTTCTGGAGCGGATCGCCACTGAACCATTCAACCGTTCCATGGACATCGTTTGTTCGAGTCGTAGCGATTGGCCGTATGTTCTCGTCAGGATCGAGGTAAATGTTCAGGCACTTACCTCCAAGGGCTTGTCCGTTGCTCTGTGTTAAGAGAGCATCAACGTGGAAGGATTCCTTCAGATAGAGAACTGGGTACGATATACCGTCGATGTCATATGTATCAACGGAGGACTTGAAAGGTCCCACTTCGGTGATGGAAAGGGTTGAGTTCTGGTCAAGAACAATCGGCACCTCTGGCGCTTCCCATTGACCAGTTAGAGAATCGTATGTCCATGCTCCATCCCATTGACATTCACCATCGGAATCAAGAATAAATTCGCCACCGGCGTTCATGGCACCTTCAGGTGCGACAAGTCCTTGACAAGCCTTGAGCGTAATCTCGAACCAATGATAGGTGGTCCAACGCTCACCATCACCTTCGTATGTTTTGATGTAGACGTACACCGTTTCAGAGATGTTTGTATACAATCCGTCGATTGATAATTGCATTGAAAACGTATCAGCATCGGATAATTGGCTTGAACGCACGAAGAGACCTTCGACCACAAGATTGTATTTTTCAATAGCACTCTTATCAAAATCATCCATCGAAAACGCACCCTCAACAGAGACATCTCCAGTCTCGGAACCTGAGATAAGTGTCCCATTGATGTAGAGGAGATCTTGATCGGTAGAAGTCATATTAGCCGACATATCGAATTGGAATTCAGGCGGTTGGTCAGTGCTTCCCTCAGGAACGACAACAAAATACATCCTGAATTTCTCAGATACTTTACCAGCGGCGTCATGGACTCGGAGTTCCATACGTATCTGGCTTTCTTGAGTTCCGTCCTGACTTACGGTGACGTTCTGAAACGAATAGGTGAACAAGCCGTTGCTGGAGGCGGGTTCAGAAAACGTGTGTCCGTCAAGATTGAAGGATGTATCGCCATAAGGCGCATCAAACATGATTTTCCATTCATATGTCTGAATTCCGTTTCCTGAGGTCGCATCAGGATCGTTGGAATTGCTTCCATCGAATTCAACGTTCAATTGTCCCGTTTCATCGAGTGTCAGGCGATACACATCCCAATCCTGTCCTGCTACGCTTTTTGTACCAGTAAGGACAATGTTCGCAGCAATGGCTTGGTTCACTCCCATCGTAATGTTGGCAACTGGTGCGTATTCGTCCGTAGTAAAAACGGTCATCTGATCGGTCAATTCAGTCGTTTGTGGATGTTGAACCAGTCCTGCAAGAAGCAGGAGAAGGACCATTGCAAGTGCGGTTCTCATACCATTGTCTATCACCTAATAGAACATAACATAATCGCCGAATATTCAAAAATTCGGTGAGCAAGAATTGAAAGCCGAATCTCCTTAGCGAGAATCACGGGTTGAGATTATGGGCAAAGATATCGACTGGGACAAACTCACATTCTCCTTAACACCAACTGATACGATGTACGTTGCTGAGACAACAGGCGATGAACCATGGATGCCTGGTGATCTTCGGCCCTATGGCAACATCTCCATCTCACCTGCTGCAGGTGTTCTCAACTATGGACAAGGTCTGTTTGAAGGAATGAAAGCCTATCGAACCGACAAAAACCGTGTGGTCTTCTTCCGTCCGGATGAAAACGCTCGACGTATGCAACGCGGTGCGGATCGATTGAAGATGCCTCCGGTTCCTGAATCTATTTTCATCGATGCTGTTGAACAAGTCGTTCAAGCCAACATCGATTGGGTTCCTCCAATGGGCCGAGGTGCGATGTATGTTCGACCGTTGCTGATGGGAAGCGGACCTGTCCTCGGTGTTGCTCCAGCACCAAGTTATTCGTTCATGATTTACGTCACACCCGTTGGCCCATACTTCAAGGGTGGAATGCGAGCCATTGAGTTGCTGATTTCCGATGAATTTCATCGTGCTGCTCCGGGTGGCTCGGGTGGTGTCAAGGCGATTGGAAACTATGCACCAGGGATGATGCCAAGCAAGCTGGCCAAAGCTCAAGGCTATGCTGAAGTCATCTACCTCGACGCTCGAACCAGCACATACATCGAAGAAGTCGGTGCAGCGAACTTCTTCTGTGTCAAAGACAATGTCCTCTACACTCCCGAACTGACAGGAACCATTCTACCGGGAATCACCCGCGATTCCATCATCGCTCTTGCACGCCACATGGGCTACGAAGTCATCGAGCAAAAGGTCAGTGCAGAATTTGCAATGTCTGCTGATGAAGCATTTTGTTGCGGAACTGCGGCAGTTATTTCACCGATTGGAAGCATCACCCATGGTGAAACCAAGATCACCTACGGCAATGGACAACCAGGCACACTTACAACCACCTTATACGACAAACTCACTGGAATTCAGAACGAAACTGAGGACGATATCTTCGGCTGGTTGCACGAAGTTCCTCTGTGATTACTTCTTGCCCTTGGTCTCGACGTGCCATACGAAGTAGGTGTTCTCATCAAGAATCAACTCGCTCTTGTAGACCATACCGTATTGACTTGGTTCAAGCGTTCCATCAAATGTGAATTGAATCATGAGAAGCCCATCACTGTTTGATTTGAGGACACCTGTTCCATCCTGAATGCCACCGAATTGGACTGCTCCGAATCGCTTCTTGTTGATTTCAACGTTGATTTCCCGTACATTAACCTCGTAACCAGGTGACATCTCTGCACATCGGATTCGCTCCACAGTCTTGCCCTTTGAATTGTATGGAATAATTACGGCTTTGAGAACAAACGGATCGGACTGAGTTCCACTTCCGCTTTGAATCGCAGGCGTTCCTGAAACATGTTCTGCTCGGACCCCAACACGTGCTTGTCGACGAGTGAGGATCATTGGAACTACGAGAATGAATGCCAAGACAATGAAGATAATCGGGAAACAGATTGGCTTGAATGGATTCTTGTCCTTTTCTGGAGGCTCTTCGTATGCTCTGTAGTTGTAACAGGTGCCATCCGATTCAATCTTTGGAACCGATGAACGGTTGTATGGATTTCCACCGCACTCGAGTTCGAACGAGTCGTTGAACCCATCACCATCGTCATCGTAGTCGATTTCAAAGAAGCCAAGACGGGTGTTGTTGTTTGGAAGACCGTCCATATCATAATCTTCCTCGATCGAGAGATTGAATGTGGTCGAGATTTGAGTTCCCGTCAAGAGGTTTGTTCCAGTAACTGTGTACTGGGTCAAGTTCGATGGAATAAGCGGAATTCCATAGATGGTTCCGTTTCCGTTTGACGTTCGAGCCATCGTTTCACCACCAAACATCAATCCGTACGGCAGGCCAGGTGAAATGATCCAGATATCGACGCTCATGCCCGTGATGATTGGTTGGAGCGAAACGTTTCGTTGTCCCTGCAACAATTCGAAGTCACCGGATCCATAAACGATGGAGAGAACTTCGTTAAAGTCGCAGATTCCATCACCATCACTGTCAACAGGTGTATCCAACTCGTTCTTTGAATCGGTTTGACCACAGTCTTCTTCCTGAAGATCGGTCCAGTTGTCGTTATCATCATCCAAATCTTCGACAAGTCCGGTTGTGGATTCTCCCCACAGTTCATCCGGGATTCGGTCGCCATCGGTATCAACATAAGCCGATGCATCGTTCGGGAAGGCGTCAGGGCCTGCTTCACAGTACTCTTCAGGAAGTGCTGGTGCAATCGGTCCATCGCAGATACCATCACCATCGCTGTCTGCATCCCATGAATCGCTTCCCGTATTGCTAGCATCGATGTACGTCGAGGTATTGGTTTCAACCGAGTTGTTCAAGCCGTCACCATCGACGTCATCGTCCATTTCGTTGCAGATGAGGTCGCCATCAAGGTCGCGAGGTATGGAAGCGTTCGACAATGGGTTTGAAACACAATCAAGCTCAATGATGTCGGTAAAGTCATCATCGTCGTCATCAAGATCTTCAATCAAGCCTCGGCGTGGGTCAGCATCTTCAGGTAATGTGTTCGGCATTCCATCGCGATCCGTATCTTCAAGGACGCCAATTTGGATGAGGAAGGTGTCGTTGAACAGACTGCTGTTGGCGTAAATTGTGAAATTTGTAAGGTCCATCAATTCCGTTGACATTCCCCAAACAGTTCCATTATTTGCACCAAAGTACAGTCCCTGTGGAAGGTTAGGTTGGATTTCAAAGGTTGAACCATTTACAACGGATTCAGGTTCAAGAGCAACCATTTCTGTGTTGTTCAAGAGGTACAGCGGTCCGAGAGACATGTTGTAGAGAAGATCCTCCACAGTAATGTTGACATTGACCGTCATTGAACCGACATCATTGGTTCCAGTTATGGTGTACATGGTTCGATTCTGAACCTGAGTGGCGACACCGTACAGAGTCCCATTGTTTGCATCAAACACCAATCCAGATGACAAATTGGGTGCGATGCTCCATGATGTCACCTGTCCACCGGTAAGAATCGGTTGAAGATTCAAAACACTGGAATCGTTCAGTAAGACCACCTCATCAGGTATGTAAGCAATCATTGGAACTTGGTCAAGAACAGTGATGTTGATTTGAGTTGTTGATGAACCGCCGCTGTTGGATGCTGTAACGGTGTAGAGACGCATTGCCATGACTTCTGTTGGTATTCCGGTGAGTTGACCTGTCGATTGATTGAACTCAAGACCTGCAGTAAGACTTGGTGAGATGTCCCATGTGAGAGGAGGACCGCCAAGGTTGATCGGAAGCATGTCGAGCACGCTCGTATCGTTGGTCAAGATGACATTGTATGGAACATAGGAAATTTCTGGAACGATGTCAAGCACTGTGATGTTCAGATACGCCATCATGCTGCCACCACTGTTGTTAGCCCAGACCGTATACTGTGTCTTGTTCTGGATGAGACCTGGCGTTCCGGACAGAACACCATCGAAGAAGACCAAGCCAACAGGAGGTGCGGGTTCAATCTCCCATGATGCGACAACTCCACCTGTAACGTTTGGTTGCAATGTCGTCATTGTGGTGCCTCTCGTGAGAACAAGCTCGTTTGGATCGTAATCAATCATCGGTTCCGGTTCGTTGATGGTCATGTTGATCGATGTCCAAGCGGATCCACCGCTGTTGTTGGCCCAAACGATGTACTGTGTACGCGTTGAATTGACTGTTGGCGAACCTGTTATCGATCCGTTGCTGAAATTGAGGCCTGCTGGCAGAGCAGGTACGATGGTCCAAGACTGTGGAATTCCACTTGTCGTACTTGACCAAATCGCTTCCCAAACGATGTTCTGCTCGCCACGAGTAAAGGTTTGATTCTCTGGATTGAATGCAAAATCAACCAACGGTTCGACGACTGAGATGTTCACCGTATGGGTTGCCACACCGCCGGTTGTGTTGGCGTATATGGTGTACATGATCGGTGTGGTGTGGTTGACCGATGGCGTACCGTAAAGCAGACCATTATCGAAAATCAAACCAGGGAGAACGTTTGGTGCAATGCCCCATTGGCTAACATTACCACCCGTTACGGTTGGATAGAGAGGTGTCATTGGAGTCATTCGAGTAAGGGTAAGATTTTCCGGGTTGTAATCCAGGGTCACAATCGGTTCGTTGATGGTCAAATTGACAGTATGGAATGCGGCACCACCTGTGTTGTTGGCCCAAACGGTGAACGTTTGTCTGCTCATGTTGACAGTCGGCGTTCCACTGATGACACCGTTGTTGAAGTTCAGTCCTGCTGGTAACGAAGGCGTGATGACCCATGTTTCGACAGAACCGTTGGTCGTCGTTGGCACCATGTCCACCATTGCCACACCTCGGGTCATGGTCTGGTTTTCTGGGTCGTAATTCAAAATGACACTCGGCTCGAGAATGGTGATGTTGATGGTATGGGATGCAGAACCACCCGTTGTGTTCGCATAGATGGTAAACATGGACAGACTCAGGTTAACCGTTGGCGTTCCGGAGAGAACCCCGTTTGCAAAGTTGAGGCCCGCTGGGATCGCAGGATGAATTGCCCATGTCTCAACGTTACCACCTGTTACAGTGGGGTGCAACGCCGTCATAGCGTTGCTTCGAATCATGGTTACGTTCTCCGGATTGTAATCGAGTACAACGATTGGCTCGTTGATGGTCAAATTGAGGGTATGCGAAGCAGAACCGCCCGTATTGTTCGCCCAGATCGTGTAGGTCGTTCGCGTCATATTCACTGTTGGCGTACCAGACAGCACACCATCAATAAAGTTCAATCCAAATGGGATCGATGGATAAATCGCCCATGTCTCAACATTTCCGCCTGTAACCGTTGGATACAAATCGGTTATCGCCACGCCTCGAACAAAGGTCAAGTTCTCGGGGTTGTAGTCGAGGACAGCAATTTGTTCGTTAATGGTCAAATTGATTGTGTGCGAAGCAGAACCGCCCGTATTGTTCGCCCAAATCGTGTACATCGTCTGTGTCATGTTGACCGTAGGTGTTCCTGAAATCACGCCTTCTGCGAATGATAGGCCTGAAGGGAGCGATGGCTCTATCGCCCAGTTGTCAACAATTCCTGAGAGAATTGGCGCCATATCAGTCATCGCCTGTCCGCGAGACATCGTTTGATTCTCTGGGTTGTAATC
>TARA_B100001113_G_scaffold342967_2_pt1 | contig 11370 bp, 10 predicted proteins | sample TARA_B100001113 | Tara Oceans TARA_B100001113 (sample SAMEA2622402) | marine metagenome | biome: marine biome (ENVO:00000447); feature: deep chlorophyll maximum layer (ENVO:xxxxxxxx); material: "saline water (ENVO:00002010), including plankton (ENVO:xxxxxxxx)" | depth 50 m | reverse complement strand
CCCCCGTCTCTTCACGCAATTCCCTCAGAACCGCGTCAAGTGGATCTTCACCCACATCAACGAAGCCACCCGGGAAGGCCCACTTATGTTGCCATTCGATCGGATTCGGCCCTCTTTGAATCATTAGAACCTCAGTCAGTCCATCACGTACTCTAGTCGCAACTGCATCAACCGTCACCGACGGTGATCTGTAACCATCGCTGCCACATGCATCACAGGTCTTACGAGCCATATCTGCGTCCTCTAGAAACATAATCTTCGATAGCCCAGTACAAGTCCTGCCTCGAAAAAGAGGGCCAATGGATATCTGTGAAATACAATTCCGAATATGCAATCTGCCAAAGAAGGAAATTCGATATGCGCTCCTCTCCGCTAGTTCTGATCACTAGATCGGGATCGGGCAACTCAGAAGTATACAGCCTTGATGATATAGCATTCGCATCTATCGAATCTATCTCCAGATCCCCATCAGCATGGTCCTTTGCTAATGATTTGACAGCATCGATTATCTCTTCCCTTCCACCGTATGCCAGACATACTGTGAATGTGAAATTCTTGTAATCACAAGTAACCTCTTCAGCTTTTGATATTGCGTTTCTAACGCGTTCTGGTAACAAATCGAGACGCCCTACAGCTTTGACGCGAACTCCATTCTCATGGATAAGCGGGTCTACTGAAATCTCATTCAAACCTTGGACATAAAGGTCGAATAAGATTTCAATTTCTTCATCGGTCCTGTTAGTGAGATTCTCGCTGGACAATGCATAGACAGTAAGGAATGGTATATCTAGATCTAAGACCCACTTCATCACTTCTTTCAGTCGTTCTTTACCGGCTGTGTGACCTTGTCCAGATTCCATAGAATGAGCCCAAGCAAACCTTCTATTTCCATCCATTATAATTGAGATATGCTGGGGAAGCTCTGCAGTATCAAGTTCAAGGAGCCTAGAACGTGCCCTTACCCCCCTAACACGTTCAATTCTGCTGACAAGACTCCATGCGAGCCGAGAATTGACAACCCATTTCCCCAGAGATCTGAAAATTCTGAATCTAAGTAGCCACTTCGCAGATCTGTCTATTGACCGACCGAACCACCCCCTAGAACTTGCCATGAATGCCCCTCACCTGAAGATGATGTCTGCAGAATCGCCAACCAAGTCCATCAGTCCCCTCTCCGGATTTACTACTATTACTTCTCCTGCAGCTTCCCAAACTGGGATGTCGATGTGACTGTTCCCAGCATATCCGAATTGACCCTTTCCGAACCTTGCTGTGAGAGCCTCTGCCTTATTGGCTCCTCTAAGGTTTATTTCGCCGTCCGATGCCATAACGTCACTGAAAATCCCAAGATGCGCAGCAATGGCCTCTGCAATCAATCGATCTGACGCTGTAACAAGATACAGCGCTCTTCCCCGCGCGTATTCCCCCGTTACCCATTCCATGAATGAAGGGTGAAATTCCAATTCTGAAGGATCAAACTTCAACAATTTTCCCAGTTGTTGTTTCCAAACCGCTCTCTGCCCGGTTATTTCAAGCCAGGTGAATCTGAAAATTCTCCATGGCCTGGGCAGCAAAACTCTGCGAATAGACACCCAACTCATGTCTGTAAGAATGAGAGTACCATCCAAGTCGACGGCCAAGGGCATTTCCGAATCCTGACCGGTCACGATATAACTCTGACCGAGCTTCTGGGTTCAATGTTCTGACCGTTTGTCTGATACGCATGCACCCAATCCAACTGTCATGGAGTCCGGTGATGCCCTTGCAAAGTCCGATTCCACAACGCTCCTTACAGAGGTCGAAGTGTTAGGTTCAAGAATACACAAAATACCCTTTGAAGATACTCCTTCTTCTATCGAAGAGTGGGTAAAATACACTCAACTTTTTGAAATGTGGGGAGATGTTCCCTTGGAACCGACCTCCTTGGAAAGTCGAAGACAGGAGATATTGATCAAAAGCATCAACGGAGCGTATCGAGTCGAGTTTTCTCAGTGGCCCGTTTCCGGCATGAGGGCTAGAATGCGGTCGAAAAATAATCGAGTTGATTGGCCAGTCGGAGGATTATCCATTAAGGGACTTGACATTGCCCTTCTGTGGAGAGATGAAACCAATTCGCCAGATGCAGAGGAGGTTATGTTGCAGCATATCCTATCTCATGATATGGTTCCAGCAGTCCAACTAATGGAAAGATGCGGTAGAGCATTGGCTTCCGCCCAGGAGGCTCTGTCCGCCCAGTGGACAGGCCCATCTGACTCTCGCGCATGGAATTCGTCAATTACTAAATTGGAAGAGGCTACAAAGAGTAGAACGCTATGGAGAGCCCCATTCAAACCTGGAATGCCCGCTATGCTTTCTCTGGGAAAGATGACTCTTGATCGTTTTTCAGAGTCACATGAGGGGGTAATACGGCTGCGTCCGCCCATGTGTGGTCCAGCAGATGCCGCATCTAGATCAAGGGGCATTGAATGGCCAGCCTTGAGAGATTTAGCCTCCCTCCTTTACAACCTTGGCGAAATGGCACATGGCAATGTTGGAGATGAAGAATTCCAAAGTCTAAGACACGCTGCCATAAGGGGGTGGTCTGAACATCCAGGCCGCCGAAGAACTGGGGGTGTAAAGCCCCAAAGAGCGTTGCAGATCATCGGAGGAGGATTGCCGATATGGGAATATGAACAAGCACTCTCTTCAAAATTCGACTTTTCCGAGAACTCAAACCCAACACCTCCAAGAACGGAATATATGCTGATGAATATTCCCTCAATCCAGAGAAAATTGTTCACTATTCGAATATTCTCTGCCGCTTCCCTCGTGGGCGCCTCAACTGTAATTTTGGGCACTATAGCAACTATACTTGAGCCGACTCAGATTTCCCTCACAGCCTCTGGGATGGGTGCTCTTCTTTACATTGTGATGAATGGCCTCTATCGGTATATGGCTCCAAATCCTGAGTCGATATTCACGTGATTTGTACGGTCTCCCACACACCTGATTCGTATCTGTAGGCCATGGGCACACCAGTCGGAATCTCTCTCTTCACAATCTCTTCAGGGTCAAGGCCCTCTATTTCCATGACAATAGAACGAAGCGAGTTTCCATGTGCGGCGACGAGAACAGTCTCACCGGATTCAAGATTTGGAACAATCTGTTCAAACAGACAGGGCAATGTTCGCTCCGATGTCATTCGAAGGCTCTCACCACCAGGAGGTATGCCTTCGTAACTCCTCCTCCACATCCTCACCTGTTCTTCTCCAAATTCTTCCCGGCATTCTTGTTTATTTCTCCCTTGAAGATCACCGTAATTGCGTTCGTTTAGCCGCGAGTCATGTATTACTTCACCGCTCCATGAGTGATTGATGTCCAGTATTATCTCCGCAGTTCGCTGCGCCCTGACAAGCCCACTAGCATAGACGGCATCGAATTCGATTCCAATGAGTTTTTCTCCAGCACTCTTTGCCTCATCCTTCCCTTTTTCAGAAAGCTCGATATCTACCCATCCTGTGAATCTGTTCTGAGCGTTCCAGAGGGATTGACCATGACGAATGAGGACCAATAATCCCATTCTGTCACCTCAGGAACGTCTGAGTCTAGGCTCGTGGAAATCAAGACCTAGAACTGTTGAGAGCTTTTTGGCCTCTACTAGGGCATCTTCACTCATCGCTCTCTGTATGTCAGATGACTGTTGAGTGTAGAAATTCGCCTGAACGACGATGCTCGAGGATCCCATAGAGAGTATCTTGACCCATGAAGACTGTTCATTGACCGTCCGCTCGTCAGCATTCAGCATTTCTGACATTTTCTCGCAGAAACTCTGCAACGCCCCAGATTCACTGGAAACCTCGAATTCAAATGGCATGACTACTCTTCTGAAACGTCTTTGAGAGAAATTTTCTATTGGTGAATTCACAAGATTGGCATTCGGAACAGTGATGATTGTATCCAGACCAGTCCTGAGTACTGTCATACGCATCCCTATATCGACTACCTCGCCTTCTATTCCGCCTACTTTTATCCAATCTCCGAGATTGAACGGCCTGTCTATTATGATCGAAAGTGCACCAAACATGTTGGATACCGAATCCTTAGCCGCCAAAGCCAGTGCAAGACCTGTGATTCCAAGACCTGCAATGATGCCATTCAGGTCAAAACCAGCAACACCAGCCACTACGAAGGCGCCTAGGACAAACACGCCCATCCTGCCCAGCGACTCACCTATGCTCGCCAGAGATTTCTGTGATGCACTACTATCGTCATCATGAGATAGCATTTCTCCTATGGAACCAACCAACCCATAAGCGGCGAATAGGAATACGAGAATGTAAAGAGAAACAGCCGATGAGAGGGCCCCATTCACCAGATCTTCGTCCCACACGGGCACCACTACGCCATCCAGAATCTCAATAAGCTCTACAAAGAAAACCAATGCAACCGCCAGGGAAAGTGCTCGCGAACCTCTTGTTCCTAGCATACTTTCTGCCTTTTCTCGATCAAACATTCTTTGCATGATCTTTGGAAGTACCAACTTTCTGACAAACCGCCCAACCCAAAGTGACAGAATCCCGATGACTGCTATGCATGCTAGGGTTCCTGCAGAGAACCCCATGATACTCGCCTCAACCCCAAAGTCGGAGAATGGGCCATCGCCCGGAAGTGCTTCGCTCATAGATGGCCCTCGATGGGGGGCCTGATAAACGCCCCCCAGCACTCTTTGATGAATCACACTTCTCCGAGGGATTGAAGGATATGTCCCTGTACGTACCCCTATGCAAGCGGTGATTGGGGCGTCCCGCCCAAAGATTGCAAGGGGCCTCAGAACCCGTGTAACATGCTTGTTGCTTCCATTCATGCTTTCGGTTGTGGCACCTGCTGCCATAGCACCAGCAGCAATCGCACAGGAAACACCATCAGGAATTGAACCAACTGACATTTGGTCCGAGGAATATGCCAGTGGAATGTTTCCTTGGGGCGGCAACGCACAAATTCAATTCCAAGAGTACCATAGCTATGATACCACAAAAGCCAGAATGCAATATCTGGCCGACACCAACCCCGACATCATATCATTCCACGAGGGACTGTTCGGAGGGTCAAATGCCCGTGGTCAAGAAACCTCCCTCGACGACTACAAGGGATGGTTCTACAACAACCCAAGCCCATGGGTAAAAATCACTTCAGGCGTGGAAAACGGGGACTACAACCCATTCAATGGAGACGCTGGAAACTATCCCGAGCGTCCTGACGTAATGCTGGTTGGCAACCATCATGCGAGGGAATGGATGTCCTATGAGGTCCCAATGCTGTTCTTGGAAACCATCGCATACTACTACGGCCAGGCAGGAATAGACAATGACGGAGACGGCCTGATCGATGAAGACTCCTGGAATGGGATTGACGATGACGGTGACTGTCTGAGTCTCAATGCCTCGTTTCAAGATTCTAACGGGGACGGTGTGTCATGCGGTCCAGGAGACTTAGGTGTGGATGAAGACTTTTCCGAGCAGTATATCACCGACCTCGTCGATACAAGAGAAATATACCTCATACCCATACTGAATACCGACGGGCTGATCTATGACCAAACAGAATGGCTCGCGAACAACTGCAATGGCGCTACGACAGCCAATGCATACCAGGAGTGCCCGAGGAATGGTTGGAGGAAGAACCTCAGGGATAATACGGTGACAGGGGTTACGCCGATTCCGGATCTCGATGAAGCTGTTGATGAGGGTTGTGATGGGGTTGATTTGAATAGGAACTACCAGTTTGAATGGGGTGCACCTTTGGGTGCTACAGGGCCACTGATCCCAGGAGCCTGCTATGCGGGTGTGAATAATGATGTGTACAATGGCCCCGTCGATACCGTAGACCAGGATGGAGACCTCCGTCTAAACGAGGATCATGTTGATGGTAAAGACGATGATGCTGATGGGCTGGTCGACGAAGATTGGCTCGGAGGTAATAGCGAACCAGAGACCAAGTTTATTCAAGATATGACCGAGATGAACGACGACAACAACGACGGGGCATCGGATTTTAAGGCCACATTGACATGGCATTCTTTCTCGGAACTCGTTTTGTATCCATGGGGCCATTGTACAGATTGTGAGTCCCCTGATCATGAATACCTAGTCTACCACGGGGATCAAATGGCTCAGATGACGCTGTATGAAAATCTGCAATCTTCGGATCTTTACCCAACATCTGGAGACTTTTGCGACTGGCACTATGGAGTTCACAATTCATACTGCTACACAATGGAGATCGGCAATAATTTCCATGAAAATCCAGATGACATAAGCCATATCGCGGTGCGAAATCTGGGAGTTCCATTCTACATGGTCGAGATGGCGGATGACCCACGCTTCCGAGCGGTACACGGCCTAGAGAATATGAGTGCTAGACATTGGATACAAACTCCATCCGAGGTGGATGTACCCGAAAAGGGAGATATCCACATCGATCTGTGCCTCGATCCGTATTTCCCATTCTCCATCCAAGAAGATAGGTCATATCTGTCATGGCGCTTTGTTGAGCCCAATAGACAGCAGAACGATTACGGCCCAACGGAATGGAGACTAGTACCTTGGGAGAAAGCTCCATTCACAGCTTCCGGTGATGATTGTCAGTTGAAGGACGGCACGAACGGCACGATCCTGACCAGTGCCGTTCCAATACCCGATACATCTGTGGGGAAACTCCAGTATCGTGCACAGCTTGGTACTACCAATGGTGCGTTCCCGTTCACATATCCGACAGTAGAGGATGGAGGGAACTACTTCGAACTCACAATGCCTTACCGGGCAGGGTTCGGATCTGCGATTCTTTCAGTCATAATGTTCGTATTCATCGCCGGTGTCGTTTGGGGGGGCTTGGCTTTCCTCCTGAGGACAATGCTTGACGAGGACGCGCCAGTCCTATCCCTCCCCCCGGAGGATCATGAATGAGTAATTCATCGGACGAGTTCAGTGGCCGACTAGGACTGATATTTGCCACGATAGGCGCTGCAATAGGGACGGGCAACATATGGCGATTTCCGAGAATGGTCGGAGCAAATGGCGGCGGGTCGTTTCTAGTCCCGTGGATAATATTCCTCTTCCTGTGGTCCATCCCGCTGGTTATCGCTGAATTCGCACTTGGCAAGCGATCAAGGACTGGTACAGTGGGAACATTCAGAATTTTCAACGGGCCAAAATTTGCTTGGATGGGTCTGTGGACCGCATGGATATCCACAGCGATCGGATTCTACTACGCAGTGGTTACAGGTTGGTGCATCAATTATTTCCAAAGTGCTGTAAGGGGTGGCTTAGGATCTGATGTAGACACAACTGAGGTATGGAACACCTTTTTGCAGGATCCGTCTCAGGTGATCATGTTCCAAGCTCTTGCAGTGCTTATCACGATGGCAGCGATATGGAAGGGCGCAAAGGCCATCGAAAAGGTCAACGTGATCCTAATGGTCTCTTTGTTCATCCTACTGTTTTCAGCGTTATTCCTTGCTTTTGTCATGGACATGAATGATGGCACGCTCGACGGATTCGTTTACATGTTCAGCATACAACCTGAGTACCTTTTCGAACCTGAGACTTGGATAAATGGACTATCGCAATCCGCTTGGTCTTGCTCTGCAGGAATGGGGATGGTCATCACCTACTCGGTATACATGAGGAAGGACGAGGACACCACTCTGAATGCAGCCACCATGTGTCTCGCAAACAACAGCATCTCAATCATAGCAGGTCTAACAGTTATGATGGCTGTCTTTTCGGTTGTCGACGACCCGTTGGCCGCAGTTAGCGGAGGCAGTAGTGCGATCACATTCCTCGTGCTTCCTGAGGTTTTCGCGCAGGCTCCAGGAGGTCCAGCAGTACAACTCGCGATGGTTGCTATGTTCTTCCTTGCACTTTCATTCGCTGCTTTGACATCGATGATATCGACTGTTGAACTATGCGTTCGAAATTTCGTAGATCATGGTGTAAATAGGGAAAAAGCCGTCGGCCTAACCAGCGTTGCCATTTTTCTTTTCGGCATACCTAGCGCTGCTACTTGGATATTAGTGGACGAATCCACAGGCGTTGCTTTTCCGCAGTTCCTTGAGGTTCAAGATCACATCTGGGGGTACGGCTTGATGTTCAGTGGCCTCTTCATCGCATTTGCTATCTGGAAATATGGGTGGTCTAGGTACAAAGTATGGCAGATGGAAAATGACGTCGTGGGCTTTTCAATGCGCGACTACCTTGATCATGGAGTCTCATCATTCAGAGACGATTTCATCAATACGGGTGACAACGACTGGTGGATAGGGAAATGGTGGGACTACATCATGTACCTCGGATTTCCAATAATGTTTGCTATTCTCATGGGCACGTTCTTTGTAGACATGCTTGTGACAGTAGAAGACCCTTGGAATCCAACAAACCCGAAAGGTATCACGATAATCCTAATTTTCTGGGGCATAACTGCGTTTTTATTCATCAGCATGAACCGACTCATGCTCGTTAACAAAGTCGTACCGACCGGGAAATCTGGATTCCCGATGTGCCTCTTGTCCGGCGAATACATACTAGAGCCAAGACCACTTTTCAGAAACGTCCCAGAGGGGGCAGACGTGCCAATCGATACCTTACCAGGTGGCAAGGACCCTTTCATCCTCAAGGTGGGCGATTCAGTACCTGAGCTCGAGAATCAGCCATTTGCCGTCTCTGGCGGCCCTGTGATGGACGCTGAAATCGTATGAGAGACCGTCAGCGAGAGAACTACAGTTTACGTACACTTTTGGTTGAGTACGTGTATTTTTGCGCCATTGGAACATTGAATGTCATCATCTTCTTCGGCATGTACTCCGTTTCATACTCCATAGTGGGTGAAATCGAGTACCGTGCTGCGAGTGCATGGTCAGTTTCCTATCTCATAAGCTCAATAATATCACACTCAATGCATAGGTGGTTCACATTCCGTTCAATTTCCCCGTATGGCCGCAGCTTAGTCTTTACAATGGCTGTATACACGATTCTACTGATCATCTCTACACTCTCACAGGCTATTTTGGCAGACAGGATGGGTTTTGATCATCTCGCTGTCTGGGCTTTGAATACCGCTGCATTCGGATTCCTCTCCTTCATTGCATTGAGATTCATCGCATTCCCCATATCCGATGGGACCATTTCAGTCCGAGAACGCATAGAGATTGTCAAGTTGGGGCGTAGGTCTTGAAGTGCAGTCGCAAAGAGCAACCATTGTGTCTGCCGCCGTGCGAGGGACTCGTGACTTCTATCCAGAGGAAATGAGAATCAGAAATTGGTTGTTCGAACATTTCCATGCTGCAGCCCGATCTCACGGCTTTGAAGAATATGATTCACCAGTCCTCGAGAGCGAGGAACTCTATACAAGGAAGGCAGGTGAAGAGATAACAGGTCAGCTGTATAACTTCGAAGATAAAGGTGGCAGGCGCGTAGCTCTTAGACCTGAGATGACGCCTTCTTTGGCGCGGATGGTCATGGCCAAATCGGGAACTCTACCAACCCCTATCAAATGGTATTCTATTCCGCAGTGTTGGCGTTATGAAAGAACCCAGAGGGGGCGTGGAAGAGAGCATTACCAGTGGAATGTAGACATATGGGGAATGCAAGGCGTTGAAGCGGATGCTGAACTGCTCTCGATACTAGTACACTTCTTCCGAGCAGTTGGTCTCAAATCTGACGATCTTGTAATCCGGGTAAGCAATAGGAAAGTCCTCGAGGAGGTCCTAGGTGAACTTGGGATCGAGGGGGAGAATTTTTTCAAAACATGCATCGTTATTGACAAAATGGACAAACTCCCCCCCGAAGCAATAACACAACAACTTGCAGATTTAGGTCACAGTGATGATTCAATTGCGAGGATAAGGCAAGTACTCGAAATAAAAGATCTGGACGCTCTGGGTATTGAGTTGGGTAGCAACAGTCAGGCGGTAAAGGAACTGCAAGACTTATTCTCCCTTTGCGAGTCTTATGAGATTGCGAACTGGCTGAGTTTTGAGGCCTCTGTCGTCAGGGGCCTCGCATACTACACAGGAGCCGTGTTCGAGGCTTATGACAGGAATAGTGAACTCCGAGCAATATGTGGAGGAGGCAGGTATGATCGGCTGCTGTCCACTTTCGGAGGCAAAAATCTACCAGCTACAGGTTTTGGATTCGGGGATATGGTAATTATGGAACTCCTTTCAGCAAAGGGCTTGATACCACATCTACCTAGTGGGAATGAGGACATAGTTATCCCTCTTGACAAAACTCTGAGGCCCGCTGCTATGTCGATTGCATCCAGACTTAGAACGTCTGGGAGATCCGTAGATCTTGTTCTCGATGATAAGAGGATGAAATGGGCATTCAGGCATGCTTCGAGAACAGGTGCACAGAGGCTCGTCATGGTAATGCCAGAGGAATGGCAGTCTGGAAAGGTCAGAATCAAGAATCTTGAGACCGGTGAAGAGTCCGATTTTGATGTAGATTCTCTGTGATACAAATCACGCTTCGCGATGTTGCCTACTAGCCGCCACCGCTCCAACAGCCAGTGACCCCACACCAGCTAGAAGTCCGAATCCGGGCAGCAAACCACTATCCCCTGTGGATGGCGGAGCATCATCGCCACCGACAGCAATTGGATCTGAGGCATTGATGACGGGGAAAAGGATCTCCGTGTTCAATCCGTCTGAGTTCTCTGAGTAATACAGTCTGAACATACCCGAGCAGTCAAAAACTACACACGTGATATCAGCAGGATTAGGTTTTGAGTACTCGAATTGCAATTGCGGCTCTTCGAAACTCTTGTTCCATCGAGTCATGTTATCGGCAACCGGGATTTCCCAGATTATTTGCTCATCACTGTAGGTGTTAGTTGCGAACTCTTGCTGTGCAACGATCATGCTGCCCTTCATCAGAGATATTCGCAATTCCTGACACTCTGCTGTATCAGTGCAGTCGCCTGATTGAATGTATATCCCAATATCCACCCTTATGGTGCCATTTGGGTTGAGATACATGTCTGATTTGAATGATTCAGACATCGCGCAGTTAAAGTTTACATCCACCTGCTGGTTGTCGGCAAATTCCTTCTGTCCGTAGCCATCTACAGCCGAGGTGGTCTCGTTTCTATCAAAATGGGTCCAGCACTGGCCTATGTTGTCAGTTCCCCACACGTGCATGTGAGGATTGTCCACGGAGGGCTGCTTTGCATCTGTCGCTTGCGCAGCGGCAGGAGCCCCCGTGACTGCGATTAGCATGACGGTAAGCAAGGTAAATGCCGAGAACTTCTTGCCAACCATAGGGTGCATGTTAACATCCTTGTGTTTCAATCTATGGGGGATACGTGTCCTCTAAGCGTCAAATCTATGCAGTCCAT